>OHSN01000827.1_pt1 | contig 9848 bp, 9 predicted proteins | sample 1578691 | NCBI WGS metagenome assembly OHSN01 (sample SAMEA3879551, study PRJEB24766) | human gut metagenome | biome: human-associated habitat; feature: feces | place: USA | collected 1985/1987 | reverse complement strand
CTTTCAAAATTCCTGCAAAGATATACATTTATCGTGGTAATTAGGTGGAAATGAGCTAAAAAGTTAGTTAGTAACTGATTTTTTTTCTAAATTAGGATGAAGAACACTGCAAAATGCTTTGACTAATCTCGAAAAGACGTATATTTGCACCTTGTAAAAAACACACGAGATATGAAAAAGATTACTTTTGTTGCGCTTGCCGCACTTACTATTACAGCTTGTAGTTCCGGTCCTAAATTCCAAGTGAACGGAGATATTTCAGGAGCCGACGGAAAAATGCTTTATCTCGAAGCGTCCGGCCTTGAAGGGATCGCCGCATTGGACTCGGTCAAACTGAAAGGAGAAGGAGCATTCAGTTTCAAACAGCCCCGCCCCGAATCACCCGAATTTTACCGTTTGCGAATAGACGACAAAGTCATTAACTTTTCTGTCGATTCTATCGAAACGCTCCAGATAAAAGCACCGTATGTAGACTTTTCAACTGCGTACACCATAGAAGGTTCCGGAAACAGCAACAAAATAAAAGAGCTAACGCTGAAACAAATCGCTCTTCAAAAGAATGTGGACGACTTGCTAGCTACATTACGCAACAATAATATCAGCCACGATATTTTCGAAGACAGCCTGGCCACGTTGCTCAATAACTATAAAGAGGATGTGAAAGTAAACTATATATTCGCAGCACCGAATACGGCAGCCGCTTATTTCGCCCTGTTCCAAAAGCTCAACAACTATCTGATATTCGATCCGTTGAACAACAAAGACGATGTGAAATGTTTTGCAGCCGTAGCTACCAGCCTCAACAATACATATCCCGATGCAGTACGCTCCAAGAACCTTTATAATATCGTTATTAAAGGTATGAAAAACACACGTCAACCCCAGGCAAAAGCACTGGAGATTCCACAGGAAAAAATTGTAGAAACCGGCATCATCGACATTGCTTTGCGCGACATACACGGGAATGTGCGCAAGTTGACTGACCTGAAAGGCAAAGTCGTATTACTCGACTTCTCCGTATTCCAGTCACCGGCAGGCGCTCCCCACAATATGTTGCTTCGCGAACTATATAATAAGTATGCTTCACAGGGATTGGAAATTTACCAGATCTCTCTCGATGCGGACGAACACTACTGGAAAACGGCAGCAGCCAACCTCCCTTGGATATGTGTGCGTGACGGCAACGGAGTTTATTCCACCAATGTAGCTGTATATAATGTTCGCCAGGTTCCATCTATCTTTTTGATTAACCGCAACAACGAATTGAAACTTCGTGGCGAGGATATCAAGGATTTGGAAGCATCCGTCAAGTCATTACTCTAAGTTGTTATAAATTAGCATATTTCATTTAAATATGTTACATAGCAGCATTTTTTGCTTGACACGTATCACTTAAAAAGCTATCTTTGCAAAGAAATAATGAAAAGAGGGTTCCAACATGGCACATGTTGGAATTCTTTTTTGTTTATATGACCATTTAAAACAATTAAAGGAGGAAAACATCATGGCTTATATGTCAGAAGAAGGTTACAAGAAACTTATGGCGGAACTGAAAGAACTGGAAACAGTGGAACGCCCGAAGATCTCCGCGGCAATAGCCGAAGCAAGAGATAAAGGAGACTTGTCAGAAAATGCAGAGTACGATGCAGCCAAAGAGGCACAAGGTCTGTTGGAAATGCGTATCAACAAACTGAAAACAGTGATTGCGGATGCAAAAATCATTGATGAGTCCAAGCTCAAAACTGATTCCGTACAGATTTTAAATAAGGTGGAACTGAAAAATGTAAAGAATGGTATGAAGATGACTTATACCATCGTTTCCGAAAGTGAAGCTAACCTGAAGGAAGGAAAAATTTCAGTAAACACCCCGATTGCACAAGGTCTGCTTGGCAAGAAGATCGGTGATGTAGCAGAAATTACAGTACCGCAAGGCAAAATTGCATTAGAAGTAGTAAACATATCCATTTAACGTTAAGGCAGGTCTCCGTATGAGGCTTGCCTTATTTTATCAATAAAAGTTATGGCAACAATATTCAGTAGAATCATCGCAGGAGAAATCCCCTGCTACAAGGTGGCAGAAAACGAAAAGTTTTTTGCTTTTCTCGATATCAATCCATTGGTAAAGGGACATACATTGGTAGTGCCCAAACAAGAAGTAGACTATATTTTCGATTTGAGCGATGAAGACCTGGCTGCAATGCACGTATTTGCAAAGCAGGTAGCCCGTGCCATCGAAAAGGCCTTCCCGTGCAAGAAGGTGGGTGAAGCAGTGATTGGACTGGAAGTTCCTCACGCACATATTCATTTAATCCCTATCCAGAAGGAATCGGATATGCTGTTCTCTAATCCGAAACTGAAATTGTCGGACGAAGAATTCAAGTCTATCGCACAAGCAATCAACTCCTCTCTATAAAACATGATGACAAAATAACGAAAGGCGTCTTGCGAAGGACGCCTTTTTCTTTTCCTGCTTCTTTCAGAAAAAACTCTCATTTTTTCAACGGGTCCGGAGACTTGTCACGGCTTTCGGCCACTTCAACCAGATAAACACCGGCACAAATAAACACTATGGCAAAGGTCTGCGTCCAACTGAAACGGTCCTGTCCGATAGCTAGTGAAGTGATAGTAGCAACAATCAGAATCAGATAGCCATAAATGGCAACAACGGTTGTTTTGAGATATTTCAATCCGATCGGAATCAGCAAATAACTGACTGTGGTAGGAAATATCAATACAAACATCAGTATCAAGAAAGGTTGCCAATGGATAGGTATTGTCAGTACAGGAGCATCAAAACCCGTGATAGCCGTAACAATCAAACCGGTAATGGCAGCTCCCGTAAATGTATAACGCAACATCGTCATCGCTCCCACGTTTGCAAGGATACGTTGGCTCATTACCAGATAGATAGCATAAGCTACGGAACTAAGCAAACAAAGCATATTCCCTGTAAATGCATCCGAAGCAAGGTCGTCACTTTTCTGAGTCAAGATGCACACCAGAGCTCCGACCAGCCCGATAGCCATACCTACTATTTTTTTCACTGACACCTTTTCTTTATAGAACACAATCATAATCACAAACACCCAAATAGGTTCCAAACTAGTAAAAATAGAACTGGAAACAGGCGTAGTCTTACTCAACCCGATAAGATAAAGGAACATAAAGCCGTACAACCCCAACGCCCCCAACAGAAGCAACAGGATTTTTTCTTTCGGAGTGGACTGTTCCTTCGGCATGAACCAGCCGATAATCCAAAAAGCGACCGCTGCAAACGTACAACGGATTGCCGCTCCCGTTAGCGGACTCATCCACAACGGAAGAAGAAATTTCAACGCATTCATATTAAAACCACCGAATATCTTTGAAACGGCCATGCTGACGTTAGCTTCCAGTTTTTTATTTCTCATCTTTATTTCAATTGGTCGTTAAACAAAAAAGTATCACGGCAACGGTATGCCCAGAAGAAAGTGCCAACAGTAATCAACAGATTGAAGATAAACGGAAATTCCTGCGACTGTGTATGAAATACCCATTGCAGAAAATCACCAATGAAAGGATAAAGCAAAATTGCCAGATAATTCATCATCATCACAAATGCCAGTGCCATTGTTGCCTTCTGTGGAAGCGCCGCATGAGTCGTTTTCTCGTACAACATAGGCTGAATAACGCCATATCCCAATCCGACAAGCAGACAACCCGGAATAATGAGCCACTCCAACGGAGCTATCCAGATTAATAACAACCCTAAAGCTATGGATAACAGACTATATGCCTTGGTACGTTCTTTTAGAAGGCCGACAATCTTATTCAAGCAGAAGCCCGGAGCCGTAATAGCCAGGAAGAAAAGCGAAATCATCAACCCCGAATTACCGCTGGAAAAATGATGTTTTTCCATTAAGAAAGGCAGATTGAAAATCACCACTACTACAATATAAGTAATTATCCCGTAAAAAGCCATTAACTGTATCAGATGCCTGATATGGATACCATATTTACCACCTCCTATATCTATGGATGAATCTTCGGCTTCCGAATCATCTTTCTGAGAAGAAGATACGGCAGCTTCCGGCTGAGTCGTCTTTAGATATCCAACCAGCAGAATAGAAATCAAGGGAAGCAGATAGACCAGAAAAGGCAAATGCCAACTGACTTCTGCCAGATATCCGGTTACAGCAGTCGCTATAACCAAAGTAAAATTAGTAATCGCCGAACTTAACCCGAATTGCTTCACCCGATATGTACCCACAAAATACCTGGAAACCAATCCGGTGGACAAAGGAATAATCAACCCTGCCCCTACACCAAGCAAGGCACTTACCACTATTAATTGCCACATTTTATTGGAAAGCAAATATAACACTCCACTTGTTGCAAACAGCCATAGCCCGACTTGCAACACACGGACAAAATCAACTTTTTCCGTCAATTTACCACCGAGCAATATAAAAGGGATAATCAGCAACGATGGCAACGAAGTCAACATCTGAATATCCAGATCCGTAGCTTTTGGAAATATTTTTGTAAGATCACCCAAAATAGGTGAAACAGCCAACCCTGGCAGAGACGTCAATGCCGAAATAGACCATATAGCTATTAAAGTTATGAGAGGGATCGTCCCTTTACCTGTCTTTATTTTCATATACTTGCTCGTTAAAAGTTTAGATTGGAAGAACAACAATACTTCCGGTATAAAGTTCAAAATAACAAGAAATGATTTTTGAAGAAAAAAGACATTTGCATGATAGACTCGAATGAAAATGAAGAGAAAAATATCCAGAATCTGAACGAAATTCCCCCAAAAGACCACCTGAAAACTATCAAAAACCACCTAAAAACTATCCACCGATAGCTTTTGGGTCAAAATCCGTCGGATTCTACCCCGTCGTATCTGAAAAAATGCCGTAAACTTGCATCATCGAAATTATTACAACGAATACTCACAATTTAAAAAGCAACGCATATGAAAAGTTTAAGCTTCAGAAAAGATTTAGTAGGAGTACAAGATGAATTACTCCGGTTCGCTTATAAACTGACAACCGACCGCGAAGAAGCAAACGATTTGTTGCAGGAAACATCATTGAAAGCATTAGATAACGAAGATAAATATACGCCTGATACTAATTTCAAAGGATGGATGTATACTATCATGCGCAACATCTTTATCAACAACTACCGCAAAGTAGTTCGCGACCAAACATTCATCGACCGGACCGATAACCTTTATCACCTGAACCTGCCACAAGACGCCGGTTTTGAGAGTACAGAAAAGGCTTATGACCTGAAAGAGATGCACCGTGTGGTCAACACACTTCCTAAAGAATATAAAGTCCCGTTCGCGATGCACGTTTCCGGCTTCAAATATCGTGAAATAGCAGAAAAGCTGAATCTTCCGTTAGGAACGGTAAAGAGCCGTATCTTCTTCACACGCCAAAAATTGCAGGAAGAATTAAAAGACTTCCGCTAAACGGCAAAGAGTCCGGCGTCTATGTTGAAACGCCATTTTTCAGTTAAGTCAATAGGTATAAAAAAGCAAAAGGAGCTGTTCTTCTTTTGCTTTTTTTATTTTCCCGCCTCCCTATTCTTATTGATCTCACTATCCATTATTCCTCTCTCCCTACTTATTTTTTTTCGTTTAACTATATCTTACACACTAATGAAACTCCCTACATACGGGAAAAACTTCCCCCCTTAATAAACGCCAAATAATGTAAAAGCCGAAAACTTTCAAAACTATCTGCTGTTGTTGTGGGAAATTCGACGGGGAAAATCCCCATCGCCCTAAACCTTTTAAAAAACAAATTAGTATGGAAGATTTAAATTTCAGAAAAGGTGATGCAAAAACCGATGTATTTGGTTCAGACAGAATGTTACAACCCTCTCCGGTAGAGAAAATACCTGATGGACCTACTACTCCTGAAGTCGCCGAAATGCCGTGGGACACGCTCAACCGCATGGGGTACAGCTTCGGCGGGCTGGAAAAGATGAACTATCTCCAAAAGTTGCAGAATTACGAACAAACGGGGATGCACAAGCTCAAATACCATGACGATATAATCAACTATATCGGCGAAGGTAAATTCCGGCTCAAAAAGAGTGGAAACAGATACAAAGTCGATGTGAAAAGCTATGCCCGGATTCTCGACGAGGGACTTTTCGATCAGAAATTCACCGAAACGGATATGAAGAACCTCGAAATGTACGGCAACCTCGGCCGCGTGCTGGAAACGTCCGAGGGTCCTCTGCTCGTGTCGCGGGACTTCGATACGCGGCAGTTGGATTACACGAATACTGAAAATGCTTTTGTTCCCCGATACATCCGCGGCACGGAACTCACACAGGAGGACATCAACAGCTTCCGTCGCGGTGAAGTGCGCGAAATAGCGATTGTAAACAGGGACGGCAGCGTGAACATCGTGCCCTACCAGTACAACGCGGTTTTCCGCAAACCTATGGAGGTATTGACCATTGAGCAGCGGAATGCGCTGGCAACCAAACTGCGCGAGCAGCGCGACATGGAGCGTATCATTTCCTCGATGCCCGAAACCGCCGACGGGTGGACCCAATACCCGCAGGCCCCCAAGCAGTCGGCAGAACAGACCGCCGAGACCGCCGGACAGGGACAAGCACCCGCAGCCGTGCCGGAGCAGAACCAGCAGGGGCAGGCCGCCGAAACGGCCGGGCAGGGACAAACTCCCGCACCTGACCTTTTCGGCGCAGGCCAAACCACGCAAGGCAAAACCCCGGTGCAGGGCCAGACATCCCCGCAAGGTCAGAAACAGCCGCGAGCCGGGCAGAAATCACCGCGTCCGGAGGTAGCGACGCCCACCCCCAAAGCACAACGGAAAACAGGTCAACACGTTTAGCGCTATGGAAAGATTCGATGAATCGGCTATCGACTGGGTAGCCGCCGCCAAGCGCGGCATAAGTCGCCGGATGCTCAAAGAATACGGTTTTCTGGAATTGCTGCTGGAGGGCGGCACGACACCCGTAATTCCCTTGACGCTAACCCTCGCGGACGTGACTATAAAACTGGACGGCACGCTTCGACTGACCGAGGACTGCGACAAAAACGTGCGTTTCGAAGTCCTCGGTTACGGCTGGGAAGAATAACCTCCTAAATCCTAAAATATGCGAAAGTGATGATTTTCGCCCGGAGAGCACCGAGGGTGCGGACCGGGACAGGACGGCGCGGCCCTGCCGCAGACAACAAACACAACATCAAAACTTTAATTCACAGCAAATTACACTCAAAACACAACGATTTAACATGAAAAAGATTCTTTTCGCGGCCTTTGCCGCACTTTCGATGATCGCCTGCAACAAAGACGACGCAACGACTGTCATTCCCGACATCGACAACACCCTCAACGGCGCAATCGTCGCCATGAGGTTCACCGACGAAACCCCGACCCGTGCGTTCTTTGCCGAAGCCGCGGCCGCCGAAGCGTGGGAGAAATCCCTTTCCTCGCTCTCCGTGTACGTGTTCAACGCCAAAGGCGACCTTATCACCCTGCGCGACTTCACCGCATCGGAACTCACGGCCCGCACCGCGACCTTCGCCCTGCCGCACGCCACAGCCGGAACGACCTGCGACTTCTATGCCGTAGCCAACATGTCCCTGACGGGCGTCACCACGAAATCCGCGCTGCTGGCAAAGCTGGAAACATCCGCCGCCGACTATAACGGGACATTCGCCGAGGTTTCGACCAAAGCCAAGCGCAGCGGCGGCTTCGTAATGACGGCCGGAGTGAGCAAGGCCATCGCCGAGGGCGGCACGACATCCGTAGCCCTGACACTCAAACGCACCGTCGCCAAAGTCGCCGTGCAGACCTCCGTCGATGCGTCGTTCAATAGCAAGTATTCCGGAACGCTGACCGTAACGGGAACGAAGGTGGTGCGTGCCGCCAGCCAGACGCCGATCATCGCCCCGGCCACACCGACGCCCGGAGCCATGACCTACACCCATACGCAGGCCCCGGCAGCGGCATCCGGCAAGTATAACAACCTTTTCTACATCTTCGAAAACGGAGCTTTGGCAGAAGCAAGCCGCGTCGCGCTGGAGATCACCGCGACCTATGACGCCGACGGGAACGCTTCGACAACGGCCGACCGCATGGAAGTCATCTACACCGTTCCCCTCACGGGCAAGGCCGGGGGTGAAATCGCCCGCAACGGCTACTACCGTGTGGCCGCCAACATCACGGGTCTCGTGGGGCAGGATTGCCAAGTCAGCGTGTCGGTCGCCGAGTGGGAAACACCCGTAACGCAGTCCGTCGATCTGGGCGCATAAACAACCTATTCATTAACCGCCGCCCGCACCTTTCGGGGCGCGGGCGGTTATCATAAATCCCGATGAAACAAACCATATTCATTTTGCTCGCCCTCGCTCTTTGCTGGGGCTGCATTACCGACCGCGAGCCGACCGCACGGTCGAAAGTGGCCGTAGAACTGACCGTCAGGTCCGCCCCCATGACAACGACGACCCGCGCGACCGACGAAACGACGATCCGCGACCTGAATTTCTACCTTATGGACAAAGCGGGCCGCGTAGTGGTATTCCGCTATCTCACCACGACGACGCTGCGCTTCGAATGCCCTCCGGGCGTCTACCTGATGCGCATTGCCGCCAACGTCGGCCGCAGTCTGGGTGAAAGTGCCGACCTTTCCCGATACATGGTAACATACCAGCAGGATTATGACACACTACCGATGTTTTACGAACAGGAAACGACGATCTCATGTTCGTCCGGCAGCGTAGTGCAGTTACCGCCGATAAACGTTAAACGCTTCGTGTCGAAAATCTCCTACAACCTCACCGCAAAACCTGCCGACATGGAACTCAAATCCGTGCAACTGCTCACCGTTCCCAGCACCGCGGCGCTCTTTGCAGGGAACGGCCCGGCATCCGGCAATCCCGACGACTACACCAACGGCCCGGAAATGCTCCTGACGGGACGGCAGGCCGCAGGCAGCTATTACATGCTGCCCAATCTTCAAGGCGTGAGGACCTCGATCACCGACCAGAAGCAGAAGAATGCCGACAATGCGCCCCCTTGTGCATCGTGGCTGCTTATCCGCGCCACGCGGGGCAGTAAGGTGCTGGCCTACTCGGTCTATCTGGGCGAAAACAATACGTCCGATTTCAACGTCCGGGCCAACTGCCATTACAGGCTCAATATAACCCTGCTGAACGACAACACCGCAGACACCCGAATCGCGGCATATACGGCTGCCGTGTACGACGATTTCGACGACGGCAATATCGGCGGCTACTGCGTGTACGACCCGGATTACAGCCTGCATGTCGATATGGTGAACGAAAACAGCTCGCTCGCTATCAGCGGGCGGCTGGAGGTGACACAAGGCGAGAGCGACTATTTCGAATTTGACCGTACCGACTGCAATAGCAGCTTCGACTTTGAAATCTATAACCCCAAAGGAGGTAATTACTTTTACCTCGATTACGGCCCGTCCGTTTTCACCAAAGACAATTCAAAGCTGGCCTACCGTGTAACGCTGACCGACGAATACGGATTCGCACAGTCTTACGATTTCAAACATACGATGGCAAATGTAGTTTACGCCCATACTTCCGCAGGCGGGAGCGTCATGGCAGACAGATGCCTATATACCCAAACTGCGAACGAGGGCGGCGGCAAGCGCACCGCAGCGTTATGCCACGAGGACGGATGCCGACTGACCGCCGCAGCGACGGGGTCCTATGCTTTCGTGGGCTGGTACGCCGACGCCGCATATTCCCGGCTCCTTTCATCGTCGGAGAGCTACAATTATGTCCCCCGCGATTCGCATGCCGACATATATGCCCGTTTTCGGGTCATGGAAAC
>OHSN01000818.1_pt1 | contig 9988 bp, 7 predicted proteins | sample 1578691 | NCBI WGS metagenome assembly OHSN01 (sample SAMEA3879551, study PRJEB24766) | human gut metagenome | biome: human-associated habitat; feature: feces | place: USA | collected 1985/1987 | reverse complement strand
AAATACTACCCGCAGGGCTGGAGATTTTTACCGAAAACAGGAGGCTTGACCTTGCATTCCCGTCCAATCCCGGAATTACCTTTGCGCCCAGAACGGAAATGACTGCCTGATGCGGCTCACTGAAAGGCGCGAAAATGGAGGTAAACGGAAGTGGAGGCAGATTGGACAGGAAAACTTCGAAAGAGAAATCCGTGAAAAAGGGAAAACGCCAAAAGGAAAAGGAACATCAGCCGGAAGCGTGAAACCGGGCAAACCATCGGCAAGGAAGTATGATTTTGTCTGTCTGGCCGAGCGTGTCCGGTCGGACGGATAAAATCATTCTTCCCGGTTTGCCTGCCGTGTGTGACGGCTTGTTCCATTTATGGAATGTGCGGTCATACACGGCTTTCCGCTTCCGGCTCAAAAGGACAACGAAAAAAGAAAAATCGTCAAAACCCCGTAAAAGCACCTCTTTGGCATAAGCACAAAAGAAAGGGGCCTTGTCTCATCAGTCTAAACTATTGTTTAGGCGTGAGGCAAAGCCCTTTTCTCCGCTTATGCGGCAGTCGGCACACGTTCGTTCAAAATCTTTTTGGGCGATGGTGTGCTGACGGATAAAATCGCTTTTACGGAAAAACTTGTGTGAGAAGAAAAAATCAGGAGATTCATTTCTAAATCTCCCGTTTTATTGTTACTTTTGCATACGAAGAGTTCTTTGAAGGTTACGCAACGCACAGAAGAATAATGCAGTAGATAACTAACTAATTCGTAACCTATTACTATTATGAGCGATTACCCAATGCTCATTTCCAATAAATTACACTCTTTTCGTAACTTCAGTCTGCAAATGTACAAAAATCTCTTGTATTTATATCTTTTTATTCTGCCATTTTGCTTTTTTGAGATAAATATAACTCGTTATCAATAACAAGGTATAGTACACAATCTCAATGGTAAAGCAGATTTCAATCGGTGCTTTGAGCCACATCCCGATGAAAATGATATACGAGCCGTAAATGATAATTGTAATTGTTTCGAGCAGTAAGGCGGCTTGTGTGTTTCCTGTGCCCGAGATACCGTTGAACACAACATTGGCTACCGATGCGATGAGCATGGCGATACAAATCACATAGACTGAAGGGACGGATTCTGCAATCAGTGCTGCCTCACTGGTATAGACGGACAGCAGTAGTTGCGGGAATAGTGCTGTGACTGCTACCAGCCCCAGCATAATAAAGAACGAGAATCTCGCAATTTTATTAATAAGCGGCATTACGTGCTTGATACCTCCCGCACCGATAGCATTACTGACAAGACTGTTTGTGGTGGTTGCCAGTGAATTGACTGGAATCAGCAATACGACGTAGATACTCCGGACTATGTTGGCAATCGCCAGTTCCCGTTGTCCCAGCCGTTCTACGGCAACAAAGAATACGAACCATGTAGCCATTGACAGGAAGTATTGGAGCATGGTGAAGCAGGAAATGCTGAGAATCCGCATCAACAGTGCAGGGTCGAACGAACGCAGACGGTTCAGTCCGTATTTCTTCAAGTCGATAGTGACATATGTGTAGATGAGGAAGAATAGGATAGAGGAGGCTTCGGCCAGTACGGAAGCAATGGCGGCTCCCTTGATACCCATTTCGGGCAGACCGAATTTCCCGAAGATCAGTGCGTAGTCCAGCACGACATTGGTCAATGCCATGACGACTGCGTTAATGGTCAGCACTTTAGTACGTGTGATTCCGATATACAGTGCCCGGAACATAACATTGATGAATGAGAAGAAGAATCCGTAGATACGCCAGTCCAGAAACTCCATTGTCCCTTTGTAGATTGATTCCGAGGAAACCAGCAACCGCATGATGTTGCCGCCGAAAGCCTTGGTGAAACCGAAGAGTAGTAATGCCATTACAAATAGGAACATAACTCCCTGAATCATCACCGGACCTACATCTGTGTAGCGTCCCTCGCCGTTACGTCTCGCAATGACGATTTGCGAACCGGTACTGAATCCGAATGCGATGGTGAATACACATATATAGAATAGTCCGCCCATAGCAGAAGCTCCCAAGGCAACTTCACTTACGTGACCCAGGAACGCCGTATCGGTGACATTGATGACATTTTGTGCCAGCAAGCTGAGTAGTATCGGGTAACTGACACTCCAAATCTGTTTGTTGGTATACATATTAAGCGTTTAAGTTTACATTTTGCAAAGATAGCGCTTTATTCCGAATCGGAAGCGATCGGGTAGGTGAAAACAATTTCCGGACCCTCCGGGGTTTGGGTATTGATTTGATAGGTTCCTCCGAAATGTGTCAGCAATAATTGATTGATTTCGTGCCGGATGACAGTTTCCTGTGAGACAAAGGTAGTATCCGCCAACGGTGAATTAATGATTTGGAAATGAAGCATTTCATCTTTCCGGCTGAGTATGAAACGGATGACGCGTTCCTGTTTTTGGTCTTGCTGGTATTCATACGGGTAAACCAGTGTGCTAAGTATCATCTGTGTCAGGCGGGCGGTATCTGTGCGGACGGGCTGTGATTTCGTTTCTGTGTAGAATCGGACTTGGATGCCTGTCGTTTCATTCTTCATACGTGCCATATAACATGCTTCGTTGCATAGTTCGACAGCATCGTAAACTTGTATCTGGAATTTCATCATTTGAGCTTCCAGGCGTGATAAGTCGAGCACATCGTTGACAAGTCTCATTAACTTTTCAGAGCTTTGGTGGATTATGTTTGAATATTCCTTCCTTGTTCCTTCGTCAATATTCGGTTCGCACGCTATGAGTTGCGAGAATCCTACTACGTTATTGAGCGGAGTGCGGATGTTATAACTCATGTTCGAAAGAAAGCGGTTCTTTATTTCATTCGTTTCCCGAACGGTTGCGGCGGCTTTGCGGATTTCGTTTTCCGAACGTTTCAATGCCTTTCGTACCATAGCCAGACGGAACATGAAAATGAATAATACAAATAAAACAACGATAATCACAGCCAGAAAGATGAGGCGAATCCGGTTGTTGTGCCGTTGTTGTTCCATATTGATTTTATCCAGTTGATAACTGCTCTTTATTTGTTCCATTTGATTGTTTGCAAGCGACATGGAGGCGGAATCTTTAATGGCAAGTGCCTTCTGATATAGTGGAACGGCCTTTTCGCTATCGCCGGCCTTTACCCATATTTTAGCTTTCACCAATAACTGTTCGGCATAGTCGCTGGCATAGTTGTCTTTCAGCATGACTAATGTGGTGTCGATATAATCTGAGGCTTTTTGATATTCACCGATATATTTGTAATATCTGGCGTAGGTGTCGAAATAAAGTACCTGATACATGAAATAGTTGTTTTCGTTCTGATATTCCTTAGCTTTCACCAGATGTTCATAGGCTCTTTGCGGCTGTTGGGTATTCAGGTAATAATAAGCATAGAACAATTCGTTGAACAGAAATACGTCAGAGAAACCGTCTTTAAGAGAAGGATTTTCCTTGATATGTTTATAGAGTGTGCTTTCGAGTTCTTGCAGGTATTTAAACAGCTTGCTGTTATTCTTCATTTCTTTGGTGACAGATACCAATTGCGACAGTACCGAGATGCGAACTACCGGATTAGCGTCCGGAGCAAGTAGCTTGTAGGCTTCTTCCAGTGCTTTGATGCCTTCCTCCCAACGTTGACTGCCGATGTAGGCATTGCTCAGACACTGATGAGCGGCTACCAGTCCCCGATGATTGTTTTTTTCGAAAGCTTGTTGCTTCATCTTGTTTGCCTCGCTAATGGCACGCTCGTATTCTTCGTTGTAAGTGTACAAGTCGATCTGGAAACGTTTGGCGTCGAAGAAATAATCCCATATACCGGATTTGTGGACGTGTGGTTCCATTTGTGTAATCCATTTCGCTACGCTGTCTGTTTTGTTGTGGTTATAATAGTACAATAGGTGATAATAGGCTGCCAGTCCTGCGTATTTATCATCCTTCTGAAACAATGCTTCTTTCATTAAAGTGTCCGAGAACAGGATGCATTTAGGATTATTCTGTTCTATTCTTATAATGTTGTTTAAAGCTACAAGACGGGTTGAGTCATGAGGCAGGTTTTGAAACACCTGTATCAAACTGTCCGTGTTCATTTCATAATCGGCTTTTCCGACAAGAAAGCAGCAACAGACTATGTGCAGTAGTATTAATCGTTTCATCTTGTTTCCTCCTTTCCTTGGTCGCTTTTGTCAATAGGATGTGTAAACAAGAAACGTGAACCTTCTTCGTAATCGGGGTCGATCCAGATACTACCTCCCAGTTGTTCGATGATGAGTTGGCAAATCGATAGTCCGAGCCCCGTACCTTGGGCATTTTCATTGAGCTTCTCGAAACGGTTGAATATCTTTTTCTGTTTTTCTTTAGGGATTCCTGTGCCGGTATCGGTGACAGAGAAAAGTGCCGTATCTTCCGTTTGTTGCTCAAGTTGCAGAGTGATAGAGCCTTGTGAGGTGAATTTAGTTGCATTGATAAGCAGGTTGATCAGTACTTGTTGCAGGCGGGCACTATCTGTCAGTAGTTCCAAGGAATCGAGAGGAGTGGAGAAGCGGACGTCTGCATGGGTCTGCTTTATCTTTTCCACCATATCAATGACGTTTCTGCATAGTCCTACTGCATCGCATATTTTGAACTTGAATGTCATCTTTCCAATTTCAAGGCTGGATAAGTCAATCACGTCATTAATCAACTTTAGCAACAGTTCCGAATTTTGCTGGATAATATCATTGCACTGTTTTCTCGTTTCTTCATCAATGGATTCTTCCGTCAGAATGGTGGAAAAGCCGGATAAGGCGTTGAGTGGAGTACGAATCTCATGACTCATGTTAGAGAGGAAAAGGCTTTTAGTGCGAATCGAATTTTCTGCCTGTTTCTTTACTTTTTCTTGTTCTTGTTGCGATTGGATCAGACGTTTGTTGTTCCTTTTGATGCGGAAGATGAAGAATATAATTAAGGAGAGGACAGACAGGATAATAAACCAGCTCCAGTATAAGATTTTCTTTTGCCTGTTTATGTTGTTTAATTCATTCTTGTCAATCTGATAGAGAGTATGCAATTCATTGATCTGGCGCAGATAGCTATTGGCGTCAAGTGAGTCTTTGCGTGCGTTAATCACTTCATATTCCTCACATGCTTCTTCGATACGTCCCATTAATGAAAGAACTTTTGCCCGTTCTTGTGATATCTGTATGTCTTTGTACGAACCGGATTCTTTGACGTATGGCAGTAATTCATCATACGATTGCAATGCTTGGGTATATTCTTTTGCGGCGATATGGTAGGAAGCATATAAGTATTTGATTAACAGAAGAAAATATGGATACGGATGTTTGGCATAGATTCGCTCCATTTTTTGCAGATGTTCCAATGCCGAAGGGAGTTTGTCTGACTGTATCTCATAAAACGCACGGCAACAGGGAAGATAAAAATAGCAAGGTGAATCGGGCCTTTTGTCGCAAAGAGCTTCCAAGTAGTTGATATCTTTCTCAATTCCTGCCATTTGCCGGTTATTGAGCTTAATAAGTATCATTTGAGATAATGCGTTTTTTAAATAGATGTCGGCTTCGGGTATCTGTTGCATAATCTCTATTGCTTCTTCATAAGAACCTATGGCAACTTGTGGTGTTGATGAGCTTAAATATGTATTTCCGATTGCACGTAGTGCAAGAGCTGTTCCTAGCGGGTAGTCTATCTCTTTAGCTTTCTTATACATTGAATTGGCGTTGTCAATAGCCAGGCTGATATTTCCTTCTGTTATTGATGACTGAACCGCCATTGCTTTGAGCTGGAATAAGATGTCGTATCGTTGCTGCTTTTCAAGTTCAGGTGTTAACAACTTCTCCCATAAGATAATACTGTCTGTGGTGACGCCGGTGTTAAAAGCAAGGTCATACTGAATAAGCGGCTGTAATAAAGACAGACGTTCTGCATTAGTATGTGCAGCGTACAATGTTACCGATATGAATACCGTTATAATTGTAGTAATTATGTGGTGTAAGTTTCTATTCACCGGATGTTTGTTTGCAAGGTTTTATGCAAAAGAAACAAAAAGAGCGAAGACTGACAAGAATCTTCGCTCTTTTTTTCTAATTTATTTTCTTTTGATAATATCACGTGCGCTAGGGCCTTCGTGGTTGGGGTAGCCGGGAGTATGATTTCTGCATCTCGGGTCGGCGTCTACTTTCAGACTGCGGTAATTATCTTTTGACCGGGTGATGTAGTCGTCGAGCATGGCACGGTGTTCTGCAAGAACCTTGGCATATTTGGGATTCTTGGCGAGGTTCTTACGTTCACCCGGGTCGTTCTTCATGTCATAGAGTTCTTCTCCGTTGCCTTCCAAATAATGGGTGTACTTGTATCTGGGGCCACGTACCATACGTCCGGGAGTAACTGTGTATTCATATTCACTATGCCATTCGGATACAACATATGGATGAGTCTTCTTTTGTTTTTCTCCTTTTAATGTCGGTGCGAGGCTGATTCCTGCCTTTTCTGCGGGAACAGGAATGCCGGCCAGGTCACAGAGGGTTGGCAATAAGTCTAGTGTAGGCTGCGTGAGCAAGTGGTCTACCGGTTTTTTCTGATGCTTGATACCGGGACCTGCAAAGATAAATGGTACGTTTGTCATTTCATCATAGAAACTGATGTGCTTGGTCACCATACGGTGTGAAGTCATTCCGTCACCATGGTCGGCAAGGATAACAACGATTGTGTTCTTTCCTGCGGGGGTGGAGTATAATGCTTTCAAAACACTGTCTACTTGTTTGGATACCATTTTTGTATAGTGCTGGAAAGCGGCGATGTAATGGCGGTAATTTTCCTCACTCCAATGGGAGGCTTGCGTCATACGCCGGTGGCTGCAACAGATGTATTGCACCGGGGTAGGTATGTTGTTCCAGTCTTCTACATCGAAATTGTCGGGCAGTTCCGGAAGTGTGCCGCTGACAGGTCGGTCAGTATGTACTCCTTCATTTTCTCCTACGAATCCGCAGATATTATGGGGATTCTGAAAATCGGCAATGCATATGAAAGGTTTTTCCGAAGGATTGCTTAAATAGGAAACAACGTCCTCGCAGGTTCCTACGTCCAGAAAACTATCATTATTGACCGGAAATTCCGGGTCGGTAAATGGCTTTGCTACCGGTTCTTTATGTTTGAATCCTCTTAATGAACCCATATCGTGCGTTTTTCCGAAGTGTACAGCTTCGTAACCGTTTTCCGAAAAAAGGCTTCCTAATGTCGGAACGTTTTCCGGTATAGGTGTATTGATCGGTTCGCTGGAGTTGGAGCGCACGTTAGTTTGATGAGGCATCATGCCACTCCATAAAGCGGCGCGTGACGGTTGGCTGAGGGGGCAGCCTACATAAGCATTGGAAAAGATAACTCCTCTTGAAGCTACTTCGTCGATAGGAAGGGTGCAACCTTGTGTATGACCGTAGGCGCCAACGACGCGTTGTGTAAGATGGTCGCATTGGATAATCAGAAAATTGGGCTTTTCTTGTGCTTGGGCTGCTATGCCGCAAAGAGCCAATCCCATGAAAGGATTAATTGTTTTCATTCTTGGTTAGAATTAAGTGATACTTGATTTTGAAGCAAAAGTAGGAAAAAAGGGAAAGCAAAAAAGGGGGGAATACTTGTTTTGGACGCAAGTGAAAGTTTTTTGTACAAAATTGGAATAAATGACGGGTGATAAAACTATAAACGGTGAACAAACTGCGATTATAACGCATTCTGTTCACCGTTCATTATTTATGGTTTACTGCTAATTAGCTGTTCATGCTCATCAGGAATTCATCGTTGTCTCTGGTTTTTTCCAGACGGTCTTTTACGAAGTCCATTGCTTCGATCGGATTCATGTCGGCAAGATATTTACGGAGAATCCACATACGGTCGAGAGTTGTCTTATCAAGTAACAGATCGTCACGACGAGTACTGGATGCGGTAATGTTGACTGCCGGGAAGATACGTTTGTTGGACAGGTTGCGGTCGAGTTGCAACTCCATGTTACCTGTACCTTTGAATTCTTCGAAGATAACTTCGTCCATTTTAGAACCGGTATCAATCAATGCAGTTGCGATGATTGTCAGTGAACCACCATTCTCGATGTTACGGGCTGCACCAAAGAAACGTTTCGGCTTATGAAGTGCGTTTGCATCCACACCACCGGAAAGTACTTTGCCCGATGCAGGAGATACTGTGTTGTATGCACGTGCCAGACGAGTAATAGAATCAAGGAATATAACTACGTCGTGGCCGCATTCTACCAGTCTTTTTGCTTTTTCCAATACGATACCTGCGATTTTCACGTGGCGCTCTGCCGGTTCATCAAAGGTAGAAGCGATAACTTCGGCATTGACGCTGCGCGCCATATCTGTTACTTCTTCCGGACGTTCGTCGATAAGCAACATAATCATGTATACTTCCGGATGATTGGCTGCAATAGCATTTGCAATGTCTTTCATTAAAATTGTCTTACCGGTTTTAGGCTGGGCTACGATTAAAGCACGTTGACCTTTACCGATTGGAGCGAAAAGATCTACTACGCGGGCAGACATGGAATCCGAATAACCGCCTTTGCAGAGTTTGAACTTTTCATCCGGGAAGAGCGGCGTCAGGTGTTCGAAAGGAACACGGTCGCGAACGAAAGCGGCGTCACGTCCGTTAATCTTCGATACCTTTACTAACGGGAAATATTTCTCTCCTTCTTTGGGCGGGCGGATAACTCCTTCTACCACGTCACCGGTTTTCAGGCCAAATAACTTGATTTGCGACTGTGATACATAGATATCGTCAGGAGAAGAAAGGTAATTATAATCGGAAGAACGGAGGAATCCGTATCCATCCTGCATAATTTCCAGTACGCCTACTCCATTAAGGATGTCATCGAATTCGTAAGGCTTTTCACGCTCAATAACTTTACGTTCCTGCTGCTGTTGTGGTACCGGAAGATTTTCGTTCGCGTTGTTTGGCTGGGTAGGACGCGGCATCGGTACACGCTGCTGGTTCTGATTTTGGTTATTGTTACGTTGGAAGTTATTATTGTTATTATTATTGGCGTTATTGTTACTATTGCTAGCATTATTATTGCCATTATTGTTGTCACGCGGACGGACAATGCGTGGACGTTGTTGCTGTTGTTGCTGATGAGCCTGTTGTTGTGGCTGTGGTGCTTGTTGTTCGGTAGCAGTTTGTGCCGGTTCAGTTTTGGTGGCTTCGAATTTTCCAAAAAGTTCGGTGGGAAGTTCTATCTTTTCTGAAGGCAGATCTTCGATATCGTCGTCGGCACCGGATAAGATATTGCTTTCTTCGTCTATAACGGGTTCGGCTTTCTTTTGCGGTTGCGGTTTCACTACTACTTTCTTCTCTTCAGCAGGTTTGTTGGCTTTTGTTTTCTTTTCGGGAGCTTGTGCCGGGACTGCTTTTTCTATTACTTCAGGAGCTTTCTCAGTAACTACTTTATCTTCCGTTACTTTAGGAGTTGCCGGAGTTGCAGTTTTCACGCTTTCAACTTCTTTTTGCTCTGCTGCATCGGCATTTTTACGCGGACGGCCTACTTTACGTTTAGGAGCTGCGGTATTTTCTGCTTTAACTTCAACAGCAGGAGTCTCTTTTTCTTTATTTGCACTTTCCTCTTTTTTAGAAGGCTGTTGTGGCTTGGCAGGAGCAGCTTCTTTGGCTTTCTCAGCTTCTCCTTCCTTGGTTGCGGAAACTACTTTGTTATCTTTCTTGGCAGGCGCTACGCGTGAACGCTTTTTCTTTTGTTCTTCTTTGCGTTCTTCTTTAAGCTTGTCTGCGGCAACTTTCTTTGTGGCTCCGGCGATTGCTTGTTCATCGAGTATTTTGTAAACAAGGTCTTCCTTTTTTAATGAGTCTGTTTTTTTTATGCCTAACTCTTTGGCAATAACTTGAAGTTCCGACAGATCTTTGTCGTTTAATTGGATAATGTTATACATATAGTATGGTAAGTTATTAATATTT
>OHSN01000804.1_pt1 | contig 10177 bp, 10 predicted proteins | sample 1578691 | NCBI WGS metagenome assembly OHSN01 (sample SAMEA3879551, study PRJEB24766) | human gut metagenome | biome: human-associated habitat; feature: feces | place: USA | collected 1985/1987 | reverse complement strand
AGAAAATGATGTTAATGGTAAAATAGATAACAATGAAGATGCAAATGCAGATGCCAAACTAAATGAAAATAATAATGACAATTCTGAAGAAAAAGTCAACATAAAGACAGACAATAATGAAGAAAATACAAATAAAGAAGAACAAGAAAAAAGCTGATGAGTATATATATAATCATTTAACGGATGAAGAAAAAGAAAAATTTGAAAACAAGAAAATTAAGGATAAAGAGTTTGCTGATAATTCAAGATATATAATAAAAATTTTGATGTTTATTCTAATGATAGTGTTTCCGCCATTATTAGTTATATTTATTATTTTTATGCTTGTTGTTAAGTCATCATCTAAGATTAAATGGTTAATCCACAACTGGAAATCAGGAGTGATGAATGTAATGTATTATATTGCACTGGCTATGGCAGAAGCGACACCAATTGTAGCGGCATATTATTTTAATATACAGATTTCAATAATAACAGTGCTTGTTTCAGCAATATTAATTTCAGTAATAACATATGCTATAATCAGGGCAACACATAAGAGTCAGTTTTATCTTGCTATGAGAAATATAGCCATGTATCCGATTGTAATCTTACTTACATTATTACCATTTGCGTTAACGGGAGCAATGGCATATATAGGATATACAGCGAAAACTGCAGTTAATAATGCAAATGGTGGTGGTAATCCATATGGCGGAACCGGACCTGATTTTGTATATGGCAATCCACCTGTATATCAGGTATCAGGATACAGCTATTACAATAGTCATGGCACATTTGTTGTAGTAGGACCAAGTATGAGAACAATGCCAGATGCATCTGTATATAATAATTTGAGTTATAAAGGATAGATTTTAAGATAAGGAGACACACAATGAAAAGCACATTAATAAAAGACACAACTAAATCAGAAAGAATCCAGTTAATAAAGGAATGGGAAGAAACAGAAGGCTGCGAGAGCAGCGGAATAGATCTGATGACATATTTTAAAGACTACATTGACGGGGTGAAAGAGATTTCAGAAGTCAATGCAGCCTTTAATGCAAGATATGTCTCAGAAATACCAGACAATGACTCATCAATGAGTTGTGGTATGGGTATGAGAAGATAATATTTTGCTTATTAATGAATTGTAAAATTAGTCAATATAATCAGAATCATCAAGTGTGTTGAGTTCTTCATGTTCGATTGTAACAGAATGGTGAGTTTTACGGGAATCTAGGTAGCTTTTTTAATGCGGAATAATATTTAAAGTGATATAATAAACAAATATTTACAAATCAGCAGTCTGGAGTGAATGAGATGCATTTTATAAAGAAAAATATTATTATTCCACTAGTTGTATTTATAATCGGAATGAGTGCTGTGGCAGGTATTGTATGCAGCATAAATAACGAACAGAATAAGCAGAACAGGACAATGGCGAATCTTAACGCAATGACTTATGCCGAGCGTATGAAGACAGATATTATGAAAGGCATAGGCGTTTCGGACACATTAAGACAGATAATTATAAGTGATGATGGACAGCTTAATAAATTCTATGAGATAGCAGAGGAGATGATGACAGATTCTGTTCAGAGTATACAGATTGCACCAGGTGGTGTTGTGACAGATATTTATCCTCAGGAAGGTAATGATGCGGGAAAGATTGATCTGTTAAATGATAAAAATCGTGGTGAAATATGCCGTTATGGAAGAGATAATAAAGTTGTTACAATGCAGGGACCATTTCAATTAAAGCAGGGAGAATATGGTATAGCTGTAAGAAAACCTGTATACATTGAAGAAAACGGACATGAAGATTTCTGGGGATTTACAATAGTTATAATCCGTGTTCCTGAGATTTTTGCTGATTCAATGAAAGCACTTTCAGATTTTGGTTATAATTATACATTATATAAAACTGCTTTTCCGTGGGAGTCTGAATTTGAAGAAGTGTATGGCTCGGAAGAAGAGTTAAAGAATCCTGTTTCGTATACATTTGATATAGGAGACAGCAAGTGGAAGCTTGATATAATGCCATATAAGACTCAGTCTGAAAGAATATATCTGTATGCGGTTGGAATAGGCGGAATTATTATTGTACTGCTTCTTACAGGGTTTACATGTGCTCTGCTTGTGCTTGACGAACACAGAAAGAAGTTTAAGAAGCTGGCTATAACAGATGCTTTGACAGGAATAAATAACCGTCATGGATATGATGAAAGAGTAACAAGGTATCTTAAGCAGAATCCGGATAATCACTGTGTAGGAGTAGAATTTGATATTGATGATTTTAAGACTATCAATGATATGTATGGTCATGCTTATGGCGATGTGGCACTTAAGGTATTGTCCGAGGGAATGCAGAAGTTTTTTGATAAAAATGTGCTTTTAGGACGAAACGGTGGTGATGAATTCTGTATTTTCCTGCCAGATTGTACATGTGCTGATGTTAAGGAAAAACTGGAGGAATTCACAAAGTTAAAACGGTCATTTAAATATGAAGGTGAAGAGCATCAGTTCACTATATCAGTTGGATATGCTGAATATCCGGTTCATGCTGACAAACCATCAAAGCTCATGCGTTGTGCTGATACTGCACTTTATGAGGTGAAACTTCGTGGAAAGAATGGCTGCATGGCATATAAGAACGGACTCAGAAAGGATATTCGTACACAGCTTGGTTTTGCACTTAAAGATGTTTCTGAAAATCTTCCAGGAGCATTTATCATATACAAAGCAGATAAGAATGATGATGAAATTCTTTTTGCAAACCGTGAATTTATCAGATTTGCAGGCTGTAAGAACATGGATGAACTGCTTGTATATACAAAAAGAAGTTTCCGTAATATCATTAGAGTGGATGAACGGGAAGCTGTTATAGCGGATATATGGAAGCAGATAGATGAAGGACATACTAATGGTTATACACATTTTTATATGCAGAAAGCAGATGGCGGTCATATACAGGTGTTTGACCATGGAAGAATTGTTGAGAATGGACGATATGGAAGAGTAATATATGCATTGATAACTAATCTTGAAACAGTGAGAGAAAATTATGGAAATTCAGAATGTAACAATTGAAGATGCAGAGGAACTTCTTGATATATATGCACCATATGTTAAGTATACAGCGATAACATTTGAATATGATGTGCCTTCTGTAGAAGAATTCAGACAAAGAATTGTGAATATTTCAGACAGATATCCATATATCAAGGCAGTTGACAATGGACAGATTGTCGGTTATGCATATGCCGGATATTGCATGCCCTGTACAGGAAAGCAAGTATCTTAATGATGACAGTATCCGCTTCCATAGCAGATTGGGATTTTCAGAAGTTGGTCGTTTTCATGACAGTGGGTATAAGTTTAACCAGTGGTTCGATATGGTGTGGATGGAGAAGATGATTGGGGAGCATAACGCAGAACCGAAAGAAGTCTGGGGATAAATATATAAAAACATAAAACTGCCGTCCGTTTAACATTAAGTTTAGCGGATGGCAGTTTTTATATGGAATGTTTAGTTATAGGCTGTGTGTATCAAGAACTGTTCTGCCGGTTACCGGATCAGTAATACCAAGCAATGCCATGATTAGTGCCATTCTTATATATTTACCATTCTGGACCTGGTCAAAATATGCAGCTCTTGGATCGTCATCGACATCAAGGGAAATCTCATCAACTCGTGGCAGAGGATGAAGAACAGGCATATCTTTATCAGCCAGCTTTAACTTTTCTTCGTTAAGAATGTAGACATCTTTTAAACGGAGATATTCTTCTTCATTGAAAAATCTTTCTTTCTGTACTCTTGTCATGTACAGAACATCAAGTTTAGGAAGAGTATCTTCAAGGCTTGACACTTCCTCATAAGTTGAATTAGATGGATTTAATACATCGTCTCTCAGATAATCCGGAATCCGTAATTCTTCGGGAGATATGAAGTAGAATTTATTATCAGAGAAACGAGTAAGGCTGCTGACAAGGGAGTGTACTGTCCGTCCGAATTTCAGGTCGCCACAGAAACCGATAGTCAGGTTATTAAGCCTTCCTTTACGTTGTCTTATAGTCATCATATCAATAAGTGTCTGTGTAGGGTGTGCATGACCGCCGTCTCCTGCGTTTATTATAGGAATGCGTGAATATATTGATGCCTGTAGTGGAGCACCTTCTTTTGGATGTCTCATCGCAATTATATCTGCATAGCAGCTTACAACTCTTACAGTGTCAGCAACGGTTTCACCTTTGGAAGCACTAGACTGAGCTGCACTTGAAAAGCCCAGTGTCTGTCCTCCAAGACTTAACATAGCAGACTCGAAAGATAAACGGGTTCTGGTACTTGGTTCGTAAAAAAGTGTAGCAAGCTGTCTGCCATCGGCAACATGCTTATATAATTGTGGTCCAATGGATATCCGCTCCGCAAGATCTAATATATTCATAGTTTCTTCAACGGAAAGATCCATAGGGGTTATCAGATGTCTCATAGCCACTCTCCTTTTAATAAATATTCATCTCTCTTAGCACCGACAGATATAAAGTTGATTTCTGCATGAAGCATATCCTCAATCGTTTTAATGTAATTTCTGGCATTAGCAGGAAGCTCGTCAAATGTCCTGCAATGGGAGATGTCCTCTTCCCAGCCTGGAACTTTGTATATAACAGGAGTGCATGAATCAAGGTTATCAGTAGGGTCAAATTCAACCAGAGAGCCGTTTGGGTCATTGTAGCCTGTAATTATAGGAATTTCTTTCATAGAGCTTAATACATCAAGCTTGGTTAGTGCGATTTTGTCTGCATGCTGGCATCTGAGTCCGTATCTGCTTGCGACTGCATCAAAAGGACCAACACGGCGAGGACGGCCTGTTGCAGCACCGAATTCACCTCCGGCTTCTCTTAAGTCCTGCTGCCATTTTTCTGAAACAGCATTTTCAGCAACAAATGGGCCTGCACCAACGCATGTAGAATAAGCTTTAAGCACGCCAACAACATGGTCAGCGTGTCTTCCAGGGATTCCTGCACCTATAGGACCATAGGCTGATATGGTTGATGAACTTGATGTGTAAGGGAAGATACCGTAATCAATATCTCTTAATGCACCCAGCTGTGCCTCAAGAATAACTTTTTTACCACAGGATAATGCTTTGTCTATAAATGTGCCTGTATCGCATATGTATTTACTGAACTTTTCAGCCTGTTCCCTGCACCAGTCAAGAAGTGCCGGATAAGACATTGGCTCCTGATGATAGCAGCCGGCAAGCTCAAGGTTCTTGGACTCAAGAATAGTTTTTAGTCTTGCCTGTACAGCTGTATCATCCAAATGAAGAAGGTCACCAAGACGCAGAGTCTTTTTTCTGTATTTGTCACTGTAGGCATATGCTATGCCTCGTCTTGTAGAACCGAAAGCGGAGCCGGTTCGTTCTAGTCTGTTTTCTTCAAGTTCATCCTGTACCCTGTGCCATGGCATAGATATTGTAGCTTTTTTAGATAATTTCAAATGTTTTGGATTAATCTGTATTCCTCTGTCTTCAATCTGCTTTATTTCGTTGGCAAGGTGTTCAAGGTCAACAACCATGCCGTCTCCAAGAATACATATAACATCGGAGTGAAGTATTCCTGATGGCAGAAGATTAAGAACGAATTTTCCCTGATTAGTTACAACAGTGTGACCGGCGTTATTGCCGCCCTGATACCTGACGACTATATCTGCATTTTCAGCAAGAAGGTCAATTACACGGCCTTTGCCCTCGTCGCCCCAGTTAATACCTGTTACAGAAGTAAGCATAATAATAATTCCTCCTTATATAAATGTATAGTTAATACTAAGTGCAATAACGGAATGTGCGGTCCGTAATAATTCTGGCAAATATAAGTCCGAGCGGAAGTGCAACAATTATCATAATTGCAGATGTAAACCATGAAACCGCTTCTGTCAGGGACATTATGCCGAAATTGTATATTGCGCGGTATAAGTAAAGTCCGGGTACCATAATAACTATGGAAGGAACTGTAAGTGATATTCTAGGATATCCATTATAATTTTTAATAAATGAGGCAAGTAATCCGGCAGTAGCAGCACCAATAAATGCGGCAGCAGCGGCAGGCATGCCTGTAAAATCAACAAGTTCAAGACGCAGCGTATTGGCGATACAACCAATAAGAGCAGCCATAGCCGCCATCGGAACAGAACTGTTAAACATGATAGAGAATCCGAATACACCGCAGAAGCTTGCAATAAGTCTTAATATCAGATGTAACATTTTTCCAATATGTAATGTAGTAAATTCTTCTGGCTGCAAATGCAGTAACAAAGCCATAATCCATGCAAATACGGTAGCAACCAGTACAATAATTATTGAATAAGTCAGCCTTTCAATACCTGATCGCAGGTCGAGCTTTGCAAGGTCAATGCCGCTGGTGATGAAAGGAAATCCCGGTATTATGAAAAGCATGGAACATATGTATCCGGCTTCATGTACAGAAGGGATATTAAACATCAGAATAGCAAGTTTAAGCAGAATTGCATATATAAGGCATGATGCAGATATAGAAACTGCTATATTCATGAATAGTGTAAAATGATGTTTAATAAGCTTTGTCCTAATAAGATTACCTGTTCCGGCTGCAATGAATGCGAAAAGCATCTCTATAGGACCGCCGCCAAGCAGAAATGTGAATCCGCAGCATGCTAGAGCGGCGGCAAGTCCAAGCTTGACCGGTGAATACAGGGTATGTATCTGTTCAATTTCATCAAGCCTTTTATGAATCATTTCACCTGTAAGGTGGGCTTCTTCATTAGGAAAATTGTCAACAAACTGTTCCATTCTGTAAAGCTTGGAGGTATTAACACCGGTATTGGCAATGCTTAACGACTGTGATACGCAGTCATTACCATCAAAGCAGTTAAATTCAATAGACATAAGGCCAACATCCACGGTACAGGTTACTCCAAGTTCCTTGGATAGCTTATTCATAGATGTACGGACACGCCATGCACCAGTGCCGCATGATAGCATAATCAGACCTACACGACCGATAACGGAGGCTTTTTCTATAAGGTCTGCATTAGCAATTAATGCATTGCTGTCGGCATCCGTATAGTCGTGCCACGGAATTTCCATATGATTTTTTTCCATAATGTCAGTGTAATTAGTCCTTGGCATATATAATCGCCTCTGCTTTCTTAACATGGTGTTCAAGGTTTCGTAAGAATATAGAATTGGGAAGGAAAATTCCAAGTTCGTCAAAATGTTCATTGTGTTCAACGAATGAATCCTGACCATAGAATATGTATGCCATTGGAAGATTCTTCTCAAGCTCAAGCATAAGATCCCATACAGCACTATAGGCCTCTGCCTCGGTTTCCTTCATTCTGACAGTGTCAGGCAGTTCGCGGATAAGCAGTATACCTGTGCTTCTCTCAAGAATCTGCTGCTCAACTACAGACGGGTCATCGCCATATGTGTGACTGTATCTGTAAGCCTCGGCAAGAAACATATTTTTATTATTATCAAGGTTCTTATAAATGTTATAAAAATGCTGATAGTCTTTTTCATGAACAGAATTAGCAAATTCTGGAAGAAGCATACCTTTATCGTCGGTCATAATTATGGGATTTTGCTTTCCATCAGCGTTGAAGCGGTATGGAATAAGAAATGAATTTCTCAGTAAATCAAACATGGTATTTTGCGTGATAGCCATAAGAAATGCAGATAAGTCTTTATTAGAATAGCAGTTGAATAATGCTTCCGTGAATTGAAGCGGAGAAAGTATTGCTTCAGAATCATCATTGCAAAACAGATTGTTACAGAATGTCTGGAAAAGTTTGTTGTAAGCCCAAGGGTCATTTAGAATTTTATCAAATAAAACCTCAGATTTTTCTTCTCTTGGAAAGATAGTTTTTTCTTTCATAATCGTCAGCTCCTTCTTGTTTTTCAATTTCGGCTAGATTATACTATTGGCATAGAGATAAGTAAAAACTATAATTGATATAAATGCTATAACAATATGATATGTCAGATGTTACGGAGCGATAAGTTATGGATGTTAATTTTGAGTATTACAAGATATTTTATTATGTGGCAAGATATAAGAATTTTACGAAAGCCGCACAGGCATTAGGAAGCAGCCAGCCTAATGTTACAAGGGCAATGAACTGTCTGGAACAGCAGATTAATTCAACACTGTTTGTAAGAAATAACCGGGGAATACAGCTTACACCAGAGGGGGAAAAACTGTATATAAGGGTTACAGCGGCTATGACACAGCTTATGGCAGCAGAAGAAGAGCTTGCGGACAGTGCAAGTCTTTCACATGGCAGTATTTCCATAGGGGCAAGTGAGACTGCGCTTAATATATTTCTTCTTGATAAGTTAAAAGCATTTCACATGGTCAATCCCGGAATCCGGCTTAAGATATATAATCATTCAACGCCGGAGGCGGTTGATGCAGTAAAAAATGGACTGGTAGACTTTGCAGTGGTATCATCACCTGTGTACGCAGATTCATCACTAAAGACGGTGGTGCTGCATTCTTTTCAGGAAATACTTGTCGGAGGAACTACATTTACAGCATTGGGAAGTCAGGAATTATCAATAAGAGAATTGACGGATTATCCACTGATATGCCTTGGCAGAGAGACTATGACATTCAGATTCTATAAAGACTTATTTATGTCGCACGGGGTTGAATTAGAGCCTGATACGGAGGTTGCGACAACAGACCAGATACTTCCTCTTGTAAAATGTGAATTAGGACTTGCATTCTTACCAGAGACAATGGCGCAGGAATCGATTGATAAGAAAGAGATTGTGAAGATATCTCTTAAGGATAATATTCCGAAGAGAAATATATGTCTTGTCTATGACAGTAGACATCCGGTGAGTTCGGCGGCAAGAAAGTTGAGAAAAACAATAGGGGAGATTAATTATGGGGAGAATTAAAGTATGTAACTTTGGCAGAATTATGCTGAAAATATTCTGCTGGACGACAGTAATATTATCAATATATCTGATATTAGGGTTTACAGGCTGTTATGAAAAATGGTTTGGTGGTCCGGCAGGAATAGTAAAAGCGCCAGTTTACTGGCTTATCCGGGCAGGGATAGGAATTATTGTGGAAAGCATAATATTCTGGATAGGAATTATAATGGTGTATGCGACATCTGAGCAGCTTGGAATCAGGTGGAGAGTGCTTGGAATCGTGTGTGGCTGGATACCAGTTGCACATCTTGTCATGCTTCATATTATTATAAAGACAGTTGGTGAGGAAGTCCGCATGGAGAAAATGCGTGCCAAGAGAAATCTGCAGCGTAAGGCACAGCGGATATGCAGTACAAAATATCCTGTTCTTATGGTGCATGGTGTATTTTTCAGGGATTTTGAACATCTTAATTACTGGGGAAGAATACCGGCAGAGCTTGAGGCTAATGGTGCAGTGATTTACTATGGAAATCATAACAGTGCCGCGGCTGTGCGAGACAGTGCTAAAGAGCTGGCAGAAAGGATTCATCAGATTATAAGAGAGACAGGTTGTGAGAAAGTAAATGTAATTGCTCATTCAAAAGGAGGACTTGACATGAGGGCAGCGTTAGCGCTTACAGATATTGCACCTTATGTGGCTTCTCTTACAACGATAAATACACCACACAGGGGCTGTCAGTTCGCTGATTACCTTCTTGGCAAAATTCCTGGAAAACAGCAGCAGATGGTTGCCAATACATATAACGCTGGAGCGGCTAAACTCGGAGACATTAACCCTGATTTTCTTGCTGCCGTATATGACCTTACATCAGAAAAATGCAGTGAATTCAACAATGAAATAAAGGATAATCCAGATATTTATTATCAGTCAGTTGGTTCTAAACTAAACCATCCGGCTTCGGGAAGATTTCCACTTAATTTTACATATCCACTGGTGAAATATTTTGACGGACCAAATGACGGACTTGTTGGAGAAGAATCCTTTAGATGGGGACAGAACTATCAGTTTCTTACTGTCAGCGGCAAAAGAGGCATATCGCATGGTGATATGATAGATCTTAACAGGGAGAACATTAAAGGATTTGATGTTCGGGAATTTTATGTGCAGGTTGTTGCGGGACTTAAGAAGATGGGATTTTGATTTTTAAAATACAAATTATAAATTTTTAGTAAAATAAAATATTTGTAATTGACATATTTCTTGAAGATAG
>OHSN01000799.1_pt1 | contig 10222 bp, 7 predicted proteins | sample 1578691 | NCBI WGS metagenome assembly OHSN01 (sample SAMEA3879551, study PRJEB24766) | human gut metagenome | biome: human-associated habitat; feature: feces | place: USA | collected 1985/1987 | reverse complement strand
GAATCCGCCCAGCGCCGTGACGAACCATCCGGCCACGACGGTCATGACGCCCGAGATGCGATACACGGCGCTTTCGCGTCCCCAGGCCTTGTCTGCGAGCGACGATCCCATCGCTACCATGAAGCAGACGTAGGTGGTCGAAAGCGGCAGTTTGAGCGACGTGGCCACCGAAATAAGCATGGCGGAGGTCGTGAGGTTCACCGTAGCGCGGATCATGTCGTAGGGGGCGCCGCTGTGCTCGATGTCTTCGTACTGGAAGCGGCTGCTGATCTTGTCCCGGATTTTTTTGGGGATCGTGCGGTCGATCGCGTTGCTTGCATTCAGGGCGGCCCGTACGATGGTGCGCGAGAAGAGCGACGAGCCGTACTGCGTCTCGCTCTCGCCCTGCGTCGAAAGCGAAATTTCGGTTTCGGTGACGTGCATCGCCTTTTTCGAGGTCCAGAGCGTGACGATCATGATGACGCCTGCCGTCATCAGCACCAGGAAATTGGCCGGAACGCTGGCGTTCAGCCCTTCCATCAGAATCGTGCTGTCGCCGGCATGACGGGCGATGCTGTATGCGTCGAATCCGGCTACCGGGACGCCGATGAAGTTCACCAGGTCGTTGCCTGCGAATGCCAGAGCCAGAGCGAAGGTGCCCGAGAGGATCGTAAGTCGCAGAATGTTGATTTTCAGCCGTTGCAGGAAGAAGAGCAGCAGGCTGCCGACGGCCCAGCACAAAAAGAGGGAGAGCAGGATATGCTGGTCGATCCATTCGATCGCGGCGCTTCCGGCGAGCGGGGTTTTGAGTCCTTTGAAGACGGCGAAGTAGAGGATCGCCGTGAAGGAGGCTCCGCACCAGAAGGCACCGAAGCGGCGGAACATCGCCGTATAGCGGAACGAGAAGATCAGACGGGAGATATACATGATTAGGGTGCCGAACGTGAAAGCGATCACTACGGAGAGCAGAATCGCCGAAACGATACCCATCGCGCGGCCCGTGTTGATGAAATGGTTCAGGTCGCCCATGCCGAGGGCCCCGTCGTTGGAGATCTTGTAGATCGAAACGGCGACGGCGGCACCCAACAGGCAGAAGATCAGCGATACGGTCGTCGAAGTCGGGAGCCCCATCGAGTTGTAGAGGTCCAGCAGGATGACGTTGGCGAACATCACGCCCATATAGAGCATCATCACTTCGTGGAAGGAGAAAAGCCCCGGGTTGAACATACCGTTGCGGGCCACTTCCATCATGCCGCTCGAGGTGACCGTACCCAACAGGATGCCGATCGAGGCGACCAGCAGAATGGTCTTCATGGGGGCGGCTTTCGAACCGATGGCCGAGTTGAGGAAATTGACGGCGTCGTTGGAAACGCCCACGAAAAGGCCCGAAACGGCCAGGATTCCCAGAATAACGACGATAACGGTGTAGATTTCGCTCATGTTCGGGATTTTTTACACAAAATTTCAGACAAATTTACATTAAAAATCCGGATGGACCGGTTGTGGCGGTCATTGTTAACATTAAATTAACATGGAGTCTTTTTTACGTGCTTTCGGTTTCGGAGTTTATTATCCGGACGATCCGCACACCCGCACGCCGGGTGTGTGGATCGATATACCGGTACATGCCACGGTCGAAGGTCTGCATACCGGATGCGATGAAATTCTGGAAAAAGCCCTGGAGATGGTCCGTACGGGCGAATACGACCCGGCAGCCGAAAAGTGATTCGCATGCGATGAAGATGAAAAAGAGGGGCCGTCGGCGGCCGAACCGGAAATCGGAGCGGTAAGGTACCCCAAAAGTGCCGTTCGATCCGTCTTTTGCATTTCCGAAATGCGGTTTTAGTAGCCCTCTTTGGGTGTGTAGCGGCCCGAAGCTCCCTTCGTGGAGGGGAGCCAGGGAAAGGGTAGAATTTACAAATGCGGCCATGAGCCGCGAATAGGCGACCGTCGGATAATGGCATCTTGGGACATATGATTGCCTTTCGAAAATACGATTCTTGGCAATTTCGGCGTACATAGCGACATGAAAAAGGGTTGTCTAATGCACATAGGCAACCCTCTTTTGTAAAATTCCGCCGATTTACTCCTCGTCGGTGTCGGTGTAGGCCTTCAGCAGCTTGTCCTGCACGTCGGCCGGAACCTGCTCGTAAGAGGCGAATTTCATCGTGTAGGTCGCGGCACCCGAACTGAGTGACGACAGGGTGGTCGAATAGCGGTAAAGCTCGGCCAGCGGTACGCGGGCGTTCAGGCGGTCGAAGCCCTTGTCGGACTCCATGCCGGCAATCATCGCGCGGCGGTTCTGGAGGTCCGACATCACGGCGCCCATGTAGTCGCTCGGCACGAGGACCTCGACGTTGTAGATCGGCTCCATGATCTTGGGTCCCGCGTTGCGGAATGCCTCCTTGAAGGCGTTGCGCGCCGCCAGCTTGAACGAGATTTCGTTCGAATCCACCGGGTGCATCTTGCCGTCGTAGATCACTACGCGGATGTCGCGGGCGTAGGAACCCGTCAGCGGACCTTCGTCCATCTTCTCCATGATGCCTTTCAGGATGGCCGGCATGAAGCGGGCGTCGATCGCGCCTCCGACGATCGCCGTATAGAATTGCAGCTTGCCGCCCCAGGGCAGGTCGTACTCTTCCTTGCCCTTGATGTTTACCGCCAGTTCTCCCTTGCCGGGGATCTTGTAGCTCTTGGGTTCGGGCATGCCTTCGGTGTAAGGCTCGATCAACAGGTGCACCTCGCCGAACTGACCCGCGCCTCCCGACTGTTTCTTGTGGCGGTAGTCGGCCTGCGCCACCTTGGTGATGGTCTCGCGGTAGGGAATCTTCGGCGCGATATAGTCGTACTGGAGGCGGTTCTCCTTTTCGATGCGCGTGCGGAGGATATTGAGATGATGCTCGCCCTGACCCTGTATGATGGTTTGTTTCAGCTCCTTGGAGTATTCGACCAGAATCGTCGGGTCTTCGAACTTGGCGTCGTTCAAGACTTTGCCCAGTTTCTCTTCGTCGCTCTGCTCCTTGGCCTTCACGGCGGCGCGGTAGCGCGGTTCGGGGAACACGATCGGTTCGACGGTCACCGGCGCCGACGGCGCCGCGAGCGTGTCGTTGGTGCGCGTGCCCTTGAGCTTCACCGTGCAGCCGATGTCGCCGGCGGCCAGTTCGGTGACCTTGATGCGATTCTTGCCCGCGACGGCGAAGAGCTGCGAGAGCTTCTCCTTGTTGCCCGTGCGGGTATTCAGGAGTTCCATGCCTTCGGTGAGCTTGCCCCGGATGACGCGCAGGTAGGATATTTCGCCGATGTGCTGTTCGAGCTGGCTTTTGAAGATGAACGCTACGGCCGGAGCCGCTTCGTCGGCCCGGATCTCCTCTCCTTCGGTCGAGAGGAAGGCGGGGGCCTTCAGCGGGCCGGGCGCTACGTTGATGATGAACTCCATCAGGCGCTTGGTGCCGATGTCGCGCTTGGCGCTGCCGCAGAATACGGGCATGACCGCCCGACGGGATACGCCGATTTTCAGGCCCGAGCGGATGTCGTCCTGCGTCAGTGTGCCCTTCTCGAAATAGAGTTCCATCAGGGCGTCGTCGTATTCGGCGGCTGCTTCGACCAGCTCCTTGTTCAGAGCCTGGGCCTTCTCCGCTTCTTCGGCCGGGATGTCGAGCTCTTCGCGGGTGCCGTTCTCATCCTTGAAGCGGTACATTTTCATCAGCAGTACGTCGATGAAAGCATCGAATCCCGGGCCCGGATTGACCGGATACTGTACTACGACGGGCTTCACGCGCGAGGCCGCACGGATGGATTCGAGCGTAGTGTCGAACGATGCCTTGTCCGAATCGAGCTGATTGACGAAAGCGATGAGCGGCTTGTTCAGCACACGGGCGTAACGGGCCTGGATCTCGCTGCCCACTTCCCAGCCGTTCTGGGCGTTGAAGACCATGACGCCCACGTCCGCCACCTTGAAGGCCGAGAAGAGGCTTCCGCAGAAATCGTCCGATCCCGGACAGTCTATGATGTTGAGCTTGCGCTCCATGAATTCGGTGAAGAGGATGGTCGAATAGATCGAGCGCTTGTACTCGTGCTCGATATCCGTGTTGTCCGAGAGCGTGTTGTTCGCCTCGATACTACCCCTGCGGTCGATGACCTTACCCTCAAAAGCCATCGCTTCGGCAAGGGTAGTTTTTCCCGTGCCGGGAGCGCCGATAAGAACGATGTTCTTGATTTCTTTCGCTGAATAGTTTTTCATATTCGTTATCTTTTTATAAGGTTTTTGCGATACCGATTCGTCCTGGCGGAAAGTCCGCCGGCGATTTTCAAACTTCGCCTTATAAATATACGAAAAAAATCAATCGGCCAAATTTCCGGACATAAAAAATCGCCCGGAAAAGGGCGATTTTTTCAATTTTTCAAAAATGTCGAAACCCAATCCTACGGCGGGCGTTTGTTCGGGTGTTCCGGTCGGCGGCGGATCATACTTTGACGCCGGTCAGTTCGCGGACGGCCCGGCGTCCCTCGTCGCCCAGGGAGAGCGAATACGAATTGACGAAGAAGTCGATGTGGTGATCGATCACCCGGTCGTCGAGCTCCCGGGCGTGCTCTTTAATATAGGTGCGGGATTCCTCCCGGTGTGCGAAAGCATATTCGATGCTCGTGCGCAGCAATCGTTCGATTTCGCAGCGAAGCTCTTCCGGCAGTGTCCGTCGGGCGACGATGGCTCCCAGCGGGAGTGGCAATCCGGTGCGGGATTCCCACAACTCTCCCAAGTCGGCGATCAGCTCCAGGCCCAGTTTTCGATAGACGAAGCGGCCTTCGTGGATCAACACCCCGGCGTTGTATTCCCCGCGTGCCACGGCGGGTGCGATTTCCGAGAAGAGCACCGGTTCTTTTTGCGTGATCGACGGGTAGAGGCGGCTCATCAGGGCGTTGGCCGTAGTGTGCAGTCCCGGTACCGCGACCCGGCGGATCGAATCGGGAGGTGTTCCCTGCCGTGCGACGAAGACCGGTCCGTTGCCGCGTCCCAAAGCCGAACCGCTGTCCAGCAGGGTATAGCGGGACTGTATTTCCGGCAACAGGGCGTAGCTGATTTTGCTTACGTCGGCTTCGCCTGCTTCGGCACGGCGGTTCAGTTCTTCGATGTCGTAGTAGGCGACTTCGAAGGTTAGCTCCCCGCAGTCGATGCGTCCGTTCACGAGTGCGTCGAACATGAAGGTATCGTTCGGGCACGGAGAAATATGTAGGCGGATCGTGCGTTTCACAACTTCGAATCGCTTAATTGCCGTTGCCTTGCTGCGTCCGTTTTTCTTGCCTCCGAAGCGTCCCAGCAGCCAGCCGCCGCCGAAAACGGCCGCGAGGAGCAGAATCTTCCACAGCTGGTTCGAGAGCCAGAAATAGATGTTTTTCGAGAAGACGACGATCAGCACGAAGGCCACGACGATCAGCACGATGTAAATAATCCACTTTTTATTCATAATCCGGAAGTATTCGAATGATTGTTTTTGCTAATTTTTCTGCACTTTCCTCGATGCGCCAGGCCGAACGCGGGTCGTCGGTATAGTTCGACACGGCCCGCACCTCGGCGCCGGGCACTCCGAATGCCCGGCAGACGGCCAGGAAAGCGGCTCCTTCCATATTTTCAATTTGCGTGCCGGACGCTGCGACTCCCGTGCGGTTGGTCGTATTGCTTTCGACGGTCCGCAGTCCTGCCGGAATGAAGTCGGCCGCATAGCGGACGGCGTATTTTCCGGGCAGTTCGGCGATTCGCTCCCCTGCGACCGCGACGACTTCGCATACGGCTACCGAACGGTCGGAAGCTCCGGCGATGCCGGCCAGGATCAGCCGGTCGGGGTGTTCCTCCGCGATGATCCGGGCCGTCGCTGCGGCTGTGGCCGCCATGCCGACTCCCGCGATGCGGACCGGCGCATCGGGACATGCGGCCCGCAGCGGGGCCGCCTCCGTTTCGGTCGGGATGAGGATCAGCGTTCGCATTTTATTAGGAGGATTAGCGACCGACGACGGCTTCCAGCTCATCGACTGTGATGGGGATGCGCTTGTCGCCTCCGATCATGCGACTGCCCGTTTCGGTGACGATGATGTCGTCCTCGATGCGGATGCCGCCGAAATCGCGGTAGGCGTCCAGCGCTTCGTAATCGACGATTCCCTTGTATTTGCCCTCGGCCCTGCATTTGTCGATCAGCGCCGGGATGAAGTAGATGCCCGGTTCGTCGGTCATCACCGTACCCGGCTCGATGCGCCAGGTCGAACGCTGGATGCAGGTGCCCGACTTGGCGGCCTGCTCCGCGATTTCGGAGAAGTCGAAGCTGCGTTCTCCGATGGCTTCACAGTCGTGCACGTCCAGGCCCATGCCGTGTCCCAGTCCGTGAGGCATGAAGAGGGTCATGGCGCCGGCAGCGACGGCATCTTCCGCCGTGCCGCGCATCAGGCCCAGCGAGATGAGGCCTTCGGCCAGGATGCGGTACGAGGCGTTGTGGATATCCATGTACGGCATGTGAGGGGCGATCATGGCGGCCACCCGGTCGTGCGCCGCCAGCACGATGTTGTAAATGTCTTTTTGTTTCTGGGTGAACTTGCCGCTTACGGGGTAAGTACGGGTGTGGTCGGAACAGTAGTAGCTCAATCCCTCGGCTCCGGCGTCGCACAGCAGCAGGCGGCCGTTTTGCAGTACGCCGTCGCTGTGCAGGTTATGCAGCGTTTCGCCGTGCTGCGACACGATCGGCGGGAACGACACGCCCCGTCCGAATGCTTTGGAAATGCCTTCGATCGTGCCGGCGATTTCGCGCTCGACGATGCCGGGACGGCACATCTTCATTGCCGTAGTGTGCATGGCGTAGCCGATGTGGAACGATTTTTCGAGCTCCTCGATCTCCTCGGGACCTTTCTTTTCCCGCATCTCGGCTACGGCCATCATCAACTCGACCGACTTGTGATCGTGCAGTGCGGCCGGTTTGAGTCCCAGCAGGTCGGCGAGCAGCAGCTTGGTTTCGCCTCGGTAAGGGGGCAGGTAGTGGATGCGGCGTCCCTGGACGATGGCTTTGGTCAGGTGCGTTTTCAGGTCGGCCAGCGGGAAGGTGTTCGAAACGCCTGCTTCGGCCCCTTGTTCGCGCAGCGAAGGCTGCGGCCCCGTCCAGATGATGTCTTCGACCGTGAAGTCGTCGCCGTACAGCGCAACCTCTCCGGAGTCGGCATCGATCAGGCCGACCAGTGCCGGGGTGTTGAGTCCGAAATAATAGAGGAACGAGGAGTCCTGGCGGAAATAATAGGCGTTGTTGAGGTAGTTGTTGGGTGTGAGCATATTGCCCGGAATGAGGATCAGGCCGCTGCCCATCTTGCCGCACAAGGCGCTGCGGCGTCGGATGTAGATTTCTTTTGCAAACATAGTCGTATATTTTTATAATTTTCCGGCGAAACGGTTCGTTCTTCGAGAGGACGGGCCCGGCTTCTGTCCATCCGCGATGCCGGAGCGCACGCCGTCCGAACCTAATTTTGGTAAAGGTAGTGAAAAAATCGGTAATTCGTGTCATAAAACGACTCCTTGTGACGTTTTATTAAAAATAGTGTGTCGAAACGGCTTCGGGAGTCTGTGCCGGTTTTCGCAAATCGCTTCCGATTCCGCCGGACCGAATGGGCGACGGGACGCAGGGAACGGGTTCTGCGGCCGGATCGTCAGTAAAAATGGAGCGGATTTTAGATGACCTATTAAAAAAAATACTATATTTGTCCCATTGGTCTGTTGTCACGAAGAAAATACCCGTTCGTGGCATTTTAATGTAAATTTCAAAATTATTGAACTATGAAAAAAATCTTTTGTCTGACGATTTTGGCTGTCCTGTGCACTTTCGGCGTTGCATCGGCACAGCAGTTTCCCAGTGTGCAGATCGAAACCCAGGATGGCAAGACGATCGACACCAAAACCCTGATCGACGGCAAGACCCCGGTCATCATCTCTTTCTGGTCCACCACCTGCAAGCCCTGCATCAAGGAGTTAGACGCCATCAGCGAGCAGATGATCGACTGGCTGGACGAAGCAGACTTCCGGGTTGTGGCTGTTTCTGTCGATGATTCCCGGTCTATTTCCCGAGCCAAGGCTCTGGCGGCCAGCCGCGGTTGGACTACCGATTTGATGGTGGCCTACGATAAGAACCAGGACTTCAAGCGTGCATTGAACGTGAATGTAACTCCCCACGTGTTCATCTTCGACAAGGACGGAAAGATGGTGTATTCGCACACGAGCTATCTGCCCGGCGGTGAGATGGAGCTGATTCAGAAGATCAAGACCCTGCAGTAGTCCTGTAATTCCAAATTGAGCGACGAATGAAGCGACTTTTACGAATCACGGTCCTGTTCTCCGTAACCTTGTTGTGGTGGGGCGAAAAGGGGTATGCTGCAACTCCGGCGATGGACGCAGCAGAGAAAGAAACGGTTTCCGCAACTGTTGAAGCGGAGGCGGATAAGAAGGACCCGAAATCGGATAAAAAATCCGACGAGCCCAAACGCAAGCGGAATTTGGGTCATTTGAGCGGCAGTTTTGAAACCAATACGATCTACTATGTGGAGGACAGCAAGACCGGTGCGGTCGTTCCTCACAACAGTTACGGTTCGAACAACTTCCTGAAGCTCGACTACCAGTTGGGGCGTTTTTCGGCCGGCGTGCAGCTCGAGTATTATCCCCATCCGCTGGTCGGGACTCCGATGCAGGGTTATGAATATGTGATGGAAGGTTTCTCGATCAATAACCTGACTGAGAAGTATATCTCGTGGACGGACCGCAACTACTCGGTGACCGTCGGCGACTTTTACGAACAGTTCGGCAGCGGGTTGATCCTCCGTGCTTGGGAAGACCGGGCTTTGGGCTTCAACAATTCGCTGGGCGGTGCACGGGTCACGTTCAATATCAAGGACATCGTGGAAGGTAAGGTGCTGTATGCCTTCCCGCGTTTCAACCTGGGATACCTGTCGACCCAGATTGCCGGCGGCGACCTTTCATTCTCGCTTTCGAATGCCATCGGCTTGCTGGATCACCGGCTTTCGCTCGAGGGCAGCATCGTCAACCGGCATTTCAAGAACCTGCCTTCGTGGTACACCGAGTATCGGGACGATTATGATTTCGACCTTTCGAAGAACGTAATCAGTTATTCGGGGCGTGTCAATTACGAGTACAGGGGACTGTCGGCCAAATTCGAGTATGTAGGCAAAAGCAAGGATGTCTATCTGGACAATATGACCGGTGAAGAGGTGTTCAAGCGCGGTGACGCACAGTTGTTCGAAATCGGTTACACCGGCAGCAATTATGCTGTGATGGCGCAGTTCCGCCGCCTGAACTACATGCAGAGCCAGCTTTACCGGCCCGACGGCGGAAGCGGCAGTTTGGGCCTCCTGCCGGGCAATACGATCAATTACATTCCGGCCCTGAGTCCGCAACATACCTATATGCTGGCCGGATTGGATCCTAACAGTCCCCAGCAAAACGGAGAGATCGGCGGTCAGATCGACGCGTTTTACACGTTCAGGCGCGGTACGGCCATCGGTGGCAAGCGCGGATTGAAGATCCATGCGAATTATGCCCGCTATTATTCCATCAACGGGACGATGAGTAAACCCGGAACCAATTTCTACTACCGGGATTTCTCGTTCGACATCGATAAGAGTTGGAACAGCAAACTGCGCACGGTTCTTTTCGTGTCGTTGCAGAAGAATGCGATGCACGGTGGGGAAGACGTCATCCGCCAGAATGTTTTCGTTGCGGACGTGACCTATAAGTTTACGCCGAAATTCTCGTTGCGGGCCGAGCTTCAATATCTCTATGCGCCTCATGCGGAGGGTTCCAAAGAGGTGGATGGCGACTGGGTGGCCGGATTGCTGGAAGCCAGCTTCGCCCCCAAGTGGAGTATCTTCGTACAGGATATGTACAACCACGGCGGTTCGGAGATCAACTACTACTCGGCGGGCGCCAGCTTCACCCACTCGTTCATTCGCATCGCATTGAGTTACGGACGTAACCGTGCAGGGTATATCTGCTCGGGCGGTGTTTGCCGCGAGATGCCGGCTTATACGGGCGGTAATCTGGCGATGACGCTGACTTTCTGATCGTGAAGATTCTGATCGTCGAAAATTCCCGTATGTTTGAAAACCTAAGAAAGAGAAAAATCAACCAAAATTACTGAAATTATGAAAGGACGAACCCGTTGGTTGAATTAAAATAAAGCATCTTTAACAAGACCAATTTTACGATGGT
>OHSN01000777.1_pt1 | contig 10411 bp, 6 predicted proteins | sample 1578691 | NCBI WGS metagenome assembly OHSN01 (sample SAMEA3879551, study PRJEB24766) | human gut metagenome | biome: human-associated habitat; feature: feces | place: USA | collected 1985/1987 | reverse complement strand
GCAATACCTAATCCCAGGGTGCCGAACGCCAATGCGATAAGACTCTTTTTCATACCAAACTTAACCTGATACCTGTAACTTTTTACCTTTTTCTTTTTTGCGGGTGCAAAGGTAAAACAAAATCGGGCAGAGTGAGTTCGGTGTGAAATATTTTGATTTAAGTCAATTTATACAATGCTGCGTATGTAAGACTATGGATTTTAATAATTGTGTTTATAATAATATTATTGCGGTTTTTTTTATTAATAGAGATTGCCTTTTCAATTGCTCTTTCCTGAATGTTTAAGAATCCAGTCTGTTATATCTTTTAGAACTTCTGGGCTAATGGTTTCTTCTAGCTGCCCATACTCCGCCAATGTTCCTTTTTCACAGGTTTGAAACAGATGATTTAAGTTCGGGTAGGCTTTTACCGTTACATTCTTATTCCCGTTCTCGCTGATTCTTTGTTGGATAGCCGTAAGGTTCATAGCCGCCTCCACTTGAATGTCCTTTTCTCCGTTTAAGGCAAGTACCGGACATTTTATTTTTTTCATGGCTTTAGCCGGGTCATATCTCATAAAATGAAGATACCAGGGGGAGGTCATGGAACTTATCTGGGAGGAAATCTGCTGTACGGTATTCAAGTCTTTCAGTTGTTCGGACGACATGGTTTTGGTAACATCTGCATATAACTCTTTTTGAAGTTCATCTGTGGTTTTGTCTGCTTGTTGCAGTATGGCATACCTGTTTCGTATCGACGGTTTCGTTCCTTGCCAGAACGCATCCGGCATTCCCTGGGATTTAGAAATCATCTCTACTTGTTTCAGCATCAGGCTGTCACCTCTTACGCCGGCTCCTGCCAATGAAACAATAAACGCAATCGCCGGGTCTTTGGCAGCTACGATGAATGCTATGATTCCGCCTGCGCTATGTCCGATAATGCCAATCTTCTTTGTGTTTATTTCTTTTCTGCCGCGCAGGTAATTGATGGCAGCTTCCGTGTCCGTTGCGAAATCCTCGTTGGTGGCTGTTGCATGGTTGCCTTGTGAGGCGGCTGTGCCACGATCATCACAGCGTAATACGGCGATTCCGTTCCTCGTCAGATAGTCGGCGATGACTAGGAAAGGCTTGTGTCCCATGATCTCCTCATCCCGGTTCTGCGCACCGCTTCCTGTCACCAACACTACTGCCGGAAATTTATTTCCCTTTTCGGGAAGAGTTAATGTCCCCGCAAGGTTAATTCCGTCCTGTTCGTTTCTTACTGTAACTTCTTCACTTTTATAAGGGAAAGGTGGTTGAGGTTCCTGCGGACGTTTGGGACGGCTTGCTTCTCCCTTTTCCAGGTTCAATGGGATAGGCATTCCTTGTGTGAATGTTCCGGTTATCGTTTTGTCACTTTTCAATTTTCCTTTGTAGGAAGCATGAATAACAGGTATCTGAATAGTTAATATGGAATCACTGAAAGAGGTAGCTTGTGTCTTTATGCCGTTGGCTCCCTGGTCGGGACTGTCGAGCGTTGTTACATAAGTTCCTTGAGCCGCTTGGTTGATATGGAATACGATAGTCAGCGACCCGGTGGGAACAGTCAGTTTTCCGTGCCAAGTTCCTGAGATATCTTGCGCGGATGCGGAAGAAGATAAGAACAGTCCGGTGAATAATCCGGTGATAATAGTAGCTATGTAGACAGTTTTCAATGTGTTCATAAGAGAGAGATTAATAGTGAATGTAATTGATGCATATCAGATGATTCGTACAAAGATAACGATTATTCTGACATAAAAAATAAGACATTACTCAATCTTGTTTTAAGTCGAGTAATATTTTATTCGGATGAGATGTGACATACGGTTACCGGAGTGGGACCGGAGAAGAAAATGTTCGAACGAAGCCGATAAAATAGAAGAAGTTTGCAAAAATATACTCATATCTGTATTCAAACTCATATAAAAAAATTATTTTTGCTCATTCGATTGTATGGCAATCCTGCCCGTTGCTTGATAAAAGTATATGAAATGAGGAAAAATTGTGGATAATAGAGAATTAAATATCATAAATCGTTTTCTTCATGGTGATCATGAAGCCTACTCTCTGCTGTACAGAGATCATATTCAGGAGCTTTTCTCTTATGGCAAAGCTCTGACCGGCAATGATGAGCGGTTGAAGGATGCGATTCAAGATGTATTTTATAAACTATTATCCAACCCTGCCGCATTGAAGGATGTGCAGAACTTAAAGTATTTCCTTTTTAAATCATTGAAAAACAGACTGATTGATATACTCAAATCAGAGATGCGCCAGTCCCAGTCCGGTGAGGCAGCTGCCTACGAACAGATTGACTTCACCATAAATGACGTCACTGTACTGGATTCTCTGATTGAGGAAGAAGAACGCCTTGAATTAAGCCGGAAAATTAAATCGTTGTTGAACCTGCTGACTCCCCGGCAACGGGAGGCAGTCTGCCTGCGATATATATATGATATGGAGTATGATGAAATTGCGGATTTGTTGAATATGAGCAACTCCAAATCAGCGAGAAACTTAGTATCCCGGGCACTTGAACATTTACGTAAAGAAGACCTTGAACTTCTTATTATCCTCCCTTACACTATCAATCTAATAATTTGAAATAGTGTCCAGTACTCTTCTCCTTCCCGCAAGGAGGGGAATGGAGATGCCACCGACTTACTAAATTACCATCAAATTTGAAGAAGAACCAAAAAAAGTTCTTTTTTTTAATGGCAAAAAAAGCTGGCCGTCGTCTTTATTATAAACAAGCCTTAAAACTGTTTATTGTTAACCTGTATTTAAAGAATAAATAAGCTATGACTATTGATATTAAATACGAGAATTATTCTGTCAAGGATTTCTTGGAAGACGATTTGTTTCTTCAATGGCAACTGGCGCCGACAGAAACACTGGATGAGTTCTGGAAACAAGTACTACAACAATATCCGCACCAGGAAGCCAATCTTTCCGACGCTGTCCGGACCTTGCATTCAGTAACGATCAATCACGTTTCACTTTCCCGTCGGGAAGAAGATAAAATGCTTCAAAATATATATGCCCGTTATCGCAGGCATAGAGTCCGCCGCTTTATTTATTGGAGCACCAGTGTGGCGGCGAGCCTGATACTGCTGTTTCTTTTGGTTTCTCCGCTGAGGGACTTTACGGGAGAGAAAGTCAATGTGATGCTGACCGACGTACAGTCTGTGCGACTGGATACGATTCAGGATGTGCAACTAATAATCGGCGAGAAGAAAACGATAGCGATGGCGGAGGATGCGGATATTAGTTGGACGAAGGAAGATGAGATAGAGGTAAACGGACGTTCGTCCAACTCGACTTATAAATCACGGATAGATGCGGATGTGACATATAGCACTTTGCTGGTACCTTATGGCAAGCGTTCGTTTCTGACATTGCGGGATGGCACAAAAGTGTGGATCAACTCCGGTACAGAGGTGAGATTTCCCGTCAATATGGAAGGAAAAGAGCGCAGCATTTATGTCGACGGAGAAATCTATATTGAGGTGGCTAAAGATAAGGAACGTCCTTTCTATGTACATACTTCGGGATTTGATGTCCGGGTGTACGGTACAAAGTTTAATGTAACTTCCTATAAGGCGGACAAGGAGAAGTCGGTTGTGTTGGTAGAAGGCAGTGTTTCGGTCTGTTCCAAAGAAGAAACAAAAGAGAAGGAGGTGAAAGAAATCTTCCTGCATCCCGATCAGATGTATCATACAACGAACCGGGGACCTATGATTACCCATGTAAACGCACTTCAGTACATTACCTGGAAGGACGGAATCTGGCAATTTACGAGCGAGAGTCTGGAAAGCATTGCACTCCGGTTGTCACGTTATTATGGAGTAGATATACATTGTGATGAGAAGACGGCTGTGAAGTCATGTACAGGAAAGCTGATTCTGTTTGACGATGTAGACAAGACATTACGGATTATAGAAGAAATATTTGGTGTGCGGTATGAAACCAATCAAAATGAAATAATCATTAGTATGAACCCTTAAAACAAGATAGCCTATGGTAAAATAAACGGAATAAAAAACCGGATAATATGGCCGTATTATCCGGTGTAATTTAGTTCACTAATAAAACATTAAAAGCAATTCTAAACAACAATCAAATGTATGGAAAAAAATGCTCATTTGAAATTAACGAATACTTATTTATATAAAAGGATGTTGAACATTCCTCGAATTGTTTTGCTCTTTTTATGTGTGTCTTTCACCGTTCCTTCGTTGGCAGAGACCACTACGATGCAGTTACCGCAGCTTTCGCTGAGTCTGAATAATGTGACGATACGTGAAGTATTTAACATAATAGAGAAAAATACGGAGTACGTATTTATCTTTTCGGACGAGTTGCTTACCGACTTGAATGGAAAAGTCAGTATTCATGTAAATAAGCAAACGCTGGATAAAATATTGGATAAAGTTTTACAGTCGACAGGTTTGACTTATAAGATTACCAACAGGCAGGTCACGGTGAGTAAGAAAAGTCAGGCAGTCGTCCAGAAAACTTCTCTGAAGGTGACGGGACACGTGAGCGACGAAAAGGGAGAGCCCCTGATCGGGGTAAACATACAGGAAGAAGGAACCAACAATGTGGTTGTAACCGATATGAACGGAAACTTCTCGATGTATAATATATCCGGTCCTTCTTCTGTCCTGAAGTTTACCTATATCGGATTTATTCCGTTGAGGGTAGTGGTAGGAAAGCAGACGAATCTGTCGGTAAAGCTCGAATCCGATGTGAAAGGTCTGGAAGAAGTAGTTGTGGTAGGATATGGCTCTCAAAAAAGAGAGAGCGTCATTGGAGCTATTACCACTATGAAGCCTGCCGCCTTGCAGATTAATCAGAGCCGTTCCGTCACCAATGCATTGGCAGGACGGGTATTATTGCCGTACAAAGAAGCGGGGAGCCGGGCAATGACGCTTCCGACTTCTGGATTCGCGGTATTTCATCTTTCGGTTCGGGAACGACTCCGCTGGTGCTGGTCGACGGAATCGAACGTAGTCTGAGTAATCTTTCTCCGGAGGAGATCGAGTCTTTCTCTGTCTTGAAGGACGCCACCGCTACGGCAGTCTATGGTGTGAAGGGAGCCAACGGAGTTATCCTGATACAGACCAAGCGTGGTCAGATTGGTAAACCCCGTATCCAGATAAAGGCTGATTATGGTTTCTCTGCTCCGACTATGTTACCCGAATTTGTCGATGGTGCCAAATATATGGAAGTGATGAATGTCGCCAGCCAGTTCTCTTCGGGGAAAGATATGTATACGCAAGCTGCTATCAATGCCACCCGCAACGGTACGGACCCCGACTTGTATCCGAACGTAAACTGGCTAAAGGCAGTGACAAAGGATTATGTGCCGAGCGGACGTGTTTCATTGGACATCAACGGAGGTAGCGAGCGGTTACGTTATAGCTTGATTCTTGCCTACTACGGTGAAAAAGGGATGACGGTTACGGACCCGGGCGTAGAATATGACGCTTCCAATAAATTGTCCCGTTACAATATCCGTACCAATCTGGATATGAACCTGACTCCTTCTACTGAAATTAATGTAAGTCTGGGAGGATATATCCTGAATCAGCGCACGCCGGGATACACCACATCCAGTGATGAAAACCCCCGTACTCCTTTTACTGATATTATCAAACTGGCTTTTAAAAACACCCCGATTGTACACCCGGTGATTTACTCGAACGGACAAATTCCGGCAAATACATCGCAGACCAACCCGTGGGCTGCCGCTACACATTCGGGGTTTATCTCCAGCTATATCAGCAGTTTACAGTCCGTTTTCGCCGTTACACAGGATATTGGTAAGTTATGGCATCCCTTGAAAGGCTTGAAGGCGAAAGCTACCTTCTCATTCGACACGTATGCCTGGAACTCATTCTTGAGAACCAAGAAACAGACCACTTATATGGCTACCGGACGTGATGCGGACGGTAACCTGCTGACGAGCGTCACCAATGAAGGGGACGATTATTTGAAATATTCGAAAGAAGCGGGTGGTAACCGTACTATGTATATGGAAGGCCAGTTGTCTTACAGCCGTTTGCTGGCGGATGCACATCAGATAGATGGTTTGCTGCTGTACAATATGCGCGATTACGTGGATGCGGACGCTACTTCGGCTATCAATTCACTTCCCCACCGCACACAGGGAATTGCCGCCCGTCTGTCTTACAGTTATAAAGGCAGGTATTTTATTGAGGGAAACTTCGGTTATAATGGTTCGGAGAACTTCAGCAAGGGACATAAATGGGGATTCTTCCCTTCCGTAGCCGGTGGTTGGCTTGTTACGAACGAGAAGTTTATGGAAAGCACCGCTTCCGTATTGTCAAAACTGAAAATCCGTGGTTCTTACGGGTTAGTGGGAAACGATCAATTGTCGGGGCGCCGTTTTGCCTTCTTGTCCACTATCACCTCCGGAACCGGATATGTTTATGGAACCAGCGGTAATCAGACCATTAACGGAAGATTCGAAGGTGACTTCGGTATTGAAGATTTGTCCTGGGAAACCGTGAAGAAAACGGATATCGGCATTGAAATCGGGCTTTGGGATTGCATCAATATACAAGCCGACTATTTCCACGAGAAACGGGAGGATATCTTTATGCAACGGAAGACCATACCCGAAACTGCCGGATTCAACAAGAACCCCTGGGCCAACTTCGGTATCGTGAAGAACCAGGGATTCGACGCTAGTCTAGAGATGAACAAGAGTTTTGGAAAAGACTTCTTCTTGTCCTTACGGGGCAACTTCACTTTCAGCCGTAACAAGATACTGGAGTATGACGAATCCGAGGCGATGAAACAGACCACCCGTGCGCGTACCGGAAATCCGCTGAACACGTATTATGGATTGAAAGCGGTCGGCCTGTTCCAGGAGGAAGACTTTAAGGCGGACGGGACATTGGTTGACGGAATCCCCAATCATACGTTCGAGCAGGTGAAGCCGGGAGATATCCGTTATGAAGATACCAATCACGACGGCAAGGTGGATACTTATGATTATCAGCCTATCGGTCGTCCTTCTGTTCCGGAAATTGTGTATGGGTTCGGGTTCAGCGCTCGTTGGAAAAGCTTTGATTTCAGTGCGTTTTTCCAGGGTTCCACCAATGTTTCCAATATGATTCAGGGAGATATGCTGATTCCCGGTAGCGGTGGCGGCGGATTGGGCAATATTTATGCCAATTGTGATGACCGTTGGGATCCGAATGACCCGTACAGACAGGTATTTTGGCCGCGTTTGTCCACCAACAAGAGTTCCAACAATATGCAATATTCTACCTGGTGGCTGAAAGACGCTTCCTATCTGCGCTTGAAGAATGTCGAGGTGGGCTATACCTTCCCCAAGAAATGGCAGAAGGCGGCAATGATGCGTGATGCGCGTATTTTCTTCCGGGGCAGTAATCTGCTGACATGGGCCGCATTCGATATGTGGGACCCGGAAATCGGTTCCAACGACGGAATGAAATATCCTCTGATGAAGGTTTATTCGTTTGGTTTTCAAGTAACATTTTAATCTTACGTACAATGAAAAAGATACATATGAAACAGTATATCCGAACCTTGATGCTGGCGGTTGCCCTTGCTCCGGTTTTTTCGTCGTGTGATTATCTGGATAAAGAACCGGATGATATGTTGACACTGGACGCTGTGTTTGACAATGCAGATTATACAAAGCAATGGTTGGCAGGTGTTTACAATCTTGTTCCCGACCCTTTGTGGGAATATATGACTTATGAAGGATACGGATACTATATGATGAGCGACGAAACTCAAATGGCTTCTTCATTGAGCCAGTTCGGGTGGAGTAACCTGATGAATGTACAGAAGGGAAGTTGGACTCCCACTACGATTGTTCCCGGGAAGAACCTTTGGCTGGAGACTTATCGTAAAGTACGTGCAGGGCTTATCTTTATGGAAAATGTAAAAGAAATCCCGAACCAGCGGCAGACAGCCGAATTGGTGGAACGCTATAAGAACGAAGTACGTTTCCTGATGGCATATTATTATTCGAGGATGTTGGAAGTTTACGGCCCGTTTCCTCTGGTCACTTCGTTGGTAGACGTCACCGAATCCGGTGATGTATTGCAGAAAGCACGTACCCCTTACGATGAGATTGTCGATTATCTGGACAATGAGTTTATGGAACTTTCCAAAGTATTACCTTCTTCTTATGACGATGTGAATGTCGGTCGTCCCACTTCCGGAGCGTGTCTGGCATTGCGTGCCCGTATGTTGATGTTTGCTGCCAGCCCATTGTTTAACGGCAATGAGGATTTCAGGGATGTGGTCAATAAAGACGGCACTCCGCTTTTCAGCCAAAGCAAGGATAACAGTAAATGGGAGAGAGCGGCAAAAGCTGCCAAACTGGTAATAGATATGCCTGAGTATGACCTATATAAAGAGTATTTGGACGACGGTTCCATTGATGCGCTGATGTCCTGTATCAATCTGTTTCTGACCACTCCCACAAATAATAAAGAAATTATATTGGCTTATCCCGGAAAGACAAACGGGCTTTATGAGTACCATTTACTACCTCGCGGTTCCGGTTGGGCAGGATGTATCAGTGCTACGCAGAATGTAGTGGATGCTTTCTTTATGAAGAACGGGTTGAGCATTGACGCGCCGGGTTCCGGTTATGTGGAAAGTGGCTACTCCGGTGCGGACACTTATTATGATACGAAATACCTGTATGGCAGTTCGGAGAAAAAAGCCGGATTAGTGACCACGGCAGGAACCTATAATATGTACGTCAACCGTGAACCGCGCTTTTATGCGAACATTCGTTTTCACGGTGAATATTGTTCGTTCGACGACACTAAGAGAACACATAACTTCCTGAACGAAGGAAAAGACGGAAAACCTTCTCATGATAGTCCGATAGCGGGTTATCAGATTAATAAAGCGCTTAATCCGTCTACCAGGCATGGGGTCGCCTATCCGTATAAGCCGGGTATTATCGTGCGTCTGGCAGAGATGTATCTGAGCTATGCGGAAGCATTGAACGAGTATGATCCGGGGAATGCGGATATCGAGAAATACATGAAGTTGATTCGTGAGCGTGCCGGACTGCCTGCCTTGCAATCCGGACTGTCACAGGATGCGATGCGCGATGCGATTCATCACGAACGCAGAGTGGAGTTTGCCTTTGAAGGCGGAATGCGTTATATGGATATTCGTCGCTGGAAAGAGGCGGAGAAAGTTTTCGAAACTCCGATTTCGGGCATGAACACCGATGGTAAGACCAATACAGAGTACTTCAAACGGACAGAGATACAGAAACGGGTTTTCCTGAAGAAGATGTACTTGTGGCCTATCTATCAGAACTATCTGGATAATAACGAGAAACTGGTTCAAAATAAATATTGGTAATAGAAAAATGCTTATGAAAATGAATATCAGTTATATTTTATGCTTGTTCCTGGCTGTTTTTTCTTCAGCTTGTGACGATGACAAAACAGATGAAAACAATGCGAAACAAGTGACCGTGACAATTTCACCTTCCGATAAAGTGATTGTGGAAGGTGAGGGTGGTGATATTTCGTTTACTGTTACACCGAGTGACCCGGCTGTGGAATTAAGATATGTCTCCAGCGTAGAATGGATGAAGGCGGCGGCTGGTGGCGGAGCCTCTTGGAGTGTGGCGGCAAACTCTTCCGAACTAAGCAGGGAGGGACGTATCTATATTCTGAATAAGGCGTCGTTGGCTCGTCTGGATACGATTAATGTAATTCAAAAGTCCGTCAATGGCGAAATACAGGAACATCCGACGGTTTCATTTACCGAAGCGGATGTGCCGGTTTCTGTTCCTTTTGCCGGAAACTCGTATGTGACTTATCCGAAAGGTTCTACTTATATCGACAATTATACCGGAAAGTTTAAAGCTACCTGGGCGGATGAAACGATTGTCAGCAGCACTTACTTCTATGTGGGCGAAGCGGGCGACTTGAATCTGGCGGCTGTGGGAAGCAATGAAACCGGAAACAGTGTTGTACGTTTCAAAGTGCAGAATAAGGTATATAATATTACAATCAGCGGCCCGACCTCCAAGATATACGGCATTGCTACGATTCCGGTAGAGAAGCCGGGATATATCCGGGTGGATATGCAAGGAGTATCGAAGAGCGGCAAGTCTTTCGGTGACATCACCGGTTACCGGATTGGCGGGCAGGTTGCTTTGGGTACCAATCATTTTGTGACGGAAGAGAAGATGAACGAGGGAGACAAGAACTGCTACTTCTACCGCAGAGGTTCTTCCGTACACTGGTTCTATACACAGCCCACGGGTAATGCCGAATATTTCTATAATGAAGTATTGGTGACACCGGAAAATGCTTTGAACAGTACATATTATATGATGAACGGTTTCTCCGAAGGATATATG
>OHSN01000750.1_pt1 | contig 10669 bp, 8 predicted proteins | sample 1578691 | NCBI WGS metagenome assembly OHSN01 (sample SAMEA3879551, study PRJEB24766) | human gut metagenome | biome: human-associated habitat; feature: feces | place: USA | collected 1985/1987 | reverse complement strand
TTATGATAATACATATGATGCAATACTTATGAAATACTTATGAAATTAGAATTTTAATGAACATTCAAAGTAAAGCATAAATAAAAAATATACTAAAAGACTAGAAAAATTTATAGGAGGAATTACTAATGAAAAATCAATTTGAACTTTCTTACAAGGATTTAAAATCAACTTGTAACCCAAACATATTCAAATTTGAAACTACCGAAAGTTTGGAACCAATAGCAAGTGGAATTGGCCAAGACAGAGGGATAAAAGCGTTAGAATTTGGACTTAATGTTGATATTAATGGTTATAATTTATATATAGAAGGACCTAGCGGAGTTGGCAAAACCATGTACACTAAGCATTATTTGGAAAGCATTTCTAAGAAGAAAAAGCTTCCACAAGATTGGTGTTATGTTTACAACTTTGACAATCCAAATGAGCCAATTGCTATTCCACTTGCAGCCGGTCAAGGTAAAGAATTTAGAGATGCAATGGATAGATTTATTAAAGATATAAAACATGATATAAAAGATACCTTTAATAACGAGGATTTTGAGAAAGAGAAGGCACTTATTAAGCAAGAATATGAAGCAAAAAGATCAGCTTTAATGGATAAGCTTAATGCCACATCTTCACAATATGGATTCCAAGTAAAATCTGCTAATAATGGAATTTATATGATGCCTGTTATAAATGGAAAAACTATTGAGGAAGAGGAATTTGAAAAGCTAGATCCTGAAACTAAAAAGAATTTCGAAGACAAATCAGCAATCGTCCAACAGCATGTAATGGAAGCTATTTCGCAGATAAAGAACATCCAATCTGAGTCTGATAAGAGGATTAGTGAATGGCAATCAAATGTTGCACTTCTTACTGTAAATGCACACATAAATTACATTAAATCTAATTTCAAGAGAAATAAGAAAATTACAAAATTCTTAGATGATGTAAAAAAAGATATTTTAAAGAATGTAAATGCATTCTTAGTTGTTGATGACGATAGCAAGAGACCAGTACAACCACAGCCACAAAGGCAGGAAGTTCAAAGACCATGGCTTAATTACAGAGTTAATTTATTTATAGATAATAGCAATTTAGAAGGTGCACCTGTAATAATGGATTCAAACTATTCATATCCAAATATATTTGGGAAGTTGGAATATGAAAATTATTATGGAAGCTTGAAAACAGATTACACAATGTTAAAGCCAGGATTATTACACATCGCGAATGGTGGATATTTAATAATGCAGGCTACAGATATAGTTTCTAATCAATATTGTTATGAAACATTAAAGAAAGTATTAAGAACAAAGGAATTAGGAATAGAAAACCCTGTTGACCAACATTCATCTATGGTAATGGTTTCTCTAAAACCAGAGCCTATTCCACTTAATTTAAAAGTAATATTAATCGGAAACGAAGCATTATATCAAACTTTAATATCTGTTGATACTGATTTTAGAAAGCTATTCAAGATAAAGGTTGAGTTTGAAGATGACGCACCTTTAACTTTGGAGAATATGAATAAATTAGCAAGAGTAGTAGAAGGATTCTGCCAAACGGAAGAACTCCCACCACTTGATAGATCTGGAATGGCAAAAGTTATAGAATTTGCATCTAGACTTGCAAATGACCAAACTAAGTTATCTACAAGATTTAGTGAGATTACTCAGATTGTTGGAGAAGCAGCTACACTTGCAAGATTAAGAAGAGAAAAAGTTATTACAGGAAAAATTGTAGATGAGGCACTTGCTCAAAGAATTGAAAGAGTTCAAAAATACAACCAAAAATATCTTGACATGATAAATAATAGTACACTTTTAATAGACACAGAAGGATTCAAAGTTGGGCAAATAAATGGTTTAACAGTAATGAGCATAGGAGATTATTCATTTGGATTACCAGCAAGAATAACGGCTAATACTTATGTTGGAAAAAATGGAATAATAGACATAGAGCGTGAAGTAGAAATGTCTGGCTCATCTCATTCAAAAGGAATTTTAATATTGAGTGGATACTTAGGCGAGATGTTTGCACAAGACATGCCATTATCTTTAACTGCAAGTTTGTGCTTTGAACAATTATATAACGGTGTTGATGGAGATAGTGCATCTTCAACAGAGTTATATGCAATACTTTCAAGCCTTTCTGGAATACCAATAAACCAATCAATTGCAGTTACTGGCTCTGTAAACCAAAAAGGTGAAATACAACCAATAGGTGGAGTAAATGAAAAAATAGAAGGATTCTTTAAAATCTGCAAGACACGTGGACTTAAAGGCTCACACGGAGTAATGATACCAAAATTAAACGAGAAAAATTTAAACTTATCAGATGAAGTCGTAGAAGCGGTAAAACAAGGATTGTTCCATATCTATGCAATCTCAACAATAGAACAAGGAATAGAAATTTTAACTGGAGTACCAGCTGGAAAACGAGATGAATCAGGAAGATTTACATCTGGTAGTGTAAATAGCTTAGCATATGCAAAATTAAAAAAATATGCAAAAATAAGTAAAGAAGATTAAATTAGCAAAGAGCAAAGTTTAGTAAAATAAACAATGCTCTTTTTACTTGTGCGAGAATGAATAGGGGTAATAATGGAAATCTGCATTGACAATTTAGCGTATAAAAAGTATAATTGGAATGTACAAAAAGCGGACAACAGGCTCTTTAAAACGTATTTGAATGAGCCTAAAATTAAACCTTAAGAAGGGAAATACAATTAATGGAAGATAAGAAAAAATATATTAGAAATTTTAGCATAATTGCACATATAGACCACGGTAAATCTACATTAGCAGATAGACTTATTGAGATGACGGGAGTTCTTTCTAAAAGAGAGATGGAAGAACAAGTTCTAGATAACATGGATATCGAGAGAGAACGTGGAATTACAATAAAGTCTCAGGCTGTTAGAATGAAATATAAAGCAAAAGACGGTCATACATATGAACTTAATTTAATAGATACCCCAGGACATGTTGATTTTAATTACGAAGTTTCTAGAAGCTTAGCAGCATGTGATGGTGCAATATTGGTAGTAGATGCAAGCCAAGGTGTAGAAGCACAGACTTTAGCAAATGTTTATTTAGCCTTAGATAATAATCTGGAAATACTTCCAGTTATAAATAAAGTCGACTTGCCAAATGCAAGACCTGACGAAGTAAAAAATGAGATTGAAGATATAATTGGAATACCCGCACAAGATGCACCTTGCATTTCTGCAAAAACAGGATTAAATGTAGACAAAGTGCTAGAAAGAATTGTTACAGATATTCCGGCTCCAACAGGAGATGAAAATGCGCCATTGCAAGCCTTGATATTTGATTCTATTTATGATAACTACCAAGGTGCTATTGCATATTGCAGAATAAAAAACGGCACTGTAAAAGTTGGAGACAAGATAAGATTAATGGCATCTGGCAAAACATTTACAGTAACAGAAGTAGGATATTTTGAACCTGGCTCATATTCACCAGCCGAAAGCTTAACAGCAGGAGAAGTTGGATACATTGCTGCAAGCATAAAGAGCTTATCAGATATACGTGTTGGAGATACAATCACAGTAGATGATAGACCAGCAGAAAAGCCACTTCCTGGATATAAAAAAGTAAACCCAATGGTATATTGTGGACTATATCCAGTCGACGGAAGTGATTACGAAAACTTGAAAGTCGCCCTTGAAAAATTACAACTAAATGATGCGGCCTTAGAATATGAACCAGAAACATCTGCAGCCTTAGGCTTTGGTTTTAGATGTGGATTCTTAGGATTATTACATTTGGAAATAATAGAAGAAAGATTAGATAGAGAATTCGATTTAAGCCTAATCACAACATCTCCATCTGTAATCTATAAAGTATATAAAACAGATGGGACGATGGTAGAAATCTACAATCCAGCAGATTTGCCACCAGCAGACGAAATATCAAGAATAGAGGAACCATTTGTACAAGCGGAAATACTAACACCAAAAGAATTTGTCGGAAACATAATGGAAATATGTCAAAATAGACGTGGAATTTATATAGACATGAAATATTTAGACACGACAAGAGTAACATTAATATACGAGTTGCCTCTAAACGAGATAATATACGACTTTTTTGATAAATTAAAATCAAAAACAAAAGGATATGCATCATTTGACTATGAAATAAAAGAATACAGACCATCAACGCTAGTAAAACTAGACATACTAGTAAATGGTGAAAACGTAGATGCCTTATCATTCATAGTACATAAAGACTCTGCCTATGAAAGAGGCAAAAAGATGATAGAAAAGCTTAAAGAAGTAATACCAAGGCAATTATTCACAATACCACTACAAGCAGCAATTGGAGGCAAGATAATTGCAAGAGAAACAATATCTGCAATGAGAAAAGACGTTTTAGCCAAATGCTATGGTGGAGACGTAACAAGAAAGAAAAAACTACTAGAAAAGCAAAAACGTGGAAAGAAAAAGATGCGTGAAATCGGAAACGTAGAAATACCACAAGAAGCATTCTTGTCAGTATTAAAATTAGATGACGAAAAATAATCGCCCCAAAGGGACGTCCCTATTGGGCGAAGAGAGGATATTTTAAATGAGTAAAAATTTTAGAAATAATAAATTTTCAAAAGAAAATGAACAAAAAGAATTTGATGATCAAATTGAAGGAAGAAATGCAGTTTTAGAATTATTGGAGAGTGGAAAAGATATAAACAAAATTTATATTACTAAAGGCGAGAAGCATGGTTCTATTACAAAGATAATAGCAAAAGCTAAAGAAAGAAAAATTGTAACAGTAGAAGTCGAAAGAGAAAAGATAAATCAAATGGCTCAAACTGAAAATGCACAAGGTGTAATTGCAATAGTTCCACCATTTGATTACTGTGAAGTAGAAGATATTTTAAATGAAGCAAAATCTAAAAATGAAAAAGCCTTCATACTAATATTAGATGGAATAGAAGACCCACATAATTTGGGCTCGATTATAAGAACTGCAGAAACAGCAGGTGTCCATGGAATAATCATACCAAAGAGAAGAGCTGCGGCTGTAAATAGCACGGTTGTAAAAACATCTGCTGGAGCAACAAGTTTTATGAAAGTTGCACGAGTAAACAATATAAATGAAACTATAAAATATCTAAAAGAAAATAATGTATGGATTTATGGTACAGATATGGAAACAGAGAAAATGTACTATGATGAAGATTTGACAGGAAATGTTGCAATTGTAATTGGAAGCGAAGGCTTCGGAATGAGCAGACTCGTAAAGGAAAATTGTGATTTTTTAATAAAAATTCCTATGAAAGGAAAAATCACATCTTTAAATGCATCAGTTTCAGCTGGAATAGTAATGTATGAAGCGGTAAAACAAAGAATGAAATAAATGGGCATAAAGTGAGATTGAAAAATACTAGATAGAATAAATTATTTAAATATAAGAATAAGTGAAAAATGACTGATTGTGTCAAAAAATAGAAAACAGCATACAATATAGTATAACATCAAACAAAAAAGATGTTGTATGGAGGTGACTTTTATGGAGCCACATGATTATAATTGCTGTTGTGATACAAAGAAGAAAGAAAAGAAAAATTGCTTCGGATTAATTGCTACAATACTTGCCGTTGCGCTAGGTGTTGTAATAGGAATAATAGTAGGAGCTGAAATGGTTGGAACTATATTAGAAGCAATTAGTGCAATAATAGTTTTAGCAGTTGTATTAGGGCTATTGTTAGTATTAACGATAATTCTAATAATATGTTGCAAGAAACCAAGAAAATATTGTGATTAATGTATCAAAGAAATGCTACCCTTAAGAAATTAAGGGTAGTAAATTTAAGAAAAAAGGCTGATGAAAAAATGATTGATAGAGAAAAAGCATTAAAAACATTTAATATATATGTTAGTAAATATAATCCAGAAGATGAAAAAATAAAATTAAAGATAGAACACATACAAAGAGTTGCAAAAAATGCAAATGATATAGCCGAAAATTTGAAACTATCAAAAGAAGATATAGATCTTGCATGGTTAATTGGGCTATTACATGATATAGGAAGATTCGAACAAGTAAGACTTTATCATACATTTAATGATGGAAAAAGTGTGAATCATGCAGAAATTGGTGTAAAAATATTATTTGAAGATGGGTTAATACGTGAATTTATAGAGGACGAGCAGTATGACGAAATAATAAAGAAGGCAATATTAAATCATAATAAACTACAAATAGATAAAGAATTAACAGAAAGAGAAATGATGCATAGTAAAATAATAAGAGATGCAGACAAGGTTGATATATATTATTCTTTAACAATATATTCAAAAGAAGCGGTTTGGGAAAGCAAAGATTTGTCAAATGATACAATAAGTGACGAAATATACAGGGAATTTAAAGAGGATAGAAAAATCAATTATAAAAATAGGAAAACTGCAGCATCCTGCTGCTTTCAGGCGCTGCTTCTCCTGTAGCCGGCACAATGACAGAAGACCATTTGCTGACGCAAACGGAAAAGAATATCCTGAAAGAAATTGCACTGGGGAAAACAACGAAAGAGATTGCAGCGGAAAAAAATCTAAGCTTCCATACTATTAACAGCCACCGCAAAAATATCTTCCGGAAACTGGGAGTGAATAATGTGCACGAAGCGACTAAATATGCGATGCGGGCAGGGATTGTGGATTTGGCGGAATATTATATCTAAAAATAATCTACTTCACGGCGTCAATCCCTGCAAGAAGCTCTTCATCCGATTTCCCCACTCCCCACGCAAACCTGCGCAGCCTCATCATAAACAACTCCGAACTGTCCGGGGGCAATGCCTTGCAACTTTTCAGAAGACAAGATACGGAACTGCCTCTCTCCTTCCTGCACAAGTTTCCCTTTCGTAAATTCGGGAGTATGGCGAATCTTGAAAGTGATGTCTATCTCCTTTCCTGCTGACTGCCACGGATTATCCGTAATAAAATGGAAATCGTTGATGCGAAGTTCATTGCCGTATTGTGTTTTCACACCGTAACCACGGGACACATAGATAATATTCTCCTGAATATCTTTCTTTATCACAAACCAAGGACCACCACTTAATCCTAGCCCCTTGCGCTGACCGATCGTATGAAACCAATACCCCCGATGCGTACCCAGTTTCTTACCAGTCTCCAATTCGATAATCATCCCTTCCTTTTCTCCCAAAAAGCGGCGGACAAAATCATTGTAGTTTATCTTTCCGAGAAAGCAAATGCCCTGACTGTCTTTTCTCCGGGCACTCGGTAAGCCTGCATTCAACGCTATCTCACGCACTTCATGCTTCATCAGTCCGCCAATGGGAAACAGCAGCTTGGAAACTTGCAGATAATCTATTTGTGCAAGGAAGTCCGTCTGGTCCTTTACAGGATCTTTCGCTGTCCCGAGCCACGTCTTACCGTTACGTTGCAAGGTAGTGGCGTAATGTCCGGTAGCCGTATAATCAAAGTCTTTTCCGATACGCTGTTCAAAGCAGCCAAACTTAATAAGTTTGTTGCACATCACATCCGGATTGGGTGTCAGCCCCTTCTTAATCTTATCAATGGCATAGGCCGCCACATTGTCCCAATACTCGCGATGTAAATCCACCACCTCCAAAGACAGACCGTATTTACGGGCAGTAGCGGTAGACAATTCAATATCTTCCTCTGCCGAACAATCCATATATTCCGCCCCGTCCATGCCGATCTTAATATAAAAAAGAGTCGGCTTGTATCCTTGCTCACAAAGGAGATGTACGACCACCGAACTGTCGACACCTCCCGATAATAATGCAGCTATATCCATCCAAAAATCCTATTAATACCTATTGATAACTTTGATATGGCAAAGATAAGGCCATATCCGCTAACAACCAATCACACATTGAAGGCATTTTTATACCATAAATGTGGTAGATAAGCAAAGTATTTCCTACATTTGCACAGTGAAAAGCTTTTTATAATGACAAAATTAAGAAAGATAATCCTTATACCTGCCCTGGTTATCGTATCTATCAGCGGCTTTTTCTCCTGCGGTGTCGACCGCTGGCCGGAGTATGCCCACATGACTGCATTGGACACATGGATGTACGATATCATGCAACAGAACTATCTGTGGTATCAAGACCTACCTTCCTACGATGATGCGAATCTGTTTCTGGAACCTGCCCAGTTCTTGTCAAAAGTAAAGTCGAAGAACGACAGTTATTCGTTCGTCGATTCTGTCATGGAGACTCCGCTGCCAAGCTATGGATTCGACTATTCATTGGTTCGCAACCCGGACATTGACACTGCTTACAACGCACTGATTACTTATGTCATTCCCGGTTCTCCGGCCGCGGCCGTACTGAAACGGGGCGACTGGATTGTGAAAGTAGACACCTCCTATATCAGCAAGAAATATGAAAGCCAACTACTGCAAGGTACGGCCCCCCTGGAAGTTACTTTAGGAAAATATCAATTAGTTCCGCCCACAGAGCCACCGGTAGAAGGTGAAGAAGAAGAAGAAATTTACCGGGTTGTTCCGGTAGGTGATCCGGTAAAGATTGGTGCAGCCGTACCATTGGTAGACAATCCGGTTCACTGTAAGAAAACACTGACACTGACCGATGGAAGTGAAGTCGGCTATCTGATGTACAACAGTTTTACGGCAGGCACCAAAGAGAGTCCGGAAAAATACAACGCCGAATTACGCGAATGGTCGGATGAGCTTGCTCAGAAGAATATTCACGAGGTAATACTCGACCTGCGATACAACAAAGGAGGAAGCATTGATTGCGTACAGTTGTTGAGTACGATGCTTGTGTCTTCTTATTATCTTGACCAGACAATGGGATTTCTGGAATATAATGACAAGAACACGGATAAAGATGTGACCCTGACATTTGACTCCAAACTTTTAAATACCTCCGGCGGCAAGAACCTGGACTTAACAACCCTTATCGTCCTGATTGGCGGAGAAACAGCAGGAGCACCGGAAATGCTAATGCACTGCCTGAACGGAAAGATTCAAAAATTAATAGCTATCGGCAGTTCAACAAAAGGACAAAATGTAGCCACGGAACAATTCATCAACGAAGAATTCCAATGGTCCGTCAATCCGGTTGTAGCTACTATCTATGACTCCGAGCATGATACTTACCCCGGATTCAAACCGACATACTCAGTCAATGCTTCAACAGATTACTTAACTTTCCTGCCTTTCGGTGATGAAAAGGAAACTTTGTTGAGTGTTGCCCTCGGAGTATTGAACGGAACTTATCCGCCTAAAGAAGAGGAAGAAGAAACTCCAAGCACACGAATCAAGATAGAGAAAAGTGTGAATAGTCCTTCGAGCCGGTTGTTCATAGGAGGAAGCGGATTAAGAATCAAATAATAGCCAGACTACAATTTCGGCATTCTTTTGTCAAGAGCAGATTTATGCATCATTAACAGAGAAAGCGGCATTACTCCGCTTTTTCAAAACGCACGCTCTAAATCTACTTAACAGAGCGTCTGTTTCCGGTAAACAGAGCGTCTGTTCCAACCTGACAGAGCGTGTAATTTGTCGTAGTCCGTCAGCTAAAGTGCTTTCATCCCCGAGCTTACGCCCGTTATGAGCCGGGGTCAAGTTCTCACACATCCGGCATACAATAAAAAAAGGAGAAAGCCAATGCTTTCTCCTTCTATCGTAGTTTAACCTCAATCTATTTTATGATTATGTATCCAAAGATACGACATCCAAAAGCTAAAGTCAAGCATTAGCCCTTTTATTTCTTGAAAAACTTATCAAAGAACAGAATCTGATAGTCAATGGAGTTATTCCAATACTTCCCGTTATGTCCGCCGGGACGAGTGATAAAGTCATGGTTAATCTTCCGGGCCAACAGACGGTTATGCAAATCCTTGTTCACATTCAGGAAGAAATCTCCTTCTCCACAATCGACAATGATAGCCAAATCACCATTCTCTATCTTATCAATCTGATTGATAACGGTATGATTATCCCATACTTCCTTGTTAGATTCATATTCTCCCAACTGCTTGGACATGTCCCAGTTTTTCGGGAACGGGCGAATATCCATCCCTCCGCTTGTACTTCCACTGGCACCAAACGTATCTTTATGACGGATTGCATTCCACATCGCTCCGTGTCCACCCATACTTAATCCGGTGATGGCACGTCCTTTTCTGTCGGCAATCGTCTTGTAATGTTCGTCGATATACTTCACCAGTTCCGATGAAACAAAAGTTTCGTAACGGTAAGACGGATCTTTCGGACTATCCCAATACCAGCTGTTCTTGCCGTCGGGACAAACAAAGATCAGACCGTCGCGGTCTGCAATATCTTTCAACTCCGGCTTCATGGAAATCCAGGTTTTCGCATTTCCTCCATACCCGTGCAACAGGTAGACAACCGGTTTCGGCGCACGATTATTATCCGGAGAAACGACAACGACCTGGACATTCTTCTTCATTGCCTCGCTATAAACATCCAACGTATCGACAACCGCTCCTTTCACCGAAATGGCGCCCAAGACAAAAACCGCCACGAACATCATCAATCTTGTTTTCATATCTCTTTCATTTTTTATTAAATGACAGCAAATGTATACAAAAAAATAATATGGATCAATCTATTCGATACCCATCGGTCAAGGTATGCATGAAAGCGACAATGGCCGCTTCTTCTTCCGGGGT
>OHSN01000745.1_pt1 | contig 10707 bp, 9 predicted proteins | sample 1578691 | NCBI WGS metagenome assembly OHSN01 (sample SAMEA3879551, study PRJEB24766) | human gut metagenome | biome: human-associated habitat; feature: feces | place: USA | collected 1985/1987 | reverse complement strand
CCTCCCATACCTGGTAGAGAAAGGAGGTGGATTGCTTGGATGCACTAGTGTCCTTGATTATCTCTATCTTGGCAAATATAGCTTCTTACTATATCTGCAAATGGCTGGACAGAGATAACAGACGGTAGCCAGCCTGGGGACTAAGCCACCCTGCCAGAACGGAATAGAAAACCCCACGAGCCCTAACTCGTGGGGTTTTCGTAGATTGCTTGAATGCACTACTTGTATCCAATGACATTCTATCACATGCCATCAGACATTACAAGTATATTCTTTTTCTTTTCAAATATTATAAAATTATCAGACAACTTTTCACTTACCCCAGCTTCCCTCTTCTCTTAAGATATACGAATGCTGCGACGCATATCATAACTGATAACACCGAGCCTGCTGGTGCGGCAAGTCCCATCGGAAACAGCGTAGCCGGGAACAGCTTTGAAGCAAGATAAGACCCTGGAACTCTCACAAATGTAATCGAAATTATATTATGCATGAATCCGATATAAGACTTTCCATAAGCTGCAAAATATCCGCTGAAGCAGAAATGCACACCTGCAAACATTGTATCAATTATGTAGCTTCTCATATACTGTGTTCCAAGTAAAACCACATTTGAATCAGAAGTAAACAGGCCAATAAGTCCGACAGCGATAAACTGCATAACTATCGCCATCACAACACCATATGTGCATGTTATAAGTGTTGCGTATTTCAGTGTCAGAGCTGCGCGGTCATGCTTGCCTGCTCCTATATTCTGGGCTGAAAGCGCTGAAACTGTCGCAAGCATAGACGATGGAATTATGAATATTGCACTTATCATCTTCTCAACGATACCCACTGCTGCCGATGTATCAAGTCCCCTGTGGTTGGCAATCATCGTTATTATAATGAACGCAATCTGAATACAACCATCCTGTATTGCAACCGGAATTCCGACCTTTAATATCTCACCCATTACCTCCCGCTGTGGTTTTAAAGCATTTGCAGACACATGTATTCCGGTCTTTTTCACTTTAATAGCAATTAACGATACTATTACGCTAAGTGTCTGGGCAAGTGTTGTTCCAAGTGCCGCTCCTATAGGACCTAAACTGCATGCACCGATAAACAGATAATCAAGCACGATATTAGCAGCACATGCAACAGCAATAAAATACATCGGACTCTTAGAATCACCCATTCCCCTGAATATTGAACTAATTATATTGTAAGCAGTTATGAATGGTATTCCGATAAAGCATATTATAAGGTAAGCAACTGTTCCACTTACAGCCTCCTCAGGAATCGCAATAAGACTGACAATTGGCTTTACAAGTGCTAAAAGAACAACTGTAAGCACAATCGACAATCCCATAAAAAGAGTTATTGTATTACCAATTGCAACTCCTGCATTTTCCTTATTATCAGCACCAATCGCCCGGCCGATAACCACCGTTGTTCCCATTGCAAGCCCCACGATAATTACCGTCAACATATGCATTACCTGACTTCCATTAGACACAGCCGTTATCGAGTCAACGCCACAAAACTGACCTGTTATGAATAAATCGGCCATTCCGTACAAAGTCTGTAAGAAATACGACAGCAGATACGGCAAAGCAAAATATACAATCGTCTTAGATACGCTTCCTGTTGTAAGGTTCTTTTCCATCTTCTCTTCTCCTGATTAAAATGTGCTGTTTTGTCTATTTGCACTGTGTGGACTGGTGTCTGGCTGTATGTGTGCCTGTGTGGACTCTCAGGTTTTCTTCACCTAGTGGGAGTAAATGCCATCATCTGCAATGTTTATTACTGCGAGCGAAAGCAAACGCGCTTCGCTTGAACGAGCTTTCGCTCACAGACTTTATGCATATAATGGCATTAACTCCCACACGGCTTAGAAAAATTCGAGTCCACACAGGCACACATACAGCCAGACATCACTACACATATGCTTAATTCAAAAAATAAATTAGCAGCCACCCTCAAAGCAGCTGCCAATATATTAAACCTTACAACCATTGCAAGGTCAACCATTATTCTGTTATTTTCTTTACGGGAATACTTATCTGCCCAAGCCTGCGTTCAGTCTTTCTTGACACAAGCTTATCCCCACACAGTCTCACCATTAATATAATCAGTCATAAAATATACAATCTTGTTCCAAAGCTCATACTCTACAATATGTCTTGTTTCTTTAATTATCCTGAGACATTTTTTAATTACATCGGATGCATCATCTTCTGCAAGTTCTAACAACTTTTTATATGTCTTATGCCCCTCACTTTTCTCTTTCTCTGTCCATCTCACTTCTTCGGTATCCTCTATTTTATTAAGAAAAATATACATAAATACCGGCATATCTTTTTCCTGTCTCCATTCCATACATTTATCCTCCATAAAATATGTCATCCTTCCACTGCCATCATAATAAGTATCAATCCAAAAAAAGTAATGCAAAAATACATTAGCACTACATACATATGATCACCTCTTTGTTAAAAACACTATCATATTCACTTTAAACCAACTTTAAATTGTATTTTAAGTCTCTCTGTGCTACTATTTAAGCATAAGAGTTAAACCTAACTTTAGGTCAACCCAATAATAGTGAACATTTTGTGAATTTTATTATCACATTTGTAAAAAACTAATATCAGGTAAGCAAGGCTTACAGAAAGCAGGTGTGTTATGTACACAATAGGACAGGTTTCAGAAATGTTTAATCTTCCCGTTTCAACATTAAGATATTATGATAAAGAAGGATTATTCCCTTTTATGCAGCGTGCCTCTGGAATAAGACAGTTCTCTGACACAGAAATTGCTGCTCTTAAGCTTATTGAATGTCTCAAAAAATCAGGTCTTGAAATCCGCGACATCAAGCAGTTTATGGAATGGTGTCAGGAAGGCAGCAGAACTTACGAACTCAGAAAACGGCTTTTTGAGAGACAGAAAGCCGCTGTTGAAAAAGAGATGAAAAAAATGCAGGAAACTCTTGATATGCTTACTTTCAAGTGCTTCTATTACGAGCAGGCTATCAAGGACGGCAACGAGGACGGAATACATTCAATGCTTCCAGACAAGCTCCCCGCCGATATTCAGGCTGCCTACGACAACTCACACAAATAATTATTAATTGCTTATTATATTTAACACAAAATATGGAGGCTAATATATGTTCAAATCTTTAGAAGTTAAATATCCTAAGTTTTATCAGGTATTCAGATTTATTATAGTTATAATTGCTTCCGTGCTGTACGCATGGAATTTAAGATGCTTTGCCAAAGTCGCAGACCTACTGCCAGGAGGCTTTTCAGGAGTCTCCCTGTTATTTCAGGCAATCGGACTACGTTTTTTTTATATCAGCATCCCATTTACAATATTCAATGTGGCACTTAACATTTTCCCCGCCTACATTGCATACCGCTACATTGGTAAGAAATTTACCATCTACTCAATCGTTGTAATTATACTTTCCAGTGTGCTTGTTGATGTTCTTCCTCCATACATTTTTACAGAAGATATACTGCTTATAAGCGTATTTGGCGGAATTATCAACGGATTTGCAATAAGCCTGTGCCTCAATGTCGGCACTACCACAGGTGGAACTGATTTCATAAGCATTTATTTTTCTCATATTAAAGGAATAGACGCATGGAACTATATTCTTCTTGGTAATGTTGTGATTCTGCTCATCGCAGGCGGACTGTTTGGCTGGTCAATCGCGCTCTACTCAATAATATACCAGTTCTGTAGCACTCAGGTAATCCAGTTCATGTACAAACGCTACCAGAAGATGACATTATTCATCATTTCTGACAAATCCGAAGAAATCTATCACGCCATAAAGAATACAACCAACCACGACGCCACGCTTTTCAAGGGAATCGGCTGCTACGAGGAAAAAGAGCGCACGCTCATATACTCAGTAATCAACTCCGAAGCGAAACGTGAGCTTATCACATTGATTCGCTCAATTGACAAGCACGCATTTATAAATGTGGTAAAAACCGAAGAGCTTGACGGCAGATTTAACGATATTCCACATGATTAATCAGGACACAGAATATTCGTACTCATATCATATTTTAGTCAAATTTCTCCAATAAACTATAGACAATCAATTAACATACACTAAAGAAATGGAGAGATGACTATGATTAAATTAAATAAAATCAAAGGGAATTGCGTAGCCGCAGTTATTCTTACTATGTGTCTTATGACTGCTGGCTGTGCCAGAAATTCGACTTCAACTACTACTGCATCAGGCGGTGAGACTACCATCACTTCAGGCATTACTAAAGAAGACACAGATGTAACTCACGCAGATGATGCTGAGAATTACAGAGTCTCCATTACAAGTGATTTCACTGTGACATCTGATACATCAGATGGAGTTACACAGTCAGGTTCTGTATACACAATCACAAAGGCTGGTGAATATACAGTAGCCGGTCTTTTATCAGAAGGACAGCTTATTGTTGACGCAGGTGATGAGGACGAGATTACTATCGTATTAAACGGAACATCTATCACATGTTCAAGTGGTTCACCTATATACGTTAAAAATGCTTCCGAAGTCAAGATTAAATCAGAAGAGAACACATTTAACGAGGTAATTGACAAACGTGCTGAAGCAACTGACGATTCTTCTGACGACGCCGGTAACGCAGCAATCTATGCAACATGCGACTTAAAGCTTGTCGGTAAGGGAGCTTTAGTTGTAACTGGCAATTACAATAATGGTATCCAGAGCAAAGACGACCTTTCTATCAAAAATGTGATTGTTAAAGTTACTGCTGTAAACAATGCCATCAAAGGCAACGACGCCGTTGATATTGAATCTGGAAATATAATTGCAATCTCCGCTAAAGGCGATGGCATCAAGACTTCTAACAGCAGTATTTCTAACAAGGACAACCAGAAGGGAATCGTTACAATCACTGGCGGTAATATTGATGTATATGCAGCCTGTGATGGTATAGACGCAGCCTACGGGGTAGATATATCAGGTGACGGTAACTTAAACATCTATACAGATACTTACTCTGAATATAGTGAAGAAGTTACTTCGTCAGGCAGTTCTTCAGGCACGTCTTCTGGCCGGGACAGCTCTGCTAACAAGTCTGCTTCTGCCAATACTGTTTCTTATGTGGCAGCTTCTGACACTATTGCCAACGCACCTGGCGGCTTTGGTGGCGGCAACATGGGTGGCGGCAACATGGGTGGCGGCAACGCTCCTGATATGAGTAACGGCAACGCTCCCAATATGAACGGCAGCTCTGATAGAAATAAGACCGGTGGCGACCGTCCAGGAATGCCTGGTGACTTTAATGAATCCGGTAATTCTTCTGGACAGTCCTACTCAACTAAGGGTATTAAATCTGAAAGCGAAATAAATATTTCAGGCTTTACAATTAACATATGTTCAACAGATGATGGTATCCATGCCAACTCTGACTCAGGTGTACTTGAAACCGGTGAGGACGGCAAAGGAACTATTGTTATCAACGGCGGTTCAATTACAATTTCTTCTGGCGATGACGGCATGCACGCTGACAAACAGCTTGATGTCAATGACGGTTACATTAATGTAGTAACTTCATATGAAGGACTTGAGGCTATGACTATCAACTTAAATGGCGGCAAGATATATGTATACGCTACTGATGATGGCATTAATGCCTGCACAGGTGATGGAAAGACTTCTCCAATTGTCAATGTAACAGCCGGATATATAGATATCACAACTGCGTCTGGTGATACTGATAGTATTGATTCTAATGGAAATTACGTACAGGCCGGTGGATTTGTATTAGTTAAAGGTGGCAGTTCATCTGGAAATGTATCAGGATCAATTGATGTAGATGGTACCGTAACGATAACCGGTGGAACATGCGTTGCCCTCGGTGGTGTATGCGAAACACCTATAAACTCTGCTAATGCTTATGTATTAAGTTCCGTATCATTCAGTTCTGGAAGCTATTCACTTAAAGATTCTTCTGGCAAAGAAGTAATAAGCTTCACTGTTGACAGTACATTCAGCAACGGCTGGATATGCTCTGACACTCTTGTAACCGGCACAAGCTACACACTCTACCGGGGTTCAGATTCTATTGCAGACTGGACTCAGGAATCTGGAACAATGGGAGCTTCTGGCACTGGCGGCTTTGGCGGCGGTAACATGGGCGGCATGGGCGGTCAGAATGGTGGTAATGCGCCTGATATGAATGGGCAGAACGGCGGCTTCGGCGGCGGCAGACGATAAAATACTTCACATTTACTCTCCTTATTTTCTTAAAACAGTCACTGGATTTTGATATGCCCCCTGTCTACTTGACAGGGGGCATATCATTTTTCTGGTAGCTGTTTTCATATATCTCCCTATATCCCGCATAGCATAAATTCCTAATAAACCTACCAAATCATTATCCACCATTACTTTAGTATGTCAATTAAACATCTTATTTTATTAAATTGTCTTTCAAAACCCACTAACTATATACATAATCATAATTTAGTAGGCATTTTCACGGAAGATTTCATCTTTAAGAGCCTCTAATTCAGAAAAATCCAGGAAAAAGACCTACTCAAAAAGCTATTCACAGCTGTTTCGTAGGTTTGCTCCCTCCGCATCAGGTTATAATTCTCTCAAGCGAACCTACTCAATGACATATTATAGGCATAATAGTAGGTATATCCATATTATTCATATATACTCATATATATTAACTCATTTTATCCTTGCCAATCTCTCCCCAATATGCTACAATCCATTTATGTTTGCTTTATTGATTTAAAGCGTTACGCTTTAAACTTATGAAGTAGGGATTAATACATTTAATATGGGGGTTTTTATGTTAAAACTAGTTATTCTTATTATCTACTTTGCGGTGCTGATAGGCATTGGCTTATACTGCCGCAAGCATGCAACTGATGTTAATGGTTTCGTTCTCGGTGGAAGAAGCGTTGGTCCGTGGCTCACCGCATTTGCATATGGAACATCTTATTTCTCGGCTGTTGTATTCGTTGGATACGCAGGCCAGTTTGGCTGGAAATACGGCATTGCTGCAACCTGGGCTGGTATCGGCAACGCAATTATAGGTTCACTTCTTGCATGGGTCGTACTTGGCAGAAGAACAAGAATTATGAGTCAGCACCTTGATTCAGCAACAATGCCACAGTATTTCGGAAAGAGATTCGGCAGCAATCCATTAAAAATCGGTGCTTCCGTTATCATATTCATTTTTCTGATTCCATACACAGCTTCACTTTACAATGGACTTTCAAGACTTTTCGGTATGGCTTTCAACATTGATTACAGTGTCTGTATCATAATCATGGCAACACTTACTGCCATCTATGTAATTGCCGGCGGTTACATGGCTACTGCAATCAATGATTTCATTCAGGGAATTATCATGTTATTCGGTATCGTTGCAGTTATTGCTGCCGTAATCCACTCTAAGGGTGGCTTCATGTCTGCACTGCAGGGTCTTGCAAATGTGTCTGACCCGGCAGTAAGCGATACTCCCGGTATATTTGCTTCATTTTTCGGACCTGACCCATTCAACCTTTTATGCGTTGTAATCCTTACATCACTTGGAACATGGGGACTTCCTCAGATGGTTCAGAAATTCTATGCAATTGATAATGAAGCTTCTATACAGAAGGGTACTGTAATCTCAACAATATTTGCACTTATAGTTTCAGGCGGATGCTATTTTCTCGGAGGTTTCGGAAGATTATTCTCTGACCAGATAGATGTCAAGGCTAACGGCTTCGACTCAATAATTCCAACAATGCTTTCTAATTTAAGTCCTGCGCTTATTGCATTAGTTGTAATTCTCGTATTGTCAGCTTCAATGTCTACACTTTCATCACTTGTAATAGCTTCAAGCTCAACACTTACTATTGACTTCTTAAAAGATAACTTTATCAAGAACATGAGTGAAAAGAAACAGGTATTATACATAAGAATTCTTGTTGTTGTATTCATTGCGATATCTGCAATACTTGCACTTATCCAGTACAAGAGTTCAGTAACATTTATTGCACAGCTTATGGGAATATCTTGGGGTGCACTTGCAGGTTCATTCCTTGCACCATTTATGTTCTCGCTTTACTCTAAGAAGGTTTCCAAAGCATCATGCTGGGCATGCTTTTTATTCAGCTCAATACTTATGCTTGCCAACATCTTCTTCAGAGCAGGCTTCCCAACATGGCTCCAGTCACCTATCAACTGCGGTGCATTTGCAATGTTTGCCGGAATGATTATCGTTCCTGTAGTCAGCCTGTTTACACCGAAGCCAAATAAAGAGCTTGTTGACAGCGCATTTGCATGCTACGAAAAAGAAATAGAAGTGCCTCAGAAAACAGCACTTGGAAAGTAATTCGCAACATATCTAATATTTATATACCCTTTACAACAAAACCTCCTTGTGCTATAACAACCAAAGTTATAAAACACAAGGAGGTTATTTATGGCATCAAAGCTTCACAATGCCCTCGCTAAGAAGCTTCCGGATATACAGATGTCCGAAGCCTTCATAAACTGCGTATTCCTTGCCATGTCCGGTGGACTTCAGGATGCATATACATATTTTACAAGAAATGAAGTATTCTCCAACGCACAGACCGGTAATGTGGTTCTTATGAGTACACATTTTATGATGGGTGAATGGTATCAGGGATTAAAATATCTTCTGCCATTCTTAGCATTTGGTCTTGGCGTATTCGTAACAGAGCGGATTCAGGGCAGATATAAAAATGCCACCAGACTTCACTGGCGGCAGGCAATATTACTTATTGAAATTGTTATCTTAATTGCAGTTGGCTTCATGCCCCACTCAATGGACATGTTTGCAACAATAATCGTATCATTCTCATGTGCTATGCAGGTACAGGCATTTAGAAAAGTCAATGGCTATTCCTATGCAAGCACCATGTGCATCGGTAACTTAAGAAGCGGTACAGACGCACTTTCAGTATTTGTGCGTACCGGTAATAAGGCTTCTCTTAGAAAAGCCGGATATTACTTCGGAATAATATTATTCTTTGCAATCGGTGCAGGTATCGGTGGAAACCTTTCAATGCTGTTCGGAATCCACACAATATGGATTTCAAGTGCACTGCTTTCAATCAGCGTACTTCTTATGTTTGCGGAGAAATTAAAAATATAATGTAAATGATTCCTTATCATAGTCATAACGCATTCTAACATAAAACCCCAATCCGTGGCATAGATTGTATAAATGAAACTTCCGGAGTCCCGACATGCGAGACTATATAGAAGAACGTGCCACCCAGCTGGCATATTACATAATTGAGCATAAAGCCACTGTAAGACAGACAGCCAAAGTATTTAATGTAAGCAAAAGCACTGCACATAAAGATGTAACTGCACGACTTATGGAAATCAATCCTGAACTAGCCAGAGAAGCCAGAAAGGTTCTTGATGTCAATAAACAAGAAAGACACATCCGCGGAGGTATGGCTACTAAAGAAAAATACCTCCACGCATGTGCCAGATAGTTTTTTATAAAATTGCAGAAACTGTGAGTCCTCGTGTCTTGGATAGGTCTATAAACTCATCTTCACACTGGACAATTGGCAGACTGAGTGCATTCTCATTAATAAGAACAACCTTTCCAATTCTTCCATCTGAAAGTCTCACATCGTTATTAATATACGATGATGCCACATTCTTTAAGAAAGGAAGAATATATTCAGGTTCAAACTTTGTAAATGCATCTTTATACATTGTATCTATTACTTCAAAAGGACATAATGCTCCTCTATATACTCTTGCTGAAGTCATTGCATCATACACATCAGCAATTGCTATAATCTTAGCTACCGCCGGTATATGGTCTGACTTTAAGCCAAATGGATACCCTGTTCCATCACATTTTTCATGATGGAGCAGGCATGCCTCTTTAATTCGTATATCAATATTCTGATTCTTAATTTTCTCATATCCAAAGTTAACATGCTGTTTCATTATATTGTATTCAGCAACTGTCAGCTTACCAGGTTTTGTAAGAATTTCGTTAGGAATCATAATCTTACCTATGTCATGAAGAAGTCCGCTTATTGTCAGTATTCTTATATCTTTCTCACTAAACTTAAGCCATTGCCCAAGAATTGAAGCTATTAAAGCAACATTTACACTATGAACATATGTAAGGTCATCAAACTGTCTCATACTGTGCAACATATCAAAAAGCTGTAAACTATTTCTGTTCGCAGAAAGAATCTCATTAGTTCCTTCTATCAGCTTATCTATATCAATAGGACTGTTATTCGTAACAACATCGTTAAGGTCTCCTTTGATATCCAGAATATTCTCATCATAGGTCTTTTTAAAATGCTTAAACCTTATGCTCGCTCTTATCTTATCAAAATACTTAACGTTCTCTTTATTAGCAGTTTTTCCCAGAACCTTTTCCAGATCCTGCAGTTCATTATTGGTGTCGTATACCTTTACTTCCAGTATATGATGCCCTGAAATATTTGCTATTATATCATAATTAAGTATGGTATCTTTCTTTGCTAATATATTACCATCTGGCGTATGTACATCATCTGCGAGTTTATCGCCTTCCTGTGCGTCAAATATGAATATTGTCTTATCTGTCATTACTCATTCCCCCAGTTTTCACGATACATTTGTCTGTAAAAATGTATTTTAATTATAAAATTCTATATAGAAATTGTCAATTTACT
>OHSN01000733.1_pt1 | contig 10881 bp, 7 predicted proteins | sample 1578691 | NCBI WGS metagenome assembly OHSN01 (sample SAMEA3879551, study PRJEB24766) | human gut metagenome | biome: human-associated habitat; feature: feces | place: USA | collected 1985/1987 | reverse complement strand
CCTGAATTCTGGAAGTGGCAATACCCAGAATAATCTGATTTCTCAGCTGGATATAGATCGCTTCATCGCTGTTGAAATCGATCTGTATTGTCTCATAATACATAGTTACACCCTGCTTTCTCGTATCGTTTTGTTATACATATGTTATAACAATTCGCAAACTTTGTCAACAAACGGTTTCCCTACCTGTTTTTCTCGTAGATGATCTGAAGACCTTTCAGGAGCAGATTCTCATCGATGATGATGTCATGTCTGCAGTGCGGAATCACAGCTTTCGCCAGACCTCCGGTAGCCACAATCGTGCATTTGCAGCCAAGTTCTTCTTCCATCCGTTCGATCATGCCGTCGATGCTGGCAGCGTTTCCATAAATCATACCGCCTTTCATACAGTCCAGCGTATTTTTGCCAATGACTTTTTTCGGTGCTGTCAGACTGGTCTGGCTAAGCTGCGCGGCATTTGATACGAGAGCATCCAGCGAAGTACGAAGTCCCGGAAGAATCACGCCTCCGATGAAGCTTCCTTTCTGATCAAGTACACTCATCGTCGTGGCAGTTCCCATATCGATAACAATCTGCGGACATGTGTATTCATTCAGCGCTGCTACTGCTACAACAACAAGATCGCTTCCTGCCGTTGCGGGGTCGTCCAGTTTGATATTAAGTCCGGTCTTCACACCGGGGCCGACAACTTTGACCGGCTTTTTAATCACTTTTTCTGCCGCACTCCGGCAGAGCTCTGTCACCTGCGGAACAACGGAAGAGATGATACCTCCTTCGATCTGCTCCACCGGAATCTCATACAGTTCCAGTACATTTTTCAGGCTGACTGCGTATTCCAGCTCTGTTTTTGCCTTGTCCGTGGAGAGTCTTTCGATAAAGTATGTTTTTTTCCCTTCCACACACCCAAGGACGATGTTCGTGTTGCCGATGTCTATTGCAAGGATCATGATTCAGGTTCCTCCTGTAAAAACTATGAAATGAAATTCTTGTGGTTTTATTATACATGGTGCGGCGCTTTGAGACAAGGAAAAAGACAGCAAGAAAAAGACAATTAAGTCGATTTCATACTGTCTTCTGAATATTTCATTTTGAATTATCTATTCTTGTTGTTCACAAAAATAAATTTTACATCATTCTCAAACGTCTTTTACGCCGTCATATGACGTTTTCAGGTTTGAGTACCATACATTTTTACATCATTCTCAAACCTCAAATTTAAAAATGAACTGCTTTCATCTGCACAAAACAGGTACTCAAACATCCGATGGATATTAATAGACATCACATCCATCTTTGTCAATTATATAATATTCTCTCTGATTCGAAAAGTCCCTTTGTATATTTTCTATGAAAAGCAAGGATATTTCATAGTAGCATGCCATTTGGGAGAGTTTGTTTATTTGTGTTTCGTTCAGATAGGATCGAATATTGACCAAAATCACCAGTTCTTTTTGGAGAAGTTCGGCCATAACTTTGATATATTGCGTTAATTTTTCCAGAAGCCCCATCTCTTTTTCGGTTTCTGTCTGAACTCCCATCAATTTTAGGAGTGCGCTCAAATCGATTTCCTCATTTTGTTCCAATTCGTACCCACTGACAGCTTCCAATTGATAGATGTATTTCTTCAGTTCCGCAATAATTCTCTGCGTTTCCAGAAACATTTCTTCATTTTGCGCACTTTTGACCAGCTCTGTAAATAACCGTTTTTGTATTCTGTGATCCGCAAAATCAAGAGAAAAGGGCGTTAATACCAATTCCACATCTCTTTTCATATTCAGCTCTGTGTCAGCTTTAGAAAGTACGAAATTTCCCTTCTCTCCCTGATTTTGTTTTTGCAGCTGCTCCACATATTTTAAAAACAGCTCCGGTGATTCTATAATCCATTCCGTGGGACAGTTCCGATGAATCGCAATAGGTTTTTCCAAGTCCACATGTACCAGTTTCATAAAATCACCAGCCTTTCATCCGTATTCAACACTTCACTCTTTACGTTCCCAACAATCAGATCCATTTTCGCATACTGCTTCTCAGTCACCGTTAAAAGCTGTATCAGACCTTCTTCCGGCTTATTTTTATGAATCTGATCCACGATTCCATTCACTACAGTTGTATTTAACGCAAGCTTACAGTATACGGATTCCTGGAGCATCAGGAATCCGCTTTTCAATAAAAACTTTCGAAATCTCGCATATTCTCTTCTCTGATCGCCCGTCAGCACCGGAAGATCAAACAGTACCAATACTCTCATAAAACGATAACTCATAGGCCATAAAACCGGATCAATGCACTGTCATTCTCATTTAAGGCATCAAATACACTTTTACAGTAAATTTTTATGGCATTATTCACATACTGTGTTTTCCCGTCTATCATGACTTCGTTGTTTAATACATTGACCAACTGTATTTTTTCCTCATGCGTAAATTCTTTCCTCTGCATTTGGATTACTTCCCGGTCAATCAGAACACGGAACGGTTCCATCAAATCGGACGCCAGATTAAACTGATTAAACATATTATCATGAAAGAGTCCGAGCTGTGTAATATAACCGCTCGCTACAATTTCTCTCGCAAACGCAGACAACAAAATGCTATATCCGTAATTCAGCGCTGCATTTTCCGGACAATCCGCAGTTCTGGTAAATGTCATACCGAACAATGCATTAAAATATACCTTTGCCGCATGCCCTTCCCGGTTTGTCTCATCGTTCCAGCCAATCTCCTGTAAATATGATTCTAACAGACCCGCTTCTTCCTTTCCCATATTTTTTAACAGTTCCTTCTGTTTTCGTATTTTTTCCGTCACAATTTCTGTCCAGATCGCTTCTTTACTGTGCCGGCTCCACTGAATCTGCTTTCTGATTTTATTGCTGGTATCATGACTTCCGTAATACCCAACCAGTTCCGACGATGGATTTCTCTTTTCATCGCAAAAAATCACTTTTATTTTCTTTTTTGTCAGCTCTGCCAGCAGACTTGTTGTGACTGTTGCTGCTGTTGACTCAATCAGAATGGTTGATATTTCACTTAAATGTATTTTTGTTACTTCCTCATTTCGCACCACAAGGTAACCAAGCTGATAGTCCAGCTTTGCCCGTTTGGAAATAACCACAATCCGCCAGCTCATAATGCATTCAGGTCTACTGTCTGCTCGTAGATACCGGTTGGCGATTGATGAATCATTTCGATTCGACTGCAATCGGTTATATTTTTGTTGAGACACAAAATTCCTGCTCTTCCAGATCCTCCAATTAATTTCAAATCAGCGGCAGCACTCTGGCACTGGAAAAAATGTAAAACTTCATACAAAACGATACACTTTTCTTCTATGCATAATTCTTTAAATTTTTCTCTTTTTTCCGTTAATGTCTTTGCCTGTGCTCCAAGTTTTTTTGCATATACCGTATTTGTTAATTTATTTAAAAAGGTTTCATACAGCATCACCACCTTCTTTTCTTCTAAATGGTCGGAATCGTAAATTTTCAGTTCTTTATTCTGTTTTTTACGTTCCACGTACTGTACTATTTTTTTCAGTATTTCTGTTTCTTCCTGGGAAAGTACCAGCTGATTTGCACCTTGCATCAATAGCTGATCCCCTGATCTTCCGGAAACCCACATATAAAATCCGTCCACACAAAACAGAGTATCTATTTTGATTTCCGGCACCAGCACTCGCGGATTCTTTAACTGTCTTTCCTCTTCCAGATACCGAATTATATTTTCTTCTGACTTCTGAATTTCCTTTTTCAGACGAATCGGCACATACTCGATTGTTCGTATTTTCTTTCCCTTTTTGCCCTCCGATTCTGCCAGTACAAAGTAAGCTCCCGCCTCTTTGTTATATCCTCCATACTTCTGTATATCACAAAGCCGTTCATCACTGCTCTTGATCGGAACCTGACCTTTTCCTTTTTTGACAATCTGCTGGTCAAACAATGCACCTGTTGCCTCATACGATCTTCGCGTCACAAGAATGTTGTTTTTTTCCATAAAATTTCGGACTGTCGCAATGGTTCCGTTCCCGCTTTCCCAGGCAATTTCTCCGTTTCGTTCAATTTTTTCCTGTTCAAACATCTTCTTCAGGTTATAACTTCTTCCCGGATTTTCCTTAATGAAGTGAATCGGATTTGATGTGAATTTTACAAAATATGCGTTGCCAACAACAATATTCAAATAAGCATCCTTCGCATGATGATAATCATTCATCTCCCGTACCTTCAGAAATTTAAAATCCTTACGGAACTTTGAAACGGTTGGCGCTTTCACATAAACAATCTGTGTATCCGGGATCACCTGCTGCAGAATACTTGCTGCCGCTTTTGTACTCTGACGAGTTTCCACCAGCTGTCTGGAAATAAATCCAGCCAATTCAGACGGTTCAAATCCGTTTCCTCTGATCAGCCGTTTATATTTTTCTTCACTGATCAATCCGGCATCCACTAAAGATTTCCAGAACGGCTGCATTTTTTTCCGAACTGTTTCATCGATCGGATATTTATCCTCTTTCATCTGATTACATTTTTTCTTTACAAGTACCCGGTTATCCAGGCTATCATCCATCACTTTGGACTGTGGGAAAATATGATCAATGTCATACTTCTGGTTATCCCACAATTCCTCCAGTTCAATTGTTTCACCGGAATACATGCATTTTCCTTTTTGCGTATAATACAAATACAGCTTGTCTCTTCTCATTTCCGCATCGGAACGCTTTTCAATCTCATCTATCCAGTCTTTTTCTTCCGCTTTACATTTTTTATAGAGTTCCAGCAGTCTCTTTTTTCTTGAAGTGGTTCTTCCCTGATCGGTTTTCTCTCTTGCCATTTCTATAAAAACACGTTTCGGTGGATTTCCCATCACTTTACAGATTTCCTTTACAATCAAAAGGCTCTGCCAAATCTGCCGCTTCACTGCCGGTGATACGTAAAGCTCCTCGACTAATTCATACGAAATATCCCGTTTTTTCTGTTCGTTTCCATTCTTTTCTTCGATTGCCGATGCAAACAAATACTTTTCGCTAAGCAGTTGCATCAGATTGTCATTCGTCTCCCACAAAGCCCGAATAATAGACCATGCCTCTCCCGTTTCCGGTGCCGGTGCTTCCGTCTCTTCCAAAAACACTTTTGAGAGTCTTCCCCAACCACGATACGGCAATTTACTTATGCTGTCTCTTTGTTTTTCTGTCAACTCCGGAAACAGTTTCTTTAATCTCTGTTTCAGTATTGCTTTATCATCTCCAAACAGCGTTACGTTCAGGATGATGCATTCTTTTTCCGCCTGGTCCAGTGACAGATTTGTTAACTTCTCTTTAAAGTCATGGTATGCCGTAAGAGAACTCTTGAAATCACCATCAATTCCGGTAATTTCAACTTCTTTTCCGGTAATTCCTTCTTTCACTAAATAGTTTTTCAGTTTTTTCTGTGTAACCTTTCTGCTTTTCTGGAATACTTCTTCATATATTTTCTGTTTCTGCTCTACAGATATCTTTTCTCCATCCAAACGCAGATTATTTAATTCATTTAAAACCTCGTATTTGCTGTACAGTAGAGAATACTTTGGTAAAACATCTTCACTTGGCAGATAAGTACATTTATTCGTCATTCTTCGAATAAACTGTTCTGCACTTGCTTCCAAGTCTACCATCTCATCGAAGTTCCATGGATATATTTTGCCTTCTTTTCGTACCGCCCAGTTACTTTTCTCCCCTTTTTTTCGAATTCCGTTTAAGGGTCCTACGTAGTACGGAATGCGGAATGTGAAAATCTTTTGAATCTTCTCTCCATTCTCTTTCAGTAGCGGAACTTTATCTTCCAGATTTTTCAGGATTGCATTTAATTCATATAAATGAATCTGATACGGAATGACACTGTTGTCTTTTACAGTCTGTTTCGGAAGAAACGTTCCCATTTCCATTTCCTTCTGCATACAGGATGCTTTCGTCACATCTGATATCTTGCCCAGAATATTCTTTTTCAGATAACCGTAAAAATCTTCCTGGCTGCATTGCTTTGGTGCCTTGATATACGCATAATAATTAGTTTTTTCGTCCTTTTTTGCAAACAGTCTCTGATATCCTTCTCTTGAAAGATTCTCTCTGACCAGCTTTTTCAGATCTTTCAGATCCTTTTTATGCTTTTCATAAAGTGCCACTTTTGCCTCTGAAAGAGAAGAATAGTTCTGCAAAATATCAGCCAGAACAGCCCAATCGTACACTGCTTTTGCGTGTTCAATTAATACATATTTTTCTCCCAGCTCTGCTTCAATCTCTCCAGCGTATTCATCATAACCTGCATCTGTGAAGCAAAGTTTTGGCCGTTCCAGTGTATCCATCTGTTTTTCCCCAAACAGATTTCCCAGTTTTGCTGTTCCACCGGTAATCAATCCCAGCCACTCTTTTTCACAGGATGTTTCTGCCCGCATTGCTTTTACTGCTTTTGTCTTTTTCGCAGATTTGGTCAATGTTTGGTCTTTTAAAATTGCCTCTATTTCCTTGCTTCTTTCCACTCCAATCTCGGAAGAAAAGCCAAGTTCTTCTGCCCTCACTGCTTCAAGGAACTGTTCAAATGTTGTCTGAAATTCTCTTACCTGTTCGATATTTCCGTTTAATAGAAAATGGCCTCTGTGTTTCATCATATGATGCAGAGCAAGATATATCAGGCGAATATCAGGCGTTTCGTCAGTTTCCATTAACCATTTTCTCAGATGATAGATGGTTGGAAACTGTTTATGATATTCTTTGTCTGTGTAATCATCATCCGCAAACAATGCATAGGGAAGTTCCGGACACTTTCCCTGCCTGTCACGCTTATCCTCTGGCCAGTAACGACTCTCTTTCATTCTGCGAAAAAATCCATCATCTATCTTTTCTACTTCTTCCGCAAAAATTTTCTGCAACAATTCTATTCTCCAATTACGACGATCCAATCTTCGTTTTGCTGTCCGAAACCCTCTTCTCTCTTCTGCAGTCTGTGCACTGTCAAATAGCCGTACACCCCAAAGTGTTTTTCCATGTGCGCGCAAAATTTCGTACTTCTCATTTGTTACAGCCCATCCAACCGAACTGCTTCCCATATCAAGTCCGAGATAATATTCCCCTTTCATCTGTTCTTTCCTCCATTTTCTACATTTTATCTAATTTTACCATATATTTTGATTTTTTACATCTTTTCTTTCCTATTTCCAACAATTCTACTTCCTGATCCTTGCTGTTCTCACAGTACTGAATCATAACCATGTTTCATTTCTAATTTTTGACAACAAAAAAACTGCTGTCTATGAAGACAACAGTTTTCGTTCCACACGCTGTGGACCATCTAACGATGGCGTTTTCGATAAATCGTTATTTGAACTTATGATGTAAAATTTAGTATGGTACTAAACTATCTACACTATACTTCTGTTTTTCCCTTTCGTCAATCTTTTTTAGAAAGTTTTTATGATAATTATTCCATTTTTTCCTCTTGCGTCCTTCTTGTTTTTATGGTAAAATGTATTTTGTTCTGATTACGAACACTGCCGCTGTGGCGGAATTGGTAGACGCACTTGACTCAAAATCAAGCGGTGAATAACCGTGCCGGTTCGAGTCCGGCCAGCGGCATGGTTTCGAAAAGATCTGCAAAAACGAAAGTTGATGCAGATCTTTTTTTGTTGTCTTCCATTTAAAAAACAGCTTTTTCGGAAAAGAAAACCCCTTTCGCAAAACCCGCCATCTGCCGCACGGTTCTTTTTGAAAGGGGTTTTACTGTTGTTACCTCTTATTTGTTTCCAAACATCTTTTCATATTCCGGTGTTCCATCCAGTGTAGCGAAGTAATCCTTCGGGGTTTCTGCACGGCGGATGACCTCAAAGCTACCATCCTCTTTGAGCAGAACTTCTGCAGATTTTAACTTTCCGTTGTAGTTGTAGCCCATCGAAAAGCCGTGTGCACCTGTATCGTGGATAAAGAGAAGATCTCCGACCTCTACTTCCGGCAGCATTCTGTCGATAGCAAATTTGTCGTTGTTTTCGCATAAGGAACCCGTTACGTCATATTTGTGATCGCACGGCTGATCTTCTTTTCCCATCACCGTGATGTGGTGGTAAGCGCCGTACATTGCCGGCCGCATCAGATTGACCGCGCATGCATCACAGCCGATATACTCTTTGTAAATGTGTTTCTGATGGATTGCGCGCGTAACGAGTCCGCCGTACGGTCCCATCATGAAACGGCCCATTTCCGTGTAAATTGCAACATCGCCCATGCCGGCCGGAACGAGAACTTCATCGTATACTTTATGTACACCCTCGCCAATCACGCGGATGTCATTGCCTTCCTGATCCGGTTTGTACGGAATTCCGACGCCGCCGGAAAGATTGATGAATTTAATCTTCACGCCCGTCTCTTTTTGCAGCTTTACAGCCAGCTCAAACAGTGTTTTTGCCAGAACCGGGTAGTAATCATTGGTTACGGTATTACTTGCAAGGAAGGAATGAATGCCGAACTCTTCTGCCCCTTTTGCCTTCAGAATGCGGAATGCCTCAAAAATCTGCTCGGTTGTCATACCGTATTTGGCATCTCCCGGATTATCCATGATGTCGGTGCTGATTTTAAACAGTCCGCCCGGGTTATAACGGCAGCAGATTTTCTTCGGAATGTAGCCTAATGTTTTCTCAAGAAAATCAATATGTGTAATGTCATCAAGGTTAATGATCGCACCAAGCTCTGCAGCCAGTTGATACTCTGCAGCCGGTGTTACGTTGGATGAAAACATGATTTTATCTTTCTCAAATCCCATCGCATCGGAAAGCATCAGCTCCGTGTAAGAAGAGCAGTCGCATCCGCAGTCATATTCACCCAGCATTTTGATCAGTGTCGGGTTTGGGTTCGCTTTTACAGCAAAATACTCACGAAATCCCGGATTCCAGGAAAAAGCTTCCTTTACCGCTTTCGCATTCTCACGAATTCCTTTTTCATCGTAAATGTGAAACGGAGTTGGTACTGCTGCTACGATTTCTTCCAGTTTTTCTTTTGTTACAAAAGGCTTCTTCGTCATTCTCTTTTGTCTCCTTCTTCTGCTTATTTTGCCTGAATAATGTGAAGCATGTTTGTCATATATCCTTCACCCGTCACCTCGTTAGTAGCAGGGTCTCCGGCCGTAAAAATAACCATATCTCCACGTTCTACAAGCTCCTCACGGCGCACCATATACATAGCATGGGAAATGATGTTCTCCGTAGAATCTTCCTCGTATCCGGTCACCGGACGAACGCCCCAGTGCCCATTCATATGGGGTAACGCCGTAAATCGGTACGCTCGGACGAAGGTTGGAAATCAGTCTTGCGGTCTGACCGGACATCGTCGGGGTCACAATGCAGGCTGCTTTGATGTGTTCTACCATAGAAACGGCTGCACTTCCGACTGCTGCGGAAACATTCAGCTTTCCTTCCAACGCTTTTCCATCGCGGTAATCTTCGAATTTCAGATAGCGCTCTGTCTGCTCGGCAATCTCTCCCATCATGGTAACTGCCTCGATCGGATATTTTCCGGCTGCTGTTTCGCCGGAGAGCATGATCGCGTCCGTTCCATCATAAATTGCATTCGCAACATCGGCTACCTCTGCACGGGTCGGACGCGGGTTCCGGATCATGGAATCCAGCATCTGGGTTGCTGTGATAACCGGTTTGTATTTATGATTGCATTTTTCAATGATGATTTTCTGTACGTGCGGTACCTGGCACGCCGGAATCTCTACACCAAGGTCTCCCCTTGCAACCATCACACCATCTGCCGCATCGATGATGCTGTCGATGTTCTGCACACCCTCCGCATTTTCGATCTTGGCAATGATATCAATATGCTCTCCTCCGTTTGCCACAAGGAACTCACGGATTTCGTTAATTGCCTCTGCATTTCGGATAAAAGAAGCCGCTACAAAATCAATATCCTGTTCAATACCAAAGAGAAGATCTCCTTTGTCTTTCTCCGTCAGGTTCGGAAGATTGATCGAAACGTTTGGTACATTCACGCCCTTTTTTTCTCCGAGCTCGCCGCCGTTTACTACGGTACAGACAATTTCCGGTGCATTTACTTTTTCTACGCGCAGGCCGATCAGACCATCATCGATCAGAATTGTGTCTCCCTCTTTGATATCTTCCGTAAGGCCTGTGTAGCTGACAGAACAGTGATTTTCATCTCCGGTCTCCTGAACGGTTGTCAGGGTGAAGGTCTGTCCGGTTACCAGATTTACTTTTTTTCCATCTTTTAAAACGCCGGTACGAATTTCCGGTCCTTTGGTATCCAGAAGGATTGCCACAGGAGTTTTCAGCTCTTTTCGAAGCTCTTTCAGCATATCCATACGCATTTTCTGCTCATCGTGGTCTCCATGAGAAAAATTAAAACGAGCAACATCCATTCCGGTTTCAATCAGTTTTTTCATCAGGTCACGGGAGTTGGTATTTGGTCCCATGGTGCAGACAATTTTCGTTCTTCTCATACTTTTTCTCCTTCTTTATTTTACATGTTCATGCGTAAACAGGTGATCCTGGCAGTATTCATAGTTTCCGTTGCATCGGGAACAGAAACGGAACTCCAGATTCGGATCATCTTTTTCGGTCCGGCCGCAGATCGCACATTTGTGTTTTGTGATCCCGTTCGGATTGCGGTATTCGGCTTCGCCTCTTGAAACGGCCTTTTTGAATTCCTTCCGGCGTCTGTTCTGCTGGAAAGAGCCGCGTTTTCCTTTTCTTGTCATCAGGAAGAACACAAGGACGTTTGCAAGGGAACAAAGAATAACAACACATCCTGCCCAGTTTCCGCTCATGATGCTGGTAATCATGCTGTAGGCGAGAAGCGCTACGTCAAGGTATGCCAGCCATTTGATTTTGATCGGAATAATGAAATACA
>OHSN01000708.1_pt1 | contig 11310 bp, 10 predicted proteins | sample 1578691 | NCBI WGS metagenome assembly OHSN01 (sample SAMEA3879551, study PRJEB24766) | human gut metagenome | biome: human-associated habitat; feature: feces | place: USA | collected 1985/1987 | reverse complement strand
GTGTTTTTTTCAAAAGTATAATTATACCAACTCCTATTTTAATCCTATGTATTCCTTGTAATTTATATCTTTTTTTCTATAAGAATTTGGATCAAGTCCAACTCTTGTTCTCATATAATTTAATATTAAAATCATTATTGTGAAAAATACTATTCCAAATATTATCATCGAGTGTTTTACACTAAAGTTTGATGAAATAATAGCTCCAAATGCGCATATTATTAGGTTTCCAAGTCCTATTACAAAGCTATGTGCAGAGTACACTTTGTTTGCAACCTCTCCATTCGTGAAATTCGTTATATATTTTTTTATTAACACATAGTAAAAACCTGTTGATAAATAACGTACTGCATATGTTGCTACAATTATTCCTATAATTAGCCAATATGGTAACCCTGTAACAGCAATAATTCCTGCCATTAAACATGCAAGCGTATATGAAACTCCAACAATTGATAATGTTTTATTTTTATATTTTTGATGTATTTTTTCATGATGTTTTGATGATATTCCAGCAACTATTTGCATTATAGCATATATAATTCCTGTTATAGAGGCTGATAATCCCATTTCATCTAGAAGTCCCATTTCGTATGTATTCATAACCATTATAATTCCATACATTACTCCCGAAAATAGCATTAATGCTTTTAATCTACTCGAATTAAATATGAACGAAAATGCTAATTTTAAATCTCTAAAATATGTTTTATAATATTTTTTAATGTCTTCTTGTTTCTGTACTGGTATAAGTTCTGTAAAACCAGTCGCAAGTAATGCTGATATTAACAATATTATTACACATATTGTCATTGGTATATAACCATTTATATCAAACAAAAATCCCGACACTATTGCTGAAAAAGCAGAAATGTAATAAAAGTTTCCAACAGACTTTCCATCAATTTTAGAATATATTTGGCTCTTTTCTTTTACATCAGGTATTGATGAATTTAAAAGCCCCGGTTCTGCCACGTCTTTCATTGCAACTGCTATCGCTCCAAACAAGTTACCAACAATTAGCACTGGTAAAGAATTTGATAACATTATTACTGTAACAGATGTTGCTTGAAATAAATCTGCTATAATCAAACTTCTTCTATTTCCTATTTTATCGATTACAACTGTTATTGGTATTTGAAATAGCACCTTAAATAAGCCCAAGAATGCACTCACTACCACTATATCACTTGCAGTAAAGCCTTTTACTTGTGTTAAAAATAAAAACTTTATTGCATAGTAAAATAGTAAATCGAATGTTAGCATTCTATGTACAGAATAAATTCGCATATTTTTCTTTCTTGCGTTTATTTGTTCTTTTTCTTTTGATTCCATCGTTACTCCTTTTACGGTTAATATTTTTTCTATTTACTATATATCTCTTCGTTTTATAATTATATAGTAACATTTTTGTTTTTTCAATAGAAAAATTTAGCAATTTTATAATACTTGTTACATAATAATGGTTTTATATAAAAATAAACCATTTACCAATACTAAAGCAAACACAAAGTTTAAGTTTTTGTGTGCATTACATATTTGTAAATGATTTGTTTTTTATTATTTTAAATATATATTAGGGTCTACATTTTCTCCGTTTTGTTTTATTTCGAAGTGAAGGTGTGTTTCATCTGCTATTTCAAATCTTGCAGTATTTCCAACTGTTGCAATGGTTTGCCCCTGTTTTACTTCTTCTCCAACAGTTATAAATTCTGCTGTTAACAAATTTGAATAAACACTCTCAAATCCATTTGTATGTTCTATTACAACCGTTAGTCCATATCTTGGATCATTTTTTATTGATTTAATTTTTCCGTCTGCTGAGGCTTTTACTATATCTGTCTTTTCTGATTTATAGTCTATTCCTAAATGAGTAGTCCATTCATCTAAAGTTACTGAATACACTAAGTTGTCACTTGAATAATCTTTAATTTTTTCACCATCTACTGGATTTACAAAAGTTGGGTCTTTTGTTTTCTCAACTTGTTCAACATTGGTTACATTTTCGTTTAACGTATTCTCTTTTACATTATTATTTTTTGTTGCATCTGGCTTTTCTTCTTTTTCATTTTTATTATTTTCATTCTTATTATTTAAATTTTTATTTTCTTCATTTTTGCTTGTATTTACTGCCATTTTATTTGTATTTTCTGTATTTGTAGTACTTTTTGTTGTATTTTCAAGTTCATTTACGCTTTTACCAATAGAACTACTTGCCGCTTCTGTGTTTCCTATCATATTCATTCTATTATTATCTGTAGATGATATTTTTTGTGTATTGTTTATGTTTTTTGCTTGTGTTGATAAGTTATTACTGTACAACACGTACGCTACAATAAATGCAACTACTGCAATTAAAATTATACCTCCCCATGTTAAAAAACTTACACCTTTTCTAGAATCTGCATCTCTTCTTCCTCTTCTATCCATTTGGTTCCTCCTTATTTTTTATTAATATAAGTTTTCCCAAATTTTCAAGATATATACATTTTTTAGTAACTACTATATAAAAGTAGATTGCTTTTCAAATTAGTTTGCTCATACTTTGCAGACTTCTTATTTACTATAATTCTTGCTACAATTTTCAATCCTTTGGCAATATCATTTCATATCTATAATCTAGTTTCTTTACAAATTTGTAATTTCCACTCCTGTATAATAATGCTTTATAATTTCTTCATAATTGCTTCCTTGTTTTGCCATGCTATCTGCACCAGTTTGGCTCATTCCAACACCATGCCCATAACCTTTTACAGTGAATTTTATTTCATTTTCACTTATTTGCGTTGTAAAATTTGCAGACCTTAGTGCTAATAAACTTCTAACTTCAACCCCAGATAGTTCCAAGTTGCCAATTTTTATTGTTTTAACTCTGTCGCCTTGTGTGTATTCTATCACTTTTATGCAATTTTCATCATTATAATCTATTGTAAACTCCGGATATTTATCCTTTATCTTTTTTTCAAATTCTTCTTTTGTAAATATAGCTTCTGATTGATATTGACTGTAAGCATCTTCTCCAGATGTCTCCACGCTTTGTAAATATGGTAGGTCACTACCACCCCAAACATTAGACACTTCTTCCGTCTTTCCACCGCTATTAGAATGAAAAAATGCATCTATTACCTCTCCATTATAAGTAACAACTTTTCCAGCAGTTGAACTCACAGCTTTTTCTATCTTCTTCCAATTACTTTCTCTTTTATCTTCATCCCATCTAGCCATCCTATCATCTTTAGATATCCAAGCCTGGCAACACGCAGAGTTATCGCAAATGTCCGCTTCTCCATGTTTACTTTGGTTATGTTCAATTTTGTACACTGTATATGTCCTTGCAACAACCGCTTGCGCCTTTAACGCTTCTTCTTCAAAATCGGCCGGCATCTCAGCAGAAACAACTCCTAATAAGTACTCATCCATTTTCATTTCTTCTATGCTATTATCTTTGGTATGCAAAACCTTCACTGTACCATACCTCTTATACTCATAATTTTCGCCCATTAAGGACGCCCCATTTTGGTCGAAATTTTCTTTTTTTTCTTCATTTAATTCATTGTTTCCTATATTTTCTACTGTTCCTCCAGTTTCTTTTACGTTTTTTTCTCCATCCCCAAAACGAATTGTAAATATAATTGGTATTGTAAATGTAGCCAATATAATCAGCATTATAATTAATATCAATTTTCTCATAATTGATTGAATTCCTCTCTTATAGGCACAAACTTGGTTGCAAAATTATAATTATTTTGCAACCATTTTCACAACCATTCAAATTACTAATATTTATATTACCAATTTTTGTTTCATAGAATATAATATTCTTTTTTCTATTCTAGATACTTGAACTTGGCTTATTCCGAGCTTTTTTGCCACTTCTGTCTGTGTTTTTCCTTTATAATATCTTAGCATTACAATTTCTTGTTCTTGACTATTTAATTCTTCTACTAATTTTTTTATTGTAAGTTTATCTGCAATCTTATTTTCTTCATCTTTATCACTTGCAATTGTATCTTCTATACAAAGCTCTTTTCCAGATTTATCATTATACACCGGCTCATTAATCGAGGTTACCACACTTGCTGAGTTTGCATCTAATGCTAATGCTATCTCTTCTTTTGGTACATTTAAAATTTCTGCTATTTGTTCTACCTTTAATTCTTCTCCATTCTTATCCATTGCTTCTTTTTGAATTTGATTTATTTTTACAGCCAATTCTTTTATGCTTCTACTTACTTTTATTCGTCCGTCATCTCGTATATATCTTTTTATTTCTCCTATTATAAAAGGAACAGCATATGTGGATAGCTGAACATTGTAATTTGTGTCAAATTTCTTTATAGACTTAACCAATCCCATTGCTCCAATTTGATTTAAATCTTCTATCTCATATCCTCTTCCTACAAACCTTTTTGCTATGTTATAGACAAGCCCCATATTGTTTTTTACGAGGCTTTCTAGCACTTCTGTGTTTCCCTGCTGAGCCTTTATGATATTTTCATATGTACTTTCCAGCATTCTAAAACCTTCCTTTATTCTTGTGTTCACATTCTTTTTATATACTATTTACTAACTTTTTCAATATCTTCTACTTCATTTTTATCTTCTCTAGCAGTCATTATGTATTTTCTCATAGTTACTTTTGTTCCCATATCTGGAATAGATTCAACTTTTAGCTCGTCCATAAAGCTTTCCATTATTGTGAACCCCATTCCCGACCTTTCCAAATTAGCCTTTGTTGTATATAACGGCTTTTTAGCCAATTCGATATCTTCTATTCCTTTTCCCGAATCTGATATTTGTATTTCTACACAATTATCTTTTAATTTACACTCTACCTTAACAATCCCTTCAGAATTTTCGTACCCATGTATTATAGAGTTTGTTACAGCTTCAGATACAGCCGTTTTTATGTCTGCAAGTTCTTCTATTGTTGGGTCAAGCTGTGATGCAAACGCAGCCACTGTTATACGTGCAAATGCTTCATTAGAAGATTTGCTTACAAACTCCAATTTCATTTCATTATCATAAATTCCTACCATTTTAGCCTCCATCTAACCAACATTTTCTTCATTATTTTTTATTAATGGTATAATCTTTAATATTCCACTAATTTCAAAAACTTTTTCAACTTGCTTATTCACATTCATAAGTTCTAGCTGTCCACCAAGCATCTTAATAACCTTGTATCTTCCTAGCAACATTCCTATTCCTGCACTGTCCATGAAAGCAACGTTACTAAAATCAAATATAACTTTTCTAGGCAAAAATCGCGTAATTTCATTGTCAATCTTCCTCCTTAATTTTTCTGTTGTGTGTTCGTCAATCTCTTCTGCTATTTTTAATGTTAATTGCTTGTCCTTTGGCACATAAATACATTCCAATATTTTTTCCCCCTTTTTAGCACACATTATTAATTTTGTGTTCTGTTTTTTGTTTTATACAAGCATACTACATATTCCATAAATTTCCAATAGCAAAATTTGACTAGTTTTATCGATTTATAAGAAGTTTTCGACATTTTTCCCTTTTGAGCCATTCCATATTAAGCAACAAAAATCAGCACCCATATTATGAATGCTGATTTTTTATTATTTTATTTTTGTTTTTATTGTTTCTATAGCTTTTTTCACTTGTGCGTCTTTATCAAATTCTGTTTCGTATTTTCCTTCTGCATTTTTCGTTAAATCTACTTCAACATCTGGAGTAATACCCTCTTTATTTATTTTGTTATGGTTTGGTGTGTAATATTCTTCTGTTGTTATTTTTAATCCACTTCCATCTGATAAACTATATAGTGTCTGAATTACACCTTTTCCATAGGTTTTCATTCCTACTATTGTTGTATTTGGATATTTGTCTTTCAATGCTCCTGCTAATATTTCTGATGCACTTGCTGTACCTTCATTTACAAGTATGACTACTGGAATATCTGTTATGATTGCATCATTCTTAGATACTGTTAATTGTTCATTTGCTATTTTTGATTTGGTTATAAGAATTGTCTCATCTTTCTTTAAGAATAAGTCTGCAATTCCTGTTGCTTCACTAACTATTCCTCCGCCATTGCTTCTTAAATCTATTATCATTCCCTTTGCACCTTTATTAACTAGCTCTGTTACTTGTTTTTTGAATGACTCTGCAACACCGCTATCAAATGAATCTACTTGAAGATATGCGATATTGTTTTCTACCATTTTTGAAGAAACATGCTCTACTGTAATTTTCTTTCTTGTTACAGTTAAATCAATTTCTTTTCCGTCTCTTAAAACTGTTACCTTTGCTGATGTTCCTTCTTCGCCTTTTAGTACTTTTATTGCATCATCCATTGTTTCTCCTGTATAAGCAACATCATTTACTTTTTCTATTATATCACCTGCTTGCATTCCTGCCTCTAGAGCTGGTGAGCCATTCATAGTACCTACAACAAGTATGGTATTTGTTGTCTTATCATTTGTTAAATATATACCTATTCCCACATATTGGCTACTTGTTTCTTCTGTAAACTCAGTCATTTCTTCTTTAGGTAAATATTCTGTGTATGGATCTCCTAATCCTTCAACAAAGCCTTTTATTGCTCCTTCTACCATTTTTTCTTCATCGACTTCCCCAATGTACTTTTGCTTTATCATTGTTTTAAAAGTCTCTAACGTTTTTACTAAGTCAGTAGTACTAATTGAGCTTGTTCCGTCTGTATTTGTTTTAATTCCTATACTACCATAAGATGTTACAAATTTATTATACATTATCATCGTTGTTAGCATGAACGTGATAGTTGCTGTCAAAATAACAAGCATAATAATTTTATAAATATTCTGTCTTTTTATTCTTTTATCTTCCATTTTTATGTCCTTTCTTCTTAAGCCAATTATGATAAACATTGGCTATTTGTATTATACTTTATAAATACTAATTTTATTACATTTTTACATTAATAGTCTAACATCTTAAGTATCATTAATAGTTTGATTATTATTTACATTCTCATTTTCAATTGTATTATTATTTGCATTATCACCCTGCAAATATGGAATTGGATCTACTGCTACCCCAAATTTTCTTACTTCAAAGTGTAAGTGTGGACCAGTTGAATTTCCGGTTGAACCAACAGCCATTATTACATCTCCCTGTTTTACAGTTGCACCAAGTTCTGTATATATTTCTTGCCCATGTCCATATAAAGTTACTATTCCATCTCCATGGTTTATCATTACACAGTTACCATATCCACTCATTACACCCGCATATGTTACAATTCCATCTGCTGCTGCAATAACTGGAGCTCCATAGCCTGCGTTTCCAATATCTATACCATCATGGTATCTATACACTCCTTGTATTGGGTGTAATCTGTTTCCATATGGAGATGTTATATATGTTCCATCTACTGCTATTGGCCATAACATTACTCCACCTTTGTATTGTATTGCTAAGGCGCCACTCCAATTTATAGCTGCTTGAATTTGATTTTCTAAATCTTCTTGCTCTTTTTTATATTGTTCTATTTGTTCATATAAATTTTTTTCTTCTTCACTTAATTTTGATGTATAACTTACCTGCAAAGTTTTCTGGTTTTCCATTAATATTTGCATCTGTCCTTGTTTTGCCTTTGCAACTCTTAAATCTGTTTTTTTCTTTTCTTGTTCTGCTTTTTTTACTTCTATGTTCTGTTTTTGTTCATCTAATTCATTTAATAAGTTACTGTCAAATTCTATAATTTGTTCTAACATATAATAATTAGATAAGAAATCGAATAAATTTTTAGATGACAACAATACATCTAAATAAGTAGTTTCACCACCTTCATATAGTGCTACTACTCTCTTTTTTAGTAAATTTTCTTTTCTCGCATATTCTTGTTCAGTTTTTGTTAAGTCATTTTGTGTTGAAGAAATTTCTGCTTCTAATGATGCTATTTGTGATTGTAATTCACTATATTTATTTTGATAATCGTTTATCGAGTCATCTAGTTCTTGCACCTTCTGCATTGAAGCAGAAATTTCACTTTTTACATATTCAAGTCTAGAATTTGATTCATTTAGTTTATTATCTACCTCTGTTTTCTGTTCAAATAGAGTCTTATTGGTTGCTTCACTATTTGTTTCTCCATCTATTATTTCATTTTGTGAAACCTCATTAGCAGAAAAAACATTTATGGAGAAGCATACTAAAATTAAACAAATGGTAATTAGTGTTAGTATTTTCTTCTTCATAAATGTTCCCTCCTTTTATGTATTTAATTTATTGTTAATCTACTATTGTGTATCCACCAGGCAAATAATCTAATGGGTCTTTCCAGTTGTTTCCGAAGAAGTCTCCTATTGACGTTGCCTTTCTTATTTCAAAATGTAAGTGAGGCGCAACACCACCAGTGTTTCCAGAGTACCCAATTAATTGTCCTTGTGATACTCTTTGCCCTGTACTTACTGCTTTTGAATTCATGTGTGCATATAATGAGCAATATCCATTTCCATGATAAATAATCAAGTAATTTCCATAACCTGCACTTGATGATGAACCTGCTTGATATGCACTATATATTACTGTTCCAGATGCTGCTGCTATAACTCTTTTTCCTATTTCAGCATTTGTTCCAATGTCTATACCCTTGTGCCATCTGCCCCATCTGTATTTCATTCTAGAAGTTACTCTTCTTGGTGAATAATCTAATGGCCATGCAAAAGTTCCATCAAAGCTACTTCCATTTCCACCATTTGTTGCATTATTTTTTTTCTCTTCTTCTTGAGCTTTTCTCAAAGCCTCTGCGATTGCATCATCAATCTCTTTTAACTTAGCATTATAGGCATCTAACTCTGCTTGTTTTGCCTTTTCATCAGCTGATAGTTTATTAATTTCTGATTGTTTTTTCTCTTGCAATGCAGATAGCTGAGCTCTTTTAACTTCTTGATCTGCTTTTACTGATATAACTTTTGCCTTATCTTCTTCTAAATTATCTTTATCTTTTTGCAGTTGTTCCTTCTTGGCTTCCAATTCATCAATCAAAGCCGAGTCAGTTTCAACAATTTGTTGTATCATCGAATAGTTAGATAAGAAATCTAGTATATTTTCCGAATTAAACAGTACGTCTAAATATGAAGTTTCTCCAATTTCGTATAAAGCAACCATTCTCTCTTTTAATAGATTATCTGTCTTTTCAATTTCTGCTTCTTCATCTTCAATCTCTTTTTGTTTCTCATCTATTGTATCATTTAGCTCATCTATTTGTGCTGCTAATGTATCTAATTGCTTTTGTGCTTCTGTAACTTGTGTAGTAATTTTTTGCAATTCTGTTTCAGCTTCATCTTTGTCGTCAGATATGTCGTTTAACGCATTTTTAGCTTCATTTATCTTGTTTTGCACATCACTCTTATCGTCCGTAAGAGATGCATATGACTTTACTACTATTGATGATATTAGCATAAGTACTGTTAAAGCTGACAGTACAGTTAATAACATTCTTTTTTTCATAGTTTTTCTCCTTTATACCTGTAAGTATTTTCTCATTGAAATAGAACTTCCTAATGCACCAATTCCTATTCCTAATACCATATACACAATAACTAATAATGTTGTCATATCTGTAAATGATAGAAGTTTTATTCCCATTGTACTTATTATTGAGTTTGCTGCTGCATTTGTAATTAAGCTATATGCAATTCCAAGAACTAGTATTGAAAGTAATGCTGCAACAATACCAATTATTATACCTTCAATTACGAATGGCCATCTAATGAAGCTGTCTGTTGCTCCAACATATTTCATAATTGATATTTCTTTTCTTCTTGCATGTACTGTTAATTTTATTGTGTTTCCTATTATAAATATAGATATTAATACTAGCAATGTTAATATTACAGCAGAAACAATTCTTACTCCATTTGCTATTGCAACTAAGCCATTAATTGTCTCGTCTCTACTTTGTATACTATCAATATTGTCTATTTTTTTTATTTCATCTTGTACTTGAGAACTTAGTTTCAAGTCTGTTAATGTTACTAAATATGAGGCTTTAAATGGATTAGATTCGTCCCAACCTGCAATTAAAGCTTGCTTGTCCTTTAATTTTTCCTTAGTCTGATTTAATGCATCTTCTTTAGACACGAATGTTACCTTATTTACTCCATCTATTGCTTGTATTTGTTCTCCTATTTGCTCCATTTGAGCATCTGTTGCAGTCTTTTGAATAAAAACTTGAATTCCTTGTTGTGTTTCCAATGTTTCAACTGCATTGTTTAGGTTTTCTATAATCATGAAAAATAAGCCAAAAATCAACATAGTGGCACACATAATTGCAAGTGACGCACCCGATGATTTTTTATTGTGAAATACATTTCTAAAACCTTCTCCTAATAAATAACCAAATATACTATGCTTCACTGTCATACCCACCTTTTTTATCACTTATAATATTTCCGTTTTCTATACGAATAACTCTTTTGTTCATTTTATCTACTATATCTTTTGCATGTGTTGCAACAACCAAAGTAGTACCTCTTAAATTGATTTCATTTAAAAGTCTCATAATATCCCAAGCTGTATCTGGGTCTAGGTTTCCTGTAGGCTCATCTGCAATTAACATTGATGGATTGTTTACTAATGCTCTAGCAAGCGCAACTCTTTGTTGCTCACCACCAGATAACTCATTTGGATATACATTTGCTTTATCCGAAAGGCCTACCATTGCAAGAACCATTGGCACTTGTCTTCTTATATGTTTTGGTGTAGCCCTTACAATATACATTGCAAAAGCAACATTCTCATAAACAGTTTTATCTGGTAAGAGTCTGAAATCTTGGAAAACAACACCCATACTTCTTCTTAAATATGGAACTCTCTTAGGCTTTAAGAAAGTAGTATCTTTTCCATTAATAATAATGTGTCCAGAAGTTGGCTCTTCCTCTTTCAAAATTAACTTTATTAAAGTAGACTTACCAGAACCAGAACTACCAACTAAGAATGCAAAATCTCCTTTATTAATAGTAAAATTAGCATTGTGTACAGCCTCTGTGCCAGTATCATATACTTTAGAAACATTTCTAAACTCTATCATTTTAAAATCCTCTCTTCGCCCATTAGGGACGCCCCTTGGGGGGCGAAATTAATAGTTTTATTTATCTCAGACCATTTTCAGTCATTTTTTAATTCTGTCTTTAGTAAAATGAATGTCATATATTCGACATCTTATATCATAATATTTTATTCTTCTCTATAATAACAATAAACGATGTTAAATGCAAGAGTATTCGGCAAAAAAAATAGCAATTTAAGTTTAATTTTCTCACTTAAATTGCTTGATATTCGCTATTATTCAAG
>OHSN01000663.1_pt1 | contig 11864 bp, 11 predicted proteins | sample 1578691 | NCBI WGS metagenome assembly OHSN01 (sample SAMEA3879551, study PRJEB24766) | human gut metagenome | biome: human-associated habitat; feature: feces | place: USA | collected 1985/1987 | reverse complement strand
TCTGCTCGATCACCCGCGGGCCTGCAAACCCAATCAATGCCTGTGGTTCTGCTATTATAATATCTCCCAACATGGCAAAGCTGGCTGTCACGCCGCCTGTCGTCGGATCTGTCAGTACCGTCACATATAACAGTCCTGCATCGCTATGACGTTTTAATGCCGCTGAAGTCTTTTCCATCTGCATCAGCGAAATAATCCCTTCCTGCATTCTCGCTCCACCGGAACAGGTAAATAAGATCACAGGAAGGTTTTCATTTGTGGCACGTTCCACCGCCCGGGTGATCTTCTCGCCGACTGCATACCCCATGCTTGCCATCATAAAACGCCCGTCACAGACTCCGATCACTGCCTGCTTTCCGTTGATTTTTACACGCCCGGTCACAACAGCTTCTTTTAATCCCGTCTGTTCCCTGAGTTTCTTTATCTTTTCAGAATATCCTTTAAATTGCAGCGGGTCAGGCGGACCGTCCATTCCATCCAGATCCATATCCCACTCTTCAAAACTTCCTTCATCTGCGATCATCTCAATCCTTTTGTATGCAGGAACTCTGAAATACCCATGACATTTCGGGCAAATATATGCTCCATTGATCACTTCTTCCGACAGGATTGCCGCACCACATTTATTGCATTTTTTCAAAAGCCCTTCCGGTGCTTCCGGTCTTCTTCTTAAACGCCCCTTTCGTACAGGATTCTCTCTTTCCCCTGTCTTTTTAAACATATTCTGAAGTCTCATTTTTACTCCCTTCTTCCGTCCCTGCATCACGAAATTCCTGCTTCTTTATGCCAAAAGTCCTTTTGCCTCTGTAACAAATTCCACATCAATATTTCCTGAAATAAAATCAGGGTGATTTAAGATCGAATACTGATAATCTATATTCGTTTCAACACCTTTGATGATTACTTCTCCTAATGCACTTTTCATTTTATGGATTGCTTCTTCCCTGCTGTCTCCATGAACGATCAGCTTTGCCAGCATAGAATCATAACAGGGCGGTACCTGATAACCTGTATAAACCGCAGTATCTACACGGATTCCTTCCCCTCCCGGGAAATGCACATCTGTGATCGTGCCTGGTGATGGTCTGAAATTCTTCATCGGATTTTCTGCATTGATCCTGCACTCAATGGCATGTCCGCTGATACGCACTTCTTTCTGCTTCATGCCAAGTTTCTGACCATCTGCAATCCTGATCTGCTCTTTAATCAGATCCACCCCCGTCACCCATTCCGTGACCGGATGCTCCACCTGAATCCTGGTATTCATTTCCATAAAATAAAATGCTCCGCTCTTTTCAAGAAGAAATTCGATCGTACCGGCATTCCTGTAGCCTGCTGCCTTTGCAGCCCGGACAGCTGCCTCTCCCATTTTCTTACGCAGACCGGCACTCAGTGCAACCGATGGAGATTCTTCGATCATTTTCTGATGGTTTCTCTGGATAGAACAGTCACGTTCTCCTAAATGGATTACATTCCCATAGTTGTCTGCAAGAATCTGAAACTCGATGTGCCTCGGATGCTTTACAAAATGTTCAATATACATCGTTTCATCTCCAAAAGCGATCCCGGCTTCTTTCCGTGCTGTCTGGAAACTCTGCTCAAATTCTTCCGGGTTCTGTGCCACACGCATTCCCTTTCCGCCACCACCGAGTGCTGCCTTGATAATAACCGGATAACCGATTTTTTTTGCGATCTTTGCCCCTTCCTTCACATCATAAACTGCCTCTTTACTCCCAGGAATGACCGGGACTCCTGCTTTTATCATGGTATTCCTTGCCTCAGATTTATTTCCGAGCCGGCTGATCACGTCCGATGGTGGTCCGATATAGACAATATTACACTGCTCGCACAACCGGGCAAACCGGCTGTTCTCTGAAAGGAATCCAAATCCCGGATGGATTGCATCCGCACCGGATACCAGCGTCGCACTGATGATGTTCTGCATATTCAGATAACTGTCTGTGGAAGGTGCCGGACCTATACATACTGCTTCATCCGCAAGCTGTGTATGCAGAGCATCCCTGTCTGCCTCTGAATATACTGCAACGGTACGGATTCCCATCTCTCTGCACGCCCGGATGATCCTTACCGCAATTTCACCTCTGTTGGCAATCAGTATCTTTTCGATCATATCTTACTCTCCCATCTGAAACTTACTAATGCTAAAAGCTATTCGCCTACCATAAAGGTAAGCTCTGCTGTCACTACCGTCTTTCCATCTACTGATGCTGTCGCTTCACCGACCCCGACCGGACCTTTTCTTTTGATGATCCTCGTTTCCAGACGCAGCCTGTCTCCCGGCAAAACCATTCCCTTAAACCGGCACTTCTGAACGCCTCCGAAAAATGCAATCTTTCCACGATTTTCCGGCAGACTTAGAATCGCAACTGCACCGGTCTGTGCCAGTGCCTCTAAAATCAGCACACCCGGCATCACTGCTTTCTGTGGGAAATGCCCCCGGAAGAAATCTTCATGATAGGAAACACCCTTGTATCCCACGGCATATTCTCCTGGCACGTAATCCTCAATCTGATCGATCAGAAGAAATGGATGTCTGTGCGGAATAATCTGCTGAATCTGTTCTGTATTTAAACTGTGCATCGTTCTGTCCTGACCTTTCCTGTTATCCAACTGCAAAAAGTGGCTGTCCATATTCTACGGACTGACCATTCTCTACAAAAACTTCTGTCACTGTTCCTGCAAAATCTGATTCAATCTCATTCATCAGTTTCATCGCCTCAATGATCGCTACGATCTGACCTTTTTCCACTCGCTCCCCGACTTTCACAAACGGCTCTTCATCTTCTGCCGGAGCAGCATAGAACGTTCCTACCAGTGGTGCTGTCACAATTTTTCCTTTTTTCTGCTCCGGCCCGTCTGCTTCATTTTTATTTAATGCGGCTTTCTGCTGCACAATTTCTTCCGTACATGACACCTCTTCTATCTGCTGTCCAGACTGAATTGGCTGTAGTTTCTTTTTCAAAGAGATTTCTGCATTTTCATCTTTATATTCAAGCTCTGTAAGGTCCGACTCTGATACTGCATCGATCAACTGCAGCAGTTCTTCCATTTTCATACTCATGCTCTACTCCTCATAGCGTTTTACGATCAGTGACACATTATGACCGCCAAATCCCAGGGAATTTGACATTGCATAATCAATTTTCTTTTCCACCGGAGAACCAACTGCATAATTCAGTCCACATTTTGGATCTATATGCTCTGTCCCTATGGTCTGATGGATAAACTGATCCTCAATACTCTTTACACATACAATCACCTCAACAGCACCGGCTGCACCCAGCATATGGCCGACCATTGATTTGGTAGAATTGATCACTACCTTTTCTGCCGCCTTTCCCAGTGCATAACGGATCGCTCTTGACTCAAACAGATCATTATGATGCGTACTTGTTCCGTGTGCATTAATATAGTCAACCTGCTCTGGCTGTATTCCTGCTTCTTTCATGGCAAACTTCATCGCCATGCCTGCTCCGGATCCATCTTCTGCAGGGGAAGTAATATGATAGGCATCACCGGTTGATCCGTATCCTGCCATCTCCGCATAGATTCTGGCACCTCTCGCCTTGGCATGCTCCAGTTCCTCCAATACAACAATTCCGGCTCCCTCTCCGATCACAAATCCATCCCTGTCTTTATCAAATGGCCGGGATGCTGATGCCGGATCCGGATTACAGGACAATGCTGTCAAAGCTGTAAATCCCGCTACACCGGAAGGACAGATACTTGCTTCTGTTCCTCCCGCCACGCAGACATCAAGATCTCCATACTGGATTGCCCGCATAGCATCTCCGATGCTGTTTGCCCCTGAAGCACAGGCTGTCACAACATTGATACTTTTTCCTTTTAATCCAAAATGAATGGAAACATTTCCTGCTGCCATATTGGAGATCATTAACGGAATCATCAATGGATTCACGCGTCCCGGACCACGCTCCTGCAGTTTTTTATAATTTTTTTCATGACACTCCAGACCACCAATTCCTGAGCCAATGATTGTCCCGATACGGTAAGGATCTTCCTCTGCCATATCCAGTCCTGCATCTTCAAATGCTTCTTTTGCTGCCGCCACTGCATACTGGGAAAAAGATTCCATTCTTTTTGCCGCTTTAAAGTCCATTCGTTCTTTTGCGACAAAATTCTTTACTTCTGCTGCAAGTTTTACTTTATATTCTGATGCATCAAAATGTGTGATGGGAGCGATTCCTGATTTTCCTGACCGGATTCCATCCCAAAATTCCTCTATGGTATTCCCGATCGGTGTCACTGCACCCATTCCTGTTATAACTACTCTGCGTTTCATTTCTTTTCCTGCCTCCTTCTACATTGCCATGCCACCGTCGACATGGATCGTCTGTCCTGTTATATACCGGGCAGAATCAGATGCAAGAAATGCGACTGCTTCTGCAACATCTTCCGCTGTTCCAAAGGCTCCCATCGGGATCTGTGCCACAGCGGATTCCCTGACTTTTTCCGTAAGAACTGCTGTCATTTCTGTCTCAATAAATCCCGGAGCGACTGCATTGACAGTAATTCCTCTGGATGCAAGTTCTCTTGCAGCACTTTTGGTCAGTCCTATCACGCCTGCTTTGGATGCCGAGTAATTTGCCTGTCCTGCATTCCCAAGGATTCCTGAAACTGATGACAGATTGATAATTCTTCCGCCTCTTTGTCTGAGCATCTGCCTTGCAGCAAACCGGATACAATGGAATGTCCCTTTCAGATTGGTATCGAGGACTGTATCGTAATCTTCTTCTGACATTTTCATCAGCAGACCATCTCTCGTGATTCCTGCGTTATTGACCAGAATATCCAGTCTTCCAAAGTCATCCGTTACTTTTCTGATCATTGCTTCTGTGGCCTGATAATCTGCTACATTACACTGCATGATCTCTGCAATTCCTCCGTCAGATTCAATTTCTGCTTTCACTTCCTTGGCTTTCTCCATTGAACCATGGTAATTGATCACAACTGCTGCCCCCTCTGCTGCCAGCTTCAAAGCAATCGCTCTTCCAATTCCCCGGGAGGCTCCTGTCACTAATGCAACTTTTCCTGTCAATGTATTTTGCATAACTCATTTACCACCTTTTTCAGATCTTCGACTGTACTGATATTATATGTCCGAACTTCTCTGCTGATCTTTCTCATAAATCCGGTCAGTGTTCTTCCCGGACCGATCTCTATAAAAGTATCTACACCCTGACTGAGCATTTTTTCTATACTCTGCTGCCATCTGACCGATGCCGCCACCTGCTTTGCAAGAAGGGCTTTTGTCTGATCGATTTCTGAGACATATTCCGCTGTAACATTTGTCACATAGGGAATTTGTAATTCTGAGAGTTCCACACTTTTCAATTCTTCTCCCAGCTCTTTTCCTGCTTCTTTTAATAATGGAGAATGGAATGGCCCACTGACTTTCAACGGAAGAATTCTTTTTGCTCCTGCTGCTTTCAGCCGTTCTGCTGCCTTTTCCACCGCATCGTTCCAACCGGTAATCACGATTTGTCCGGGACAGTTATAATTTGCAACACTCACACCTTCCATCGATGCCACCGTCTTTTCGACGATTTCTCCTGAAAGACCTAACACTGCCGCCATTGCACCTTGTCCATCCGGAATTGCATTCTGCATCAGAAGTCCTCTTTTTCTTGTGATTCGGATTGCATCCTTCAGCTTCATTCCTCCGGCTGTTACGATCGCACAATATTCACCCAGACTCAGTCCTGCTGTCACATCTGCCACAAGACCTTCTTCCTCAGCAACACGCTCCATCGCCATGCAGACTGTCACGAGTGCTGCCTGTGTATATTCTGTCTGATCCAATCTGTCATTTTCTTCAAAACAAAGCTTTTTCATGTCGATGCCAAGCAATTCTGTTGCCTGGTCAAAAACCATCGCAGCCGCTTTGTACTGGTCATAAAAATCTTTTCCCATCCCCACTTTCTGTACGCCCTGTCCGGGGAAAATAAATGCAACTTTACTCATAAAATTCTGTTCCTCCAAGCAATGCATCTGTCTCCTGCACCAGCTTTTCGATTACCTCTTTGCAGGACATTTTTTCTTTAATCATCCCTGCGATCTGACCTGCCATGACACTTCCATTTTGAACATCCCCATCAACAACCACTTTTTTCAGTCCACCAAGCGTCAGTAACTCCAGCTCTTCAAACGCAGCACCTTCCTGCTCTTTCTGTAAATATGTCTTTGTCATCTGATTGCGGAGGGCTCGTACCGGATGTCCGGTAGAACGTCCCGTAACCCTGGAATCAATATCCCTTGCCTTCAGAATACAGTTCTTGTAATTTTCATGTACCTGTGCTTCTTCTGTTGCAACAAAGCGTGTTCCCAACTGAACTCCCTTCGCTCCCAGCATGAATACCGCTGCAACACCTCTTCCATCTGCAATCCCACCAGCCGCAATAACCGGAATCTGAACCGCATCTGCAACCTGTGGAACAAGTACCATCGTTGTATTTTCTCCGATATGGCCTCCTGCCTCTGTTCCCTCTGCAACCACAGCATCGGCTCCGCACCGTTCCATTCTCTTTGCGAGGGCAACCGATGCAACCACCGGAATCACTTTCACCCCGGCTGCTTTCCACATCTTCATATATTTTTCTGGAGAGCCTGCACCGGTTGTCACCACCGGCACAGCTTCTTCAACAATTACTTTTGCTACTTCATCTGCATGAGGACTCATCAACATAATATTCACACCAAAAGGCTTCTCCGTAAGCTCTTTTACCTTCTGTATCTGTTCCCGTACCCATTCAGCTGGAGCATTGGCTGCTCCGATCAGTCCAAGTCCCCCTGCCTCAGATACAGCCGCAGCCAGATGATATTCTGCAACCCATGCCATGCCTCCCTGTATAATGGGATATTCAATTCCAAGCAGTTCTGTTATTGATGTCTTCATTTTAAATTCCTCTTTCTATTTGTGACTTTCCACATAAGAAACCACGTCTCCGACCGTTTTGATTTCTTCCAGATCTTCACTCGGTATTTCAATTTCAAAAGCTTCCTCAAACGCCATAACCAGCTCAAAAAGATCCAGTGAATCTGCTCCAAGATCTTCCTTGAATGAAGTATCTGTTGTAAGTGTATCTGCCTCAACATTTAATGACTCTGCTACAATTTCCTTAATCTGCTCTAACATTTTTATTTCCTCTCTTTTCTTTTCATTTTTTCTTTTCGTTTTTCTATGTAATAAGGAAAAGCATCCTTTTCCTGACTACCATTCAAATAAGCACCCTGCCCAGGTCAGTCCTGCACCGAATCCTGCCAGAAGAATGCTCTGTCCTTGCTTTAAAATTTTCATCCGGTTCATTTCATCCAGCAAAACAGGGATCGAAGCTGCCGAAGTATTTGCATATTTCTCCAGATTCACCGGGAATTTTGAATCTTCCAGGTGCAATCTTCTGGCAACAGCTTCTATGATCCTTTGATTCGCCTGATGCAATACAATATGGTCTACCTCTTCCGGCCTGATCCCGGCCTTCCCGGTAAGCTCTAAAATCAATTCCGGCACTTTGCGTACTGCAAATTTAAAGACTTCCTGACCATTCATTTTAAGGAACAACTTTGCACTTCCTACAAGAGCCTCGCCCTTTGTCCCGTCAGAATGTGCTGCCATATAGCAATATCCCTGCTCTTCTGCCTTTACCACAACTGCTCCCGCTCCATCTCCAAATAAGATACACGTTCCCCGATCCGACCAGTCAACCATCCTGCTCATCCGTTCTGCCCCAATGACCAGCACCGTTCTGCATATACCGGAATGGATATACGCCTGTGCTGTATGAAAGGCAATCACAAATCCAGAACATGCCGCATTTACATCATATCCCACAGCATTAGCTGCACCGGTCATTTTTTGGACTTCACATGCCGTACATGGATAAACCGTTTCTGATGAAGAAGTTGCCACAAGGATCATATCAATCTCCTCCGGTTCTGTCCCTGCATTTTCCAAAGCCTTCAGAGCCGCCATTGAAGCCATATAAGACGTGGTCTCTTTTTTTGCTATATGACGCTGCCTGATTCCTGTCCTCTCCTGAATCCATTCATCACTGGTGTCTACAGATTCTGCCAGTTTAAAATTATCTATGATATAGTCCGGCAAATATGATCCTGTTCCACATATTTTTCCAATCATTTTTTTCTCCAACTCTCTTAAAATAATTTGAGTCTTAAATACTTTGACTTTCAAAGTATAACATAATAAAAAAATATGTCAACAAAATTTTTTCATTTTTCTTTCCAGTTAATCCACAGAATTTTTTAATGTAATACCATATACAGTATTTATTTGCAATGGATCACTTTCTGCAATTTTCCCGTCATAATATACTACAACTTCATCACCGACAGATACCTCTGCATAGTTGTCCCGATTTTTTTCATTTAACGATACTTTACACCTCGTTCCATCAGGATATCCTTCCTTATTAATTTCAAGCAGAATAGAATTATCCTGTACTTCCAGGACAGTTCCCGTAATATCTGGCTTATTTTGCAGATTTCTATTCACATTCCGATTGCTGCAGCCTGCCAGGTTCAACGCAATAATTAATATTAAAATGAATGATGTCCACTTTTTCAAACTTTTCTCCTTCTCCCGGTAGCCCTTACGAACTCTGATATTGGAAATACAAAGGTGCAGGACATCCGGTGGATGTCCGCTTTGCACCGACCGCAGCGGCAGCGGCGATCCCCAAAATCTGATAACACATTATAACACAAAATTATTCATAAGTGAAAGCAGAGTATCCTGCTGTTCTTATAATTTTGCACAATCTATTATAATTTTCTGACACAGATCATACCCTAACACAGAACTGTTCAAAGACATGGTATAGTTCTCTGCCATTCCCCATTTCTGTTCGGTATAAAAATTATAGTTTGTTCTGCGTCTTTTATCTATATCATTTATCATTTTTATAGCATCCACTTCTGTAACATTATATAAGCTGCAGATACGCCGGACTTTTTCCGGTATGCTTCCATGTATAAAAACATTTAATACATCTTTTCTGTCCTTTAAAATGAAATCTGCATTTCGCCCTACGATTACGCAGTTTTCTTTTTCAGCGATTTCCATAATTACTTTTCTTTGTGCTTCATACACCATATCTTCTACTGATTTTCCCGTAATATCACGACCAGAAAAAGCATACGCAAACCATCCTTTCTTCGGAGATAACTCAGCATTTTCCCGAACATACGCCGATGATAACCCTGCCTGTTCTGCAATCTGTCCGATCATTTCTTTATCATAATAGGCAATACCAAGCTTTTTTGCCACTTCTTCACCAATAAAACGGCCACCACTTCCGAATTCCCTGCTGATTGTAATAATTCTCTTTGCCATAACTGTCTCCTCCTTAACTTAATCTTTCCACTTTGTTCTTTCGGATTTTCTTTAAAAATACATATCCCACCAGACAAGCAATAAGCTCAGTAATTGGGAATGCCCACCAGATCAATGAAATCCCCATCTGTCCGTTTCTGACAAAAGTGGAGAAAATGCCCGCCAGTGGTAATATGACTATTAACTGTCTGAGTAATGAAATCACCAGCGATTCTATACCACCATCCAATGCCTGATAAATTCCCTGATATGCTACATTAATTCCGGCAAAAATAAAGCTGACAGAGATAATTCTCATGGCTCCGATAAAATATTCTCTGGACTGTCCTGCATTAAATAAAGTAGCGAAAGCCCCCGGGAAAATTTCTGTAATCGCTACACCAACAATCATAAGTACAATCGTATAGATCAATCCATACATAATTCCATCCTGAACTCTCTTTTTGCTGTGCATTCCATATGCAAAAGCAATAATCGGTGTAATCGCATCTCTCAGCCCAAAGGCAAGGAATAATACAAACTGCTGCACTTTATAGAACAACCCATAGGCTGTCTGTGCCGATGGACTGAACTTCAATATCAGATTCATTGCATAAACCATAATAGACATAAGTGCCTGTGCAATAATTGCCGGAAGTCCGATGGCATAGATTTCCCGGATAATTCCACCATCCGGTTTCATATACTTTACATTATGCTCAAATTCTTTATTCATCTTTATATGGAATACAAACAACAATACCGCGGACACCACCTGCCCGATTACCGTTGCATACGCAGCACCTTCCACTCCCATTTCAGGAATCGGTCCTATTCCATAGATCATAATTGGATCAAGAATAATATTTATCACTGCTCCCACAACCTGACCAATTGTTGAATAAAGAGAACGTCCGGTTGCCTGTAGCAGTTTTTCAAATAATGAGAAGGAAATAATTCCAAATGAAATGATACAACATATTCTCAGATAGCTCGTTCCCATTGAAACAACCTCCGGATCAACTGTCTGTGATGAGATGTATGCTTTTACTCCAAAAATTCCAAATAACAAGCATATTGCATAAATGATTATTCCTAAAAATAAGCTGTTTCCTGCAACTTTTGCAGCCTTTTTCTCATTTCCCTGTCCCAGGGTTCTCGCAAGAAGTGCATTAGTCCCCACACCAGTTCCAATTCCAACCGCCACCATTAGCATCTGAACAGGGAACACAAGTGTAAGTGCATTAAGTGCAGCCTCACTTCCTCTTCTCATGTTTCCTACAAACGCACTGTCTACAATATTGTAAACAGCCTGCAATGCCATTGATAAGATCATCGGTATTCCCATCTGTACCATGAGCTTATTTACCGACATTTCTCTCATTTTGTTACCTTCAGCCATCTTAACTAAATCCTCCTTTTCTGCATAAAAAAAGTGTGAACTTATCTGATAAGCCGGACTTACGCTGATAAGCTACACACTTTCGATGATATTATATATTTTAATAATGTGCGACATCAGTTGCACAAAAAAAAGAGTAGCAAAACTGGATTTACGCTAATCTGCTACTCGTTCAAAAATCATTATATTTTCTTTTTAGTGAAAAGTCAAACAAAAATTGTCACAAAAACTATTCTCACATAAAAACTATTCTTTATTATACATAACAAAATATCATACAATATCTTCTACAACGCAGTTCCTTTCTTTGGAATAAATAGATGGCTCATATCTGCATGTTCCAGATTAAGCAGTGAAATTTTTTTATCAATTCCACCTCCATATCCTGTCAGACTTCCGTTTGTACCTACTACACGATGACATGGAATAATAATGGAAATCTCATTATGTCCAACGGCTCCTCCGACTGCCTGGGCAGACATAAGGGGAACTTTTTTCACTTCAGCCATCCGGCGAGCAATCTCTCCATATGTGATCGTCTGCCCATAGGGAATCTGCAATAGGAGCTGCCACACTGCCTGTCTGAATGTTGATCCTGCTGGGTGCAGAGGTGGCGTAAATGGGGGGTCTTCTCCGGTAAAATACACATCCAACCATTTTTTTGCTTCTCTGAGAATCTCCGTTTCCTGCAAAATTCTTTCATCTGGAAGTGTATTTGCAAAATATTTCTGTCCTTCGAACCACAAACCAGTAAGTCCTTCTTCATCAGAAGCTAAAAGGATATTACCAATCTGGGATTTGTATCTACTGACATATATCATATTTATTCCTCAAAAATTATACCTAAAAAATGTATCAGAGCCCTGAATTACTTATTGTACCCGTCTGTTCTTTTTATCATCATTATATCGTAATTCACTTTATTATACCGCATTTTATCTCCTATGCATATCAAATTATATTCCTCATAATAAAATATTGTCACTGAAACAGGAGTTTATCATAAAGTGTTCAAAGGTGTTCAAACTTTTTCCTTTAAAAAAATAAGAGAAACGCTGTAAATTCAACGTTTCTCCCATTTTTTACTAATGC
>OHSN01000643.1_pt1 | contig 12342 bp, 7 predicted proteins | sample 1578691 | NCBI WGS metagenome assembly OHSN01 (sample SAMEA3879551, study PRJEB24766) | human gut metagenome | biome: human-associated habitat; feature: feces | place: USA | collected 1985/1987 | reverse complement strand
TACCCTCCACTTCGCAACTTGTGCCAAACAGCTCGGTGCAGGGCTGTATGAACAGCTGACCCGTTTTGTATCAGAGCACAGAGACACCCGACTGATTATCATTGATACTTTGCAGAAAATCAGAGAAGCCAGCGGAGATAGATACAGCTATGCAAGCGATTATGAAATGATTGGTCAGCTAAAACATTTTGCCGACCAGACTGGCATTGCGCTGCTGTTGGTACATCATACCCGAAAACAGCAGGCAGATGATAAGTTTGATATGATTTCCGGCACCAATGGATTGCTTGTCGCTGCCGACGGAGCTTTCGTTCTGCAAAAAGAAAAACGCACAGGCAATACGGCTGTACTGGAAGTGTCCGGCAGAGACCAACCAGAGCAAAGACTGATTCTAAAAAAGGATATGGAACGTCTTGTTTGGGAGCTGGAAAAAGCAGAAACAGAACTGTGGCAGATTCCGCCAGATCCGATTCTGGAAAAGGTTGCAGCTTTGCTGTCGGAAGATATTTTAGAGTGGAGTGGAACTCCAACGGAACTGGCAGAAGCCTTGCATTTAGAGCTAAAGCCTAATCTTTTGACAAAACACCTGAATGTCAATGCAAGCAGATTGTTTCATGAGTACCATACACAATATGAAAATATTCGCACTCACGCAGGAAGAAGGATCATCTTGAAGCGAGTTTCAGAGCAGCGTGACTATGCGTGACGGTTGTGACGATGATTTTGACAGTGGTGGCGGTGCCTAAAACACCGTCACCATCGTCACCACCGACACGGACAGGAAAGGAACGAATCGAAAATGAAAGATGTGCAAATCCCTTATGATTTATTTGTTGCTTTGCTCCAATATCATCTGATGATGGATGACGATTATGCGGATGGAATCCGATATGGCTTGGAACAAAAATTGGAGGCTATGGTAAGGCATGAATGGTATGCAAAGTACAAGACTGCCCCTACCCTGGAAGAGCGAGAAGCAGCCCGCCAGCGTTATCTGGATGAGCGTGGGGTTTCTCAGAGTTTCCGGTGGACAACTCCTCCTTGGGAGAGATGACAGGAGCGTGCCACGCTCCTGTTAGTTGCAGATAAGAGAGTGATGATTGCAGCGATTTCACTGAAAGTAGGTGCGCCCCGCTTGGTGTTGTTGCGTTCATCACTTTTTTTCTGTAAAGATAAAAATGAAAAATTTTTCTCCTTACAAAACGATTGAAAATTGTGCAGCCGGTATCGCAGATACCGTTCAAAGGGGATTGGGGATGCTTCCCCAACAAGCAATTTGCGAAGATTGACCCAAAGGGAAATTCGAGAAAATGAGTGAACCTGTACAGGTTTACACTGCTTGCCAATTTGTGAGCGTAAGCGAATATGCTGTTATTCCCAGAATTGAGCTTATTATACAGGCTTTCGATATTTTATTTATTCAATAGAAACTAAAATTAAGCGAACGCTCACTTTTTCGTTGAATTTATTTGCGATAATGCTATAATTAACATAATAGGACTTTTTAGATAAAAGTTTTCTGCGAAAGGATTGGTAACTCTATGGATGTTAGTTATAAAAGGCTTTGGAAACTATTGATTGATAGAGATATGAAGAAAAAAGATTTGGCTGAGAAAGCGAATCTCAGTAATTATACAATCAACAAAATGAATAAAGGCGAAAATGTAAATACAGATACCTTGGTAAAAATCTGTGGGGCATTGAATTGCAGGATTGAAGATATTATGGAAGTTGTTCCAGATGAAAAATGATGCTGTGATTATTATAGGACAGCAACTATGGTATTGTTTGTATTGTAAAATTCAGGAGATTAGGTATGGAACTAATTAACAACACAACTAAAACATTGAGAGATGATTTAGCTGTTGAGATAAAACAAGGCAGTAGACTTTCTGTTGCAGCAGCCTGCTTTTCTATCTATGCTTTCCAGGAATTGAAAAAGGAACTTCAGGGAATAGACGAACTAAGATTCATTTTTACATCACCGACTTTTACAACGGAGAAGGCAAAAAAAGAAAAGAGAGAATTTTATATTCCAAGACTAAGCCGAGAACGCAGTTTGTATGGAACAGAATTTGAAGTCAAGCTTAGAAATGGACTTACACAAAAGGCGATTGCAAAAGAATGTGCTGAATGGATTCGGAAAAAGGTTACTTTCAAATCGAATGTAACCAATGAAAATATGATGGGCTTCATCAACCTGGATGATAAAAACTATATGCCGATTAATGGCTTTACCACGGTTGATCTGGGATGTAAACGTGGCAATAATGCCTACAACATGGTTCAGAAAACGGAGGCTCCATTCTCAACCGCATATATAGACTTGTTTGATAACCTTTGGAATGACACCTCAAAATTGCAGGAGGTTACGGATGAAGTCATTGAGAATATTACAGCTGCTTATAACGAAAACTCTCCAGACTTCATTTATTTTGTAACCCTTTACAATATTTTCAGCGAGTTTTTGGAAGATGTCTCTGAAGATCATTTACCCAATGAGGCCACTGGATTTAAAGAAAGCAAGATATGGTCTATGCTTTACAACTTCCAGAAGGATGCTGTTCTTGCAATTATCAGTAAATTGGAAAAATACAATGGCTGTATCCTTGCTGATAGTGTGGGTCTTGGTAAAACCTTTACCGCTTTGGCTGTTATTAAATATTACGAAAACAGGAATAAATCTGTGCTCGTCCTCTGTCCGAAGAAGCTAACAAACAACTGGAATACCTATAAAGACAACTATGTGAATAACCCGATCGCATCTGATCGCTTGCGCTATGATGTCCTCTATCATACAGATTTGAACCGTACCCATGGTAAGTCCAATGGCCTGGATTTGGATAGGCTGAACTGGAGTAATTACGATCTTGTTGTGATTGATGAATCTCACAACTTCCGTAATGGTGGCAAACTGTCAGGTGAAGATAACGAAAAAGAAAATCGCTATTTGAAGCTGTTGAATAAAGTTATCCGCAAAGGCGTGAAAACAAAGGTTTTGATGCTGTCTGCAACTCCGGTCAATAACCGTTTTAATGACTTGAAAAATCAGCTTGCTCTTGCTTACGAAGGCAATACCGATCTGATTGATGATAAACTGAATACAACAAAAAGTATTGATGATATTTTTAAGAATGCTCAGAGAGCCTTTAACACTTGGAGTAAATGGAACCCAGCAGACAGAACAACAGAGAATCTCTTGCGGATGTTAGATTTCGACTTTTTTGAAGTTCTGGATTCTGTGACGATTGCACGTTCCAGAAAGCATATCCAAAAATATTATGATACTTCTGATATTGGCACCTTCCCTACCAGGCTGAAACCGATATCCCTTAGACCGCCGCTTACCAGCCTGAAGAAGGCAATCAATTACAATGAAATCTATGAGCAGCTGACACAGCTGTCGTTGTCAATTTATACGCCTACTCATTTTATTCTGCCGAGTAAAATGGAGAAGTATGCGGAAATGTACGAAGATAACAAGGTAAATGTCGGTTTTACGCAGGCAAACCGTGAGCAAGGTATCAGACGCTTGACAGCAATCAATTTGATGAAGCGAATGGAAAGCTCGGTACATTCCTTTAACCTTACACTAAAAAGAATCTACAGTTTGATAGATTCTACAATTCACAGCATTGATACATATGATAAAACTTCTTCTGTAAGACTTGAACTGACGGATATTTCTGATATTGACGAGTTTGACAGTGAAGATCAAAACGGCGACGAGCTGTTTACCTTTGGCAAAAAAGTAAAAATTGAAATTGGGGACATGGATTATAAGTCCTGGAGAGATAGCCTCGTAAGAGATCGTGATATTCTTGAACTTTTGACACTAATGGTTGGGGATATCACGCCTGAGTATGATTCCAAGCTTCAAGAGCTATTCCGAGTAATCAAAAATAAGCTGGAGAACCCCATCAACCAGGATAATAAGAAAATCATTATTTTCACTGCCTTTGCTGATACGGCTGAATATCTGTTCGATAACGTAAGCAAATATGTAAAGGAGAATTTTGGACTCAATACAGCAATGGTATCTGGTTCTGTAGAGGGCCGCACCACCGTTCCGAAGCTGAAAAGCGATTTGAATACGGTATTGACTTGTTTCTCTCCAATATCTAAGGACAAGCATCTGCTTATGCCGAATGATAAAACAGAGATTGATTTTCTGATTGCGACTGACTGTATCTCTGAAGGTCAGAACTTGCAGGACTGCGATTATCTGATAAACTACGACATTCACTGGAACCCTGTTCGTATTATTCAGCGCTTTGGGCGTATTGACCGTATTGGCAGTAAGAACGCTTTTATTCAGCTTGTGAACTTCTGGCCGGATGTGACTCTTGATGAGTACATCGACCTGAAGGCAAAAGTTGAGACCCGTATGAAAATCGTTGATATGACTGCAACGGGTGACGATAACCTTTTGAGTGATGAAGAAAAAACAGATTTGGAATACCGCAAAGCTCAGCTGAAGCGCTTGCAGGAAGAAGTGGTGGATATTGAAGATATGTCTACCGGTATTTCTATTATGGATCTGGGGCTGAATGAATTCCGTATGGATTTGCTGGAATATATTAAGAATCACCCGGATATTGATAAAGCTCCCTTTGGACTCCACTCGGTAGCTGCTGCTTCGGAAGAAACACCGGCAGGCGTTATCTATGTTTTGAAGAATCGTTCCAACAGTGTAAACATTGATAATCAGAATCGTCTGCACCCGTTTTATATGGTTTACATCAGCAACGATGGCGAAGTGATTTGTGACCATCTTTCTCCAAAGCAGATGTTGGATAAGATGCGCTTCCTTTGTAAAGGGAAAACAGAGCCTATTCCAGAGCTGTATCGCCAATTCAATAAGGAAACTCGTGACGGACGAAATATGTCTGAGTTCTCTAAGCTGCTGGGTGACGCCATTGCATCTATCATTGAGGTCAAGGAAGAAAGCGATATTGATAGCTTCTTAGGCGGCGGTCAAATGAGCTTTCTCACGAATGAGATCAAGGGATTGGACGACTTTGAATTGATATGCTTCCTGGTTGTCCGATGACATAGAAAGTGAGGTGGAATCATGCTTGGCTTGCCAAAAGCTACCGAATTAAGCAAGCAGCTTCCGAAGAATGCAATCTATGCGAAGTTCCAGATGAACACCGCAGAGAAAGCAAAAATTGATGCCGATATTTCAAGAATCACCATTGTCAATGAAGTATCAGCTGAAAAAGTTCATATTGCTGCTGGTGATCAGGTCAAATCTTTTTTCGTTCTTCTGGTCGCTTTGAAAAAGAAAGATTTCGACGATAAGACAATCATCACCATATCAAAGCTGATACCACAGAATATGCTGTTGGTGCTGGAGTGTGGCGATGAAGCAAAGCTTGCCACCTACCACACCAAGCTGATGCAGACAGAATGGAAACGAAAAGAAGAACTGTCTGTTGAACTAAAGGGGTTGAATCTGGATGCCGTTTGGGAAAACATCATCATTCAGATTGGCGGTATCACGGTAGATCAGGGAAACACCCTGGATGAACAGATTGCAGTTGATGAACAGCGAATGAGGATTCAGAAGGAACTCGACCGCTTGACCAAACAGGCTAAGAACGAAAAGCAACCTAAGAAAAAATTTGAACTGGTGCAGAAAATGAACCGGCTAAAAAAGGAACTGGAGGAAAACTAAATGGATAAACTGAAAATGCACACGCCCAACAAGGCGGATGAAAATTTCAAAAAACTGGCGGAGCTATTCCCCAATGCCGTAACGGAAACGATTGACGAAAACGGCGAAGTGGTTCGTGCCATTGATAAGGATGTGTTGATGCAGGAAATTTCTTGCACTGTGGTGGATGGCAATGAGGAACGCTATCAGTTCACTTGGCCGGACAAGAAGAAATCCGTCTTGCTTGCCAACGCACCAATCAACAAGACCCTGCGCCCTTGCAGAGAGGAAAGCGTAAATTTTGATACCACAGAAAACCTATATATCGAAGGCGATAATCTGGAAGTGCTGAAGCTCTTGCAGGAAACCTATCTTGGCAAAGTTAAGATGATTTATATTGACCCTCCGTATAATACTGGTAGCGATTTTGTTTATGCAGATAATTTTGCTCAAAGTACAGATGAATACATTGCTAACAGTGGACAGTTCGATGAGGAAGGCAACAGATTGGTGCAGAACACCGATACAAATGGTCGTTTTCACTCTGACTGGCTGAATATGATTTATCCAAGATTGAAGTTAGCTAAGGATTTGCTTACCGATGATGGCGTGATTTTTATTAGCATTGACGACAATGAAGTGACAAATCTCCAAAAACTTGCTGCTGAAATTTTTGGAGAATCAAATATCCTGGCCTGTTTCCCTCGTGTGACAAAAAAAGCAGGAAAAACAACTGAAGCTATCGCAAAAAACCACGACCATATAATTGTATGCTCTAAGAATCCCTCTCCTGTATTGTATTTGCCTAAGCATACAGACGAAGGTTTCAAATATAGTGATGAGTTCGAGGCAACGAGAGGCAAGTATAAGCTGAATCAGACTTTGGACTACGATAGCTTGCAGTATAGTGCAAGTCTCGACTATCCTATTGAGATTGATGGTAGAACGATTTATCCTGGTGGTTCTTACGAGAAATATCTCGAAAGACAAAAAGGACATCACGCAAGGGCGGACTGGGCATGGCGTTGGAGCAAGGAGTTATTTGAGTTTGGACTTGCAAATGGTTTTATTGTTGTAAAACATTACGACAATTACTCCAGAATTTACACCAAGACCTATCAGAATGCCACCATCAAAAAAGCAGGCAAAAACTTCTCCATTGAGTATAGTGAGAGAACAAGAGCTATTTCGTCTTTGGAGTTTATTGAAAATGAATTCTCCAACGATAACTCTAAAAAGAATTTGCTGAGTATTTTCGAGACAAGTGTTTTCGACTATTCTAAGCCTGTATCCCTGTTAAAGAGGTTGACCGCTTTGGCCACAGCCAACGATGATATTGTCCTGGACTTTTTCTCTGGATCAGCTACAACAGCACACGCTGTTATGCAGTTGAACGCAGAGGATGGAGGATGTCGTAAATTTATCATGGTTCAGCTTCCTGAAGTGACCGATGAAAAGAGTGAAGCATACAAAGCTGGCTATAAAAACATTTGTGAAATCGGCAAAGAACGCATTCGCCGTGCAGGTGCAAAAATCAAGGAAGAGGCCGGACTTACTGCACAGAACCTCGATGTTGGCTTCCGTGTTCTCAAATGCGACACCTCCAACATGAAGGATGTCTACTACAGCCCTTCCGATTTTGACAGGAACCTGCTGGATATGATGGCCGACAACATCAAGGAGGACAGAACCCCGGAGGATCTGCTGTTCCAGGTGATGCTGGATCTGGGCGTTACTCTTTCCAGCAAAATCGAAGAAACCACCATTGCCGGCAAGAAGGTCTTTGATGTAGCGGATGGCTTCCTGATTGCCTGCTTTGACAAGGACGTTAATGATGAGACCATCAAGGCAATCGCACAGAAACAGCCTTACTATTTCGTAATGCGTGACAGCTCGCTGGCAAACGATAGTGTTGCTACCAACTTTGAGCAGATTTTTGCAACTTACAGTCCTGACACAGTAAGGAAGGTGCTTTGATATGGCTGAGAAAAAAGAACTACCGATTCGCAGCTCGGCAGCAGAATATCTGACTTTCGTGGCTTCCACCGGGGAGAGCGATGCCAGCTTTGAAATGCGGTATGAGGACGAAAATATCTGGCTGACCCAGAAAATGATGGCAGCGCTGTATGATGTAACCAAGCAGACAATTTCCCAGCATATCAATCGAATCTATGCAGACGGCGAGCTGACACCAGAGGCAACTGTCAAGAAATACTTGACAGTTCAAACCGAGGGAAATCGACAGGTCAGCCGAAGCCAGGACCACTACAATCTTCAAATGATCATTGCCGTAGGCTTTAAAGTGAACAATCAGCGGGCGGTGCAGTTCCGCAAGTGGGCAGGACAAATCGTGAAAGACCATACCATTCAGGGCTGGACAATGGATGTGGAACGGCTGAAAAAAGGTCATATGTTCACAGACGAATATTTTGACCGCCAGTTGCAGCAGATTCGGGAAATCCGTCTGTCGGAACGGAAGTTTTATCAGAAGGTAACGGATCTATATGCAACAGCCTTTGATTATGATAAAAATGCAAAAACTACCCGTCTGTTCTTCCAGACGGTTCAGAACAAAATGCACTTTGCCGTTCATCGCCATACAGCGGCAGAACTGATTGTGGAGCGTGCTGACGCAAATAAGGAACACATGGGGTTGACTACCTGGGAGAACGCTCCGGATGGAAAAATTCTGAAAGCCGATGTGACGATTGCAAAAAACTATCTGAGCAAAGAAGAAATGAATTATTTGGAACGGATCGTATCGTTGTATCTGGATTATGCAGAGCTGCAAGCCGAGCGGAAAATCCCTATGAGTATGGAGGATTGGGCAAAGCGCCTGGACGGTTTCCTGGAGTTTAATGGAAATGAACTGCTCACAGGCCCAGGAAAAATCAGTGCAGAGCAGGCCAAACTCCATGCGGAAACGGAATACGAAAAGTACCGTATTATTCAGGATCGCCTGTATGAGAGCGACTTTGACCGTTTTCTTATGTTGGAACAGGAGGTGCGCCCGGAAGATGAAATTTAACTTTAAGATACAGCAATACCAAACCGATGCCGTCGATGCGGTTGTAAAGGTGTTCCAAGGACAGGGATACCATGACAAAATCAGCTATATCCGAGATGTTGGTAAAAAGCAGGAAAATCAGCAGATGCGATTGAATGTGGATACGGAAGATGCACAGCATTTTAACCTCTACGATATGGACGATGACACCGGCTACAAGAACGAAATAATTGAACTGTCTGATGAGCAACTTTTAATCAACATTCAAAAGCTTCAAAGCCAAAACAATATTAAGCAGTCCAAAGCACTGGTAAAGGATTTAGGCAGATGCAGCCTTGATATCGAAATGGAGACCGGAACCGGTAAGACCTATGTGTATATCAAGACTATGTTCGAACTGAACAAAAAATATGGTTGGAGCAAATTCATCGTTGTTGTGCCTTCTATTGCCATTCGTGAGGGTGTCAAAAAGACTTTTGAAATTACCGCTGATCACTTTATGGAGCATTATGGCAAGAAAGCTCGCTTCTTCGTCTACAACAGTTCCAACCTGAATCAGTTGGATAATTTTTCTTCCAGCTCCGGCATCAATGTAATGATTATCAATACGCAGGCGTTTGCTTCTTCCCTGAAAGAAGATGGCAGAAGCAAAGAAGCTCGTATTATTTACTCTAAGCGTGATGAATTTGGCTCTCGCCGTCCGATTGATGTTATCAAGGCAAACAGACCGATCATTATTCTGGATGAACCGCAGAAAATGGGTGGAGCTGTTACACAGAAAGCACTTAAGAATTTTAATCCATTGTTTACCCTGAACTATTCCGCAACCCACGCTGTTCAGCATAACACAGTTTATGTACTGGATGCTCTGGATGCGTTTAATAAGCGTTTGGTCAAGAAGATTGAGGTTAAGGGATTTGAGGTGAAGAACTTCCGAGGAACAGACAGCTATATGTTCCTTGAGCAGATTGTTCTTTCTTCTAAGAAACCGCCTATGGCTCGTATCGAGCTGGAAATCGGTTATAACAAGTCTATTAACCGTGAGACCCGTGTGCTTGGCGTTGGCGATGACCTTTACTATGTATCTCAGGAAATGGAGCAGTATAAGGGATATACGATCTCTGATATTGATCCGTTCCGCGGAACTGTGACCTTTACCAATGGCGAGGTCATTCAAACAGGTGAGGTTTCCGGTGATGTATCCGAGTCGGATATGCGAAGAATCCAGATTCGTGAAACCATTCTTTCGCATTTTGAGAAGGAAGAAAAGCTGTTCAATATGGGAATTAAGTCTCTTTCCCTATTCTTTATTGATGAAGTTGCCAAGTATCGTCAATATGATGCGGATGGTAACGAGGTTCTTGGAGAATATGGACAGATGTTTGAGCAGGAATATCTGAATGTGCTGAACGAGTATATTACAGTATTTGATACGCCTTATCAGAAATATCTGAAATCTACATGCAGTGATGTTTCTGCTGTACACAAAGGATATTTCAGTATTGATAAAAAGACCGGTCACAGTATTGACAGTCAGCTGAAGCGTGGCAGTGAATTTTCGGATGATATTTCTGCCTATGATTTGATTTTGAAAAATAAGGAGCGTTTGCTTTCTTTTGAAGAGCCGACTCGCTTTATTTTCTCTCACTCCGCATTGCGTGAAGGCTGGGATAACCCCAATGTTTTCCAAATCTGTACCTTGAAGCAGTCCAACAGCAATGTCAATAAGCGTCAGGAGGTCGGCCGTGGCATGCGTATCTGCGTCAATCAGCAGGGTGAGCGCATGGATGAAAGCGTATGCGGAGCTAATGTGCATGTTGTTAATAAGCTGACGGTTATTGCCAGCGAAAGCTATGCCGGTTTTGTCGACAGCCTGCAGGATGAAATCAAAAAAGCTTTGTATGAACGTCCTGAAAAGGTATCTGTAGAGTACTTCTTCGGCAGAGTAGTAAAGGTTGGCGATGAAACTTATAAAATTGAAGGCGAGCAGGCACGTCAGATAGTGAAATATCTTGATAGACATGATTATCTTGACGATGATGACAGAATCACCGAAAAATATAAGCAGGATGCCGCCAACGGTACTTTGGAGCCTGTGCAGGATAAGCTTAAGGATATTGAGCCTGCTGTACATGTGCTGATTAAGAGCCTGTATGATAAAGATTCGCTTAAGGATATGATTACTAACGGTAATCAGACAACCGTTGAAAACAAGCTCAACAATAAGAATTTTGAAAAGCAGGAATTTCAGGAGCTGTGGAAGCGCATCAACCGTAAGTGCGCTTATACCGTTAAGATTGACAGCAATGTGCTGATTGATAAGGCTGTGGCAGCGATTGATGCCAAGCTGCAGGTTACTCAGACACTTTATACTTTGAGCGTCGGATATCAGAAAAATAATATGCAGGCGCATGAATTAGAGCAGAAAACAAGCTTTGTAGCGCCTTCACATACTACAAATGTATTGGAAAATGCTCATGACAGCAGCTTGAAGTATGATTTGCTGCACGAGCTGACGCAACGGACTTCTTTAACACGTCGCACTGTTGCTGCTATTTTGAGCAGAATCAATATGATGAAGTACAGGAAATTCCGTGATAATCCGGAAGAGTTTATCAGTAAGGTTGCACGTCTGATTAACGAACAGAAGGCAGGTCTGATTGTAGAAGGCGTTACCTACAATACGACAAATGAAGTTTTTGACAAAGAAATCTTCACGGCGGAATGTCATCGTGTAGCTTTATCAAAAGTATTTCCTGCATTGCGTGCCGTAACGGATTATGTTGTTACTGACGGTACGGCAGAGCAGAGTGTGGAGCGTAAATTTGTTGAAAATCTGGATAAAGCAGATGAAGTCGCAGTATATGCAAAGCTTCCGCGAGGCTTTTACATTCCGACACCTGTAGGCAAATATTCGCCTGACTGGGCAATTGCTTTTAAAGAGGGAAAGATTAAGTACGTATATTTCATTGCTGAAACCAAAGGAACTAATGAAAGTATGGAGCTGAAATCTATGGAGCAAGCAAAAATTAAATGTGCCGAAAAGCTTTTTGAAAAACTTTCCAATGGCGAAGTGCATTACGGTCAGGTAACGGATTACAAGAGCCTGATGGATATTGTACTTGATAGATAAAACCACAACCGAATATGGAATAATTCACGCTGATAGTTTGCTTGTGCCTATGTGTATACTCTTTTTGTAAAATCTTTACACTTGCTGTTATAAGAAGATGCTAATAAATTTCCTCGTTGACAAACAGCAGTAATAGTAATATAATTTTTTTAATAGCAAACCATTAAGATAGAGGCGCGGAAAGCATGAGTAGGTTGTGGAGCGGGAGCTGAGAAGCATCACAAAAGGGCTAACGCCGAAGTGCAATGGCAGCCGTGTCGTTGTGCTGGGCCGTCAGTGAAAGCTGCCGGACTGTCGCTGCATTTGCAGCGGAGGGCTATCTCGGCTATGGGTGTGAATATTATTTAGCATGCTAACCGTTGAGATAGAATCCAAAGGAAATATCTCAACGGTTATTTTTATGATTAAGGAGTGAACGACATGATTCGTGTTTTGGTAAATGGCGCGCTGGGCCGCATGGGCAGCGAGGTATGTAAAAAGGTATATAGCGAAGCTGATTTGGAGCTTGTCGGTGCTGTAGATATTAAGGAAGGCACCGTGCCT
>OHSN01000639.1_pt1 | contig 12426 bp, 5 predicted proteins | sample 1578691 | NCBI WGS metagenome assembly OHSN01 (sample SAMEA3879551, study PRJEB24766) | human gut metagenome | biome: human-associated habitat; feature: feces | place: USA | collected 1985/1987 | reverse complement strand
GCAGAAGTTCTCCCAGCTCTCGATTTTTGGTTAGAATCATGTCAAAGATACGGTTTGCCAATTACTCTAAACAACATCAACAGAAATTCGTAAATAACTGAATTTGGAGGCTGGTGAATTGTTGATAATTGTAACAGTATTGCCTTTTTTCAACAAACATATTCTGCCTTCGATGTTACTATTCAAGTTAATGATTCCTTCAAACAATGCCGAAATCGTATCATTCCATTGTGCTGGAATTATAGATATACTAGGGTTATGATTCAAGGGGGAAAATAAGATTAATATAGATGGATCATATATTTGTAAATCTGTACTTTCCCCTGTTTTTAATTCAAATTTTCCCTTATATATATTCATAGTTCCACTTGGCAGAAGTCCTCCCAGCTCTCAACTTATGCTATTATTCTGTTGCAATTTGTTGCCAATCCCTTAATGGTTCTGTCGTTTCAATAACCGTTAAATCATCCATGGCTTTTATCTCCATAATGCCAGCTGAATTATCAGGGCATTCCAGCATGATGTCAAAATAATTAGCGCTATTCAACTTTTGATACAGCTTAAATTGGATATCATTTCCACATATCAATTTAAAATGGGAAACTCCATTACGATACCCACTTAATGAAGCTACATAGCAAGACGATATTCCATTTCTTAGCACATATAGTAAGCATATTACAGGTTTATATACATATAGTTCCTCTTTATATGCTATCTTGTATAATTTGCCTTGAATTAAATCAAAATATGCTGTTCTCCTTGTTAATCCCTTATTAGTATTTGTCGAAAGTGGCAAAAGTTCTCCCAGGACTTTTGCGGCAGCCGAAGAAGATGTCAAAGTTGGGTTCTTGGAACCGTCCAAAGTACGGAGCCAAGAGAAGGTGTCGGACTGGGGCAACTGGTCCTCAAACTCATCTGTTCCGGCTGCCGCAGCGGCAGCAAATGTTGATATTTCTGATGCAGCGGAAACAATCCGTGCGGAAACTAATTCTGTCATCTCATCGACGGTCACCTGTCGTTCGTTGCCGTTTTTATCCACAGCTTTAAAGCCAACTATATTATTCAAGTCCATAATGCAAATTTTAAAATTAAAACAAATACTTCACCCATGCAAAATAATTACTGTTCTCAATATAATTCGGATCATCCTCGTTGGAATATGCCTCCCTCTCAAACGATACCGTCTTATACGCCCTGCCGGCATCCTTCAACCGTACCGCCCTGACCAGCCACTCCACACCATACCAGAGATAGAATGCCAGCCCGGCCAGTACCAGCCACCAGGCGGAAAGGTCAAAACACAACAGCAAGATCCAGATAACTGTACCGATGGCAACTGCCATCTCAACCCATTGACGGGCGTGGGTACACTCATGGTTTCTCACTTTCTGAGTGATTTTCTCTTCCGGTCGCTTGCTTAAAACAAACGGACCGATTGTTATCGTATGGCAAGAACTGAACGCAAGCAGCACCTTTGCCAGAAGGTTGTTACAATATACCTTTTTCATGTTGTTCCTCCTTTTTATCTAAATAATCATTCAAAGAATCAGCCAGCAGACCGGGCAGCATGGAGGTGGAGCGTCTTATGATATCCACCTCTTCTTCGTCAATCTCGACACCTTCAGCAGTCGACTTGAAGATTTTCTCCGCAAGGAGATGCGCCTTCAAACCCGCTACGTTCTTATATATCCAGTCACCGAAGGCCTCAGTGATGTTACTGGCTATAAGCTTTTCTTTTTTAATCCCATCATAAATAGGGAATTGTGCAAAATTTATTCTCATACTTTATATTTAAATTATCCGCAATAAAACATAACCCAATAATTACCCATACACTTAATGAAGCCGGATGCAAAATCCAAATCAATATAAGACATCTCCTGTCCTCCGGGAGCAGGCAGGATCCGTCCTCCTGTCAATCTTACTCCGCCGCTCATACGTTTGAAGTATATAGTATGTCCCGGAACATCCGGAGGAAGTGTCACTTCTATATTACCTGTATTAAGAAACATCACATTGTCATCATTGTTATTCAGGGAGGTGCTGACGGATATGTTCCTCCAGTTGCCAACTATGCCACGAAGAGAAACATAGCTGTCATTGTTCGGATGAAGGAAAATGTTACCTCCCTCCACGAATAGAGGAATGCTCGGAGTCTTGATGTGCATTCCGATCATGGCATTTGGACTCTGTATGTCAATTCCAGCATCATACTTAATCCCTTCAATGGTGACAAACTGCGTGTTTCCCCCGATTCTTACGTTTGCAAATGTCCTTTCGTTATAAAACTCAATTTGTCCGGCAGACAAATTGAAACCGACGTATTTATTTGTTTCATTTTCATAAAGGATCTTTGAGGACAATACCCCCGAAATGATGGAGAACGGGCCAATACGTCCTTTATCCGCCGTGATTGTTCCTGTAATCTCTGCTAATTTGCATTTAAAATACCCGGTTTCACCGTTGATAAGAAGAGTTTCACCTTTGTCATTAAAAGACTTGAGAACCTTGTCTTTGAACATGAAGCCGGCTACATTCGCACCATCGGCAAACAGGGTGTCAGTAGCGATATTCACAAACTTCTGCATGGCTTCCCAATTGGAATCACCGTTGACAGATGTGGGTGCATCGGTAACGGAAGCACCGTAATTCTTTACAAGGAAATTATAATAAACTCCCCCTATCAGATATATGACCTTATCCCGGTAATCCGCATTCCAGACATAAGTCTGTCCTGATGCGAATACACCTCTGTCACGGGGAAACGCCCCTGTTGCTCCGGTTGCTCCTATGGCACCATCATTAGCTACACCCACCCCTTTTTCAGCGACAAAATTATTATTCCATGCGTTCGCGTCAGATGCGGATTTATAAGCCCGGACGGCAAACTGGGTGTATCCGGCTGTCGCAGGCACGGATATCTGATTGCTTAGGGTAGCACCTACATGAGCCAGCCAGCTTCCGTTGTATTTGCGTGCAGCCAGATAAAGCGTGCTGCACGTGCTTACATTGCCTGCCACATTCTGTTTGCAAGTGACAAGGAATCCAGACGGGGATGGCGTGCCTGTTGAAGTGAAGTTGATCACGCTGACAGGACTGTCCAGCCAGTAGGATGCCGACGGTCCGACGGGAGCAACCATCTCCTGCCAGTCCGCATGTACCGTCCGGTTCGCAGATCTGCCGGCGAGGATGTATCCGCCGTCTCTTTTCCTGCGGAGTCTGCCGTTTCTGAACTTGGCGATTTTAATCGGAGGGTTGGAGGTTTCAACCTTGCTTAAGTAAGATCCTCCGGCAAACGATACTGTACTGTTCTTGGCATACGGAGTATTGGCGGATTCCCAATGACCGGCTGCTGTGATGCTCTCACCATCCTTTCCGTCACTGCCGTCCACAACCATCGGGACAGTCTCGACATCAACCGCCTGACCGTTCACGTAGAACACGAACTTCAAGCTACTGGTAAAATTACCGGAAGCCACCCCGACACCATCACCGATGGGAACCTCGGCCGCACCGTCACGACTGTACTTCAACTCCCCGTCCGTTGTGGCCGTAGTGACCGCACCGACTGTCTTCATACGCCGGCAGGATACCGAAGCTACACTGTAACCGCCGTTCTTGTTCTTGCTGACCATCGTGGCCGAAGTGACAAGGCTATAAATTACCGCATCGGAACCGTCCGCCCCGCCACGGACACCGGTTATCTTGAAAGTCAGTTCACGGGTATAGAGCTGCCCGTTCTTCATTGCAGCCAGTGTGATGGTGACCGTATTCTGTTCCGGAACCGACTTTCCGGCAGCGACGGATATCGCCACCGCTCCGGTGGCCTTGCTTGTGCTTGCCGTGAAACCGGCAGGCGTGCTGACTGTTAAAGTCTCAAGGGTGAGTTTCTCGGTACCGTACCACATGGATACATGGGTAGTCCATGACTGTGCGGAAGTAGTAACACCGGTACTGGTAAGAGCGACGCTCACCATCTCATTGTCAAGGTCGGCCATGATATTCGACTCCCCGTCCTTACTCCAACGGTGCACAGGGGCCGGAGTGCTCCATTCACTCCATACTCCATCACGCTTCACACGTTTGCACGCCCATTCCACCTGATGGTCTGCATCCACGCCAAGAAAATCATCTGTCCAGCCTTCCGGTATATAATCATCCTGCTGCTTCGAATCCGGCTTGTCAGGGGTAAGGCCGATGATGTTGGTACGGGTGTAGATCCACTCGTAACCTTTGCCGTCCTTACCGTCAGTCCCGTCTTTGACCATGACCATCCACAAACCATTCCGGTATATGTAAGTACAATGGTCAGCCGTATTTCGGTAGCTGTCACCCTCCTTGGGATTGGACGGATGGGATGCGAACTCACCCAAGAAGGTGATACTCTCACCTTTAAGTTCACGACCGTCCAGCAGCATCTCCCAGTCTTCATGCACGGTCCAGTCGGCTGATTTCCCGGCAAGGATATAACCGCCATCCTTTTTCTTTCGATAATTGCCGTTCCTGAACCTTGCAATTTTAATCGGAGGATTGGATGTTTTCACCTTGGAGATAAAAACACAGCCCGCCAAAGTGACCATGGTATTGACCTCGTATGGGGTCTTAGAGGATTCCCAATGACCGCCACCTATTACAGACAGTCCCGGATCACCCTTGTCACCTTTGGCGGCTGATACAAGCCAGTCCGGATTGTTTTCGGATGGCTCGGAAGTAGTGCCCTTGTCATTGACGCACAACCATGTGGAACCGTTATGGGGCACACGGGAATAATACGCATACTTCCTGCCCGGCTCCCAGCTAGGGAAGTCGATAGGAACGCGGACTGTGCTACCGGTAATTTCATCAATTTGAAAAATCAATCCCGTCATGATGATATCCTGCAATACTGCCGAGAACCTGTCGCAGTTGATCCCGTTGATGGTCATACCCTTCTTCTTGCCGAACCAGCTCTTCATCTGTGCCGGCTCCGGGTCCCAGGTGTTGGCATTGTCAACAAGGGTGATGCAGCAGTTACCGTCACGCACGTCTATGATGATATAAGTCTGACGCTCCTTGTCGGTGAAGTTCCCCGTCTGTCCGAGACGCATCTCGTTATGGGGAACGAACTCATATCCGGGACGCGGAACCATCACGAATGTCTTCTCGTCGTAATCTGCGGAAGTGATACGGTACTGTATTTTCCGGAAACCAATAAAGTCACCGGTAGTGACGCTTTTGTCATGCCAGAAGCCTAGGAGGATATCGTCCGGCTTCTGTCCCAGCGGTACACCATCCTCCAGATCAGGGATGACAGTATAGCTGCCGTCACTATTGGCGACAAAGCTTTTTATCTTCAGCCCTCCGCCGGGACTTATAGTATTATATCCTTCAAAATAGGTCTGACGGTTGAAACGAAGTTCTGGTACACTCAGAGAGCTGCGCAGGACCAAAGCCTCCAGCTCGGCACGGGCGTCCTCACCGATGTAACCTCCAGAAACACCGGTAACGAAATCACCGAACTTGGCGTATTTCTTGATGACGGTTCCGCCCAACAGGGATAATAGGAAACCGGTGCGTTCCTCCGTATCCTTGCGCATGAACATGATCAGCGAGCGCAATGCGGAATACACGTTATGGTCTGTTGCTGGGGTGGAGTCGTGGCTTCCGATCACATACACACCGCTGCCACCACCGCCCGTATAGGTCTGTCCCTTCAGGGTAAGGCTCTCAACCTTTTCCTCCAGCTCCCCGATACGGGAATAGGCGGCGGTTTCCCCGACAGTATAAACAGGTGAGTCAAAGGAATAATCAAGATTGAATTCAAATCCGATAACCCTTGACTGTCTTCCGTTCTCGAAATAAGCCTTGTTGATAAGGTTGACCTTTTGACCGATGCTATAGAAATTATGAACGCCATCCTCACGGTATGCGTCATTTGACATCATCGTGCAGCCATAGGTACTCGGGTCTATCTTGGATTTGGCAGCGTACTTTTCAGTCTTTTCCTTCAACTCCTGCTCGGCGGCACCCACAAGCCCCAGCTCGGTTATTTTCGTACTGTCCCAGCCGGAAAGCACATATTCATCTCCATCCTGGGGAAAGAGCACATCACCGGGAAGCGGTCTGCCATAGTCCTCATTCCTGACTATCTCCCAAAGTTGTGCCTCAGGGTTCCATCCGCCATCCTCCAATTTCTCCGGCTTTCCCTCAGGATTGAACTTCACGGCAAACTCCAAACCGTTGAGAAGCCCGGATGCGAAACGTATCCTCAGCTCCTGACCGGGGAGGATATATTTCTCGGAAAAGTTAACACCCGTGTCCCTAAAGCGGTAGGCATTCCATTTTTCCTCGGTGGTTGTGCCGTCCTCATTCTCCACCTTGTCCGTCACTTCGATAGTGGTGACATCCGACATGATGCCTGTTCTTCGAGGATAGACTTCATCGAAGATAACCACCTGCTCGACGGCTTCCTCGGTAGTCATATCAGGATAAGCGTCAATGTAAGGAGTGCCTTCGGGAAGCATCAGCCTGCGCTGCACCACGCCGTTCACAACCACGGTCTCGTCAATGGGGCGGTAGTCTGCCGGTATGTTACGGGTGGAACCAAAAGCGTAGATACGGGTGGCATAGGTGGACTGGGATTCTGACTGTGACATTTCCTGCACGTTTTTCCCGATCTCGAAATCCACCGCGTCACCGGACTCACAACGCCCGAAATGGATGATGTTTTCAGTCACCCAACATTCGCAATCCCATTTCTTCGCCATCTCAAAACAAGCGTCAAGGATGTTGATGTTGTCGTAACTCATCAACTGGGACTTGTTCTCTACCGTACTGTCAATGGAGAAAACAAAATCCTGTCCTTTGTATGTGTAACCAAGAGCTTTCAGATTTCTAAGGACTATACCGGCTTGTACGTCAAGCGGAGCGGTCAGGTTCCAGGACGCTTCCTGTCCGGCCGCCTCCGGGGTATATTTGAAGATTTTGTTTTTCCATTTCCAGTAATAGGCATCAAGTCTTAATTCGTAATCGTAGCCGGCGGTATTGGTGTTGAATGCGGGCTTCTGCAAGTCGCACACCTCGAACAATCCGAAGTTACATTCCACGTATGAGCCAAGTTTGAAATATATGGGATTATCCAAGGAGAACTTTAACATGATGTAATCCTCCTTCATCAGAGTGAACTTACGCTTGCAGCCTTCATTGATCAAAGTTGTAAGCTGGATAGCACCGGATATGTCTTTGATGTCGATTTGTTCCATGTCTTCAAAGTTCGGGGATAAAAAAAAGAGTGCCCAATTTTGAGCACTCACATACACGACAATAAAACCAATGTCGTGAATTAGCTTCTGTTTGCCGGATTTGGCTCGTTAAACTTGGCTGAAATTTTTCCGAAAGTTCGGTCTAAACTCTGTGCGTAAGTGACACTCTTGCCAGTATAAATAAGATGGTAAACCTCGCTACTATTAGCAGGAATCTGAATATCAACCACACCTTTATACAGCTCATCAAAGAAAGCTTTCTTCTTTGCTTGATAATCAGACTGAGAATTACCCTCGATAGTGAACGAAAGAGTTATTTCCCTCTCATCGACTTTAGGATTATTGATTATTACCCGTTTCCCATGTTCAAGTCGGCTTTTGTTCTCAATAAAATCCTTCATGGGAGCGGATGCCCCAATAACATCAAGAAACCCCTCTCCCATTCTCACGCCCCATGTTGTATAAGCGTTTTCGCCATTAATTAATAATTCATTCATAAACTATAATTTTGCTGTATTCTTTTTAACCTCTGCTATATCTCTTTGCATCTGTTGAATAGGTTTGACGATTGCCCCTGTATTTTCTGAAATCTGTACCAATTCAAGATAGGATTGCGCTATCAAATCCCGCGTATCATCAGCAATATTTCTTGTTTCCGTATTTATGGAAAGTAGAGCATCTGCTTTTACTGTTAGTAAATTAAGCGATTGAGATTGAATGATATTTTGATTCTTTATCTCTTCTCCTGCAATCTGCAATGCTGTAAACCTACCGTTCAACTCTTCGCCAGTATCTTGACTCATTGCCTGAAAACCTCTTGATGAAGAAGATTGGGAATAGGACTCCTGTGAAATCTTGTCATATCCGGTTGCTGCGGCAAGCTCGTCACGGAGCTTCATGGCTTCGTCCACATAACCCATGTATTCATCCATCAGCTCCTTACGCTCATTATTATCAAGCGTACCATCATCCTTCATGGCTTCACCGAATTTATCATACCATGTCCTCAGTTTGTCACTAAACTGTTCACCGATGGCATTTGACAGCATCGCCTGCATGAAATATTTGGATATGTCATCAGCAAAATCCTCCGCACTCTTCTCCATATCCATCAGACTGCTTATAAAACTGTCATACATGGAATCGAATGACATTCCGATCAGGCCCTCATAAAGACTGTCGGTCAGTTCTTCCAGTTTTCCTGCCTGCTCTATATAATCATCCAGCTTGTCGGTAACACGCTCACCGTAACCTCCCTTACCGGAAGATTCCATGATATCCCATAACCATACGTCCGACCGTAGAGCCTTCATCTGTTCGGGGGTCAGATTCCACAAGGAATCGGTGCCGGAGAAATCCTGCATGCCGGTAGCTTTTCTTGCGTGTTCCAGCATTTCATCCGTCCATTTCAGATAATGCTGCCAGCTGCCATGGCTCTTATGATATCCGGCTTGCTCCTTTGCTATTTGCAGATAGTTTTTATTGACTTCCTCCTGATACTTTACAGCTTCCCTGTAAGATTCAACCGATTTCATTCCCTTGCTTGCCTTCATCTCGTCAGTCAGATCCTCGATGGCCGTTTGCAAAGTTTCATTCCTGTCCGTCAGCCTGTCTATCGTTTCCTGTACTTCCTTGGCGTTTCCACCTATTCCAAACAGGGAGTTGAAGCCTCCGAATGAGATTGCGTTCAGGATGTTTCCTATGCCGTTCCTCAATGACTTGCCGATTGTGACAAACAAATCCCCTGACAAGACATCACCGATAATTCCACTGACAGCGTTCAGAACAGCATCAAGCAGACCACCGACAAGATCACTTAATCCGTCTTTGAGTACGTCAATGATGGACAGAATCCATCCGACAATGGGGACCTCCTTAAGAGATTCTGACGTTTTTCCTATGACATCCTTGAATCCGTTCACGGTTTTGATAATTCCGCTATATGCGTTATACAATCCACCGGATGAAATCTGCTGCAAGCCTCCCAATAAATTTTCCATGCTTGCTTTCAATATGGTGGCAGTATCAGTCACATTACGCTGGGCCTGATTGGCGATATCAGTCTGTGTCTTCACATTGGCGGATGCAATGTCAGCATTCTGCCGTGCTGTTTCAAGAGCGTTTGCTGCGGCTTGTTTCTCACTTTCCGTTCCGCCCTTCTGCGCTTTGGTGTAATCATCCTGTGATTTCTTTAGTCTTTCCAAAGCAGCTGTTTCAATCCCTATGGCACTGATACGATTCTGTTCTGCTATTTGATAGGCTTTTACATCCTCTCCAAGTTTCTTGAAGTTGACTCCACTTGTACCACCCAAAGACTTTTCCATCTGGCTGATGGCGTCAATCAATGATTTCTGGCTTGCCTGATCGGAGTTCTTGAACTTGTCAGTCCGTACATATTTTTTCGCTTCGTCCAAGGCGGGCTTTATCATGTCGGAAAACATGGAACCAAACTCACCGAACACAGTAACCCAATCTATATTGGCTTTTATGGCTTCTGTTTCCTTGTTCTGTATGGCAACATCACGTTGTTTCTCCAGTAACTTTACTTGTGCACTATTAACACCGTTTTCTTCCTGTGCTTTCCTTATTTTTTCCGCATACTCTTGGGCGATAGCCAATTTCTGCTGCTGGAACGTGCCATATTCTTTCAAGTAGTCGTTCAAAGCCTGTTGTTCGGCTTTCAGCTGTCCTTCAGTTACATCGGAAATATCTTTATCTCTCATACTTTCGGCATTGGTATAAGCTTCTGAAATTTTCTGTGCCTGCTTGTCGGTCAGCTTACCGTTACCGGCTTTGCTCCATTCTTCCTCCTGTTTTCTTATCGCATCAATCTGTTTCTGATAATCAAGGTCAATCTGTTTCAACTTCTTTTCCGTGCCTTCTCTCATCAGGTTGATTTCATCCTGTTGGTTCTGACGGTGAAGTGAAAGAAGTTGTTCGGCTGTCTTTTTTTGTTCTTTTTTTTGCTTTTCAGCAGCTTTTTCCTGCTTGGTCAAAGAACTACCAGTAATACCGCCCAAATTTTTATAGGCTTTTTCAGTTGTTTCTACTCGTTTCTTAGCTTCTTCATACAGCTTTGAAGTAAACTTGGATTTATCCTTTTCTATTTCAGAAAGTTTCTTCTTAGCATCATCCCAGTCTTTCTTCGCTTTCTCATAATCCTGCTTGTAAGTAGTAGGGGATTTCTTTTTAGCCAACGCTCCATTAATTGAAGAAATAACACTTTCTAAATCTCCACCTTTAACCATCATCCCGTTTACAACAAAACCATTGCGTTTGGATGCAGACGATTGAGCAAGTTTCAATTCCGTTTCAAGCTTCTCCTTAGAATAGTTTTTAAGATTGGATTTGTAAGCGGAAATATTATCATCGAACATGTCTTTCTGATACTTTTTTAAAAGTTTAGAGTTTTTCTCCATTTGCTCACGCACCTGTACGTATGACTGATTACCAGAAAACATTTTCCATATTTCTTTATCGGAATCAGACATATTCTTCCGTAAATCAGGATTATCAAATAGCTGCAAATATCTCCGTTGGTTAGTAATCGTTTGTTTTAGAGCATTATAATCATCTCTCCTGCCTTGAACAGAACGCCTTGAATCTTCTTCGTTTATTTTTTGCTTCAACTTTAAGATATCCTCCAACTTTAGCTTTTCAATATCGTATTGTTCGAAAATTTTAGGATATTCTTTACGAAGTTCTTCTAATGATTTTTGCCGAGTAAGAGTAGCCAAACTCTCATCACGAGCAGCCGTTAATAATTCTTCGATTTTCAGCTTGTGTTCCTGTTCTTTTTTAAATGCTGCATCTTTAATGCCGTTATATTCTTTTTGAGCACGGGCGGCAGCAGTTGTACTATCAGACATTGCCCACATTGTAGTAGCAAGCCCACCGATAACGACAGTTAAAGCTACATAAGGATTGGTAAGCATTGCAGCGTTTAAAGCTAACTGCGCTTTTCGTGCCAATAAACGGGCATTGGTAAGTCCAATCTCCACAAGAGTATGTTTACTTTCGGCAGCAGTAACAAGCATCACTGCGGTCCGGTATGTACCATAAGTAACCACTAATCCAGCCAAGATCTTACCTACTGTTTCATAATTCTGAATCAACGAAGTTGTCATTTGAATACCGTCCATGATAACACTTTCCGACTTTGTTCCCAATTCGTTAAACACGGAATCCAAAGCATCCTGCATCATAGACAACTGACCATTGATAGTCTTTGAGGCATTCTCAGACATATTATAGAACTTACCACCTGCGGAAGTTGCATCAATGAATGCCTGTTGAACCATTTCAGCGGAAACAGCACCTTTGGACATTTCATCTTTCAAAGTTGCGATAGATTTTCCGGTCTTTTCGGAGATAATCTGTAACGGGTTGAATCCAGCGTTTATCATTTGATTCAAATCCTGCCCCATAAGTTTACCCGCTGCTGACATCTGTGAAAATGCCAAAGTTAGCGAATTGAACTTACTGGATTCCCCCATAGAAATATCACTAATGGCTTTCAAGTATTTGATAGTGTCTTCTGCTTGTATGTTAAATCCAAGCATCATCTTTTCTGCTCCAACCATATCTGACATAGTAAGTGGAGAAATCTTAGCCAGCTCCTTGATTTGCGGAATCAGTTGCCCTGCCATATCCTTTCCAACCATAGTCTCAATAGCGGTCTGCATGGATTGAAATTCGCCACGAACACGAATCATACTTGACAAGAATTCTTTGATTGAATAACCTCCCAGCAGTTTCTTACCCATATTAGACATGGCTTGTTCCACCTGCTTAGTTACATCTACATTTTTTTCACCATCTTGCCGATACAAAGCATATTCATCGCGGAGCTTCTTTACTGACAAGCGGGCGTTAGCCTGTTCCTGGGTAAGGTTAAATAAAGAACTTTTTTGCTCTTTCAATTTTTCATTTGTAGACCTTATTTTAGCTTCTAAGGAAGAAGTATCACCATCCTGTTTTAATGCTTCACGATACTTGTCTTTAAGACCGGACAATTCATTTTTCAATTGTTGGATAGTTCCACGTTGAAATGTTATTTTTTCCGACAATCCATTCACGACCTGAGAAGCATCGAAGATTTTCCTTTTGAATCCCGTTTCCATCTCCGCTCCAGCTTTGGCTGCATTAGTCACCAACTCATCCAATCTTTGGTTGGATGCAG
>OHSN01000606.1_pt1 | contig 12950 bp, 7 predicted proteins | sample 1578691 | NCBI WGS metagenome assembly OHSN01 (sample SAMEA3879551, study PRJEB24766) | human gut metagenome | biome: human-associated habitat; feature: feces | place: USA | collected 1985/1987 | reverse complement strand
CACCGGTTCTCATTGCCGCCATGACGGCCGCTCCTGCTGCGCCCCCGGCGGCGGCTTCTCCCGTGAAGGCGCAGTCCAGAATATACCGGATGGCGGGAAAAATGTACTCTGCCTGTATGGTCAGGATATACAGGCATCCCATGATATAGATGACGGCCATGAACGGCACGAAGAAAGCGCATACCCTGGCAATGCCCTGGATGCCTCCCAGCATCACCAGAGCCGTCAATGCCGTCAGAACGGCGGCTGTTCCCCAGGAGGGAATGGAAAAGGCGTGGTGGAGCTGTTCCGCCGCTGCGTTCCCTTGCGTCAGATTGCCGATTCCAAAGGCGGCAATGGCCGTGAAGACGGCGAAGGCTGTCCCCAGCCATTTGCTGTTCAGACCGCGTTCCAGCACGAACATGGGGCCTCCGCTCATATTGCCGTCCTTGTTCTCCACCCGGTATTTGATGGCGAGTAATCCTTCCGAATAACGGGTTGCCATTCCCAGAACTCCCGTCAGCCAGCACCAAAAGACGGCGCCGGGGCCTCCGGCTGCAATCGCCACGCCCACGCCGATGATATTCCCGGCGCCGATGTTGGCTGCCAGGGCCACCATCAGGGAACTGAATGGGGAGATATCTCCCTTGTCCGTATGATCTTTCACAAAATACAATTTCAGGGCCTTAAGCAGATAACGCTGCGGAAACCGCAGGATGGCGGTGAGGTACAGGTGCGTGCCCAGCAGCATGATGAGCAGGGGCCACCCCCACAGAAAGCTGCTGAAAGCGGACAGCCAGGATGTGAGCGTGTCCCCGGTCTGGAAAAAGGCATTTTGGAGGGCGTCAAGCATACCGGGGGGATTCTAGGGAAAAGAAGCGTGGTGACAAGTCCTTAAACAAATGACGGAGAAAGGTTTTTCACAATGTTATGAACCTGGGCCCGGAGTTTTCCGTTTTTGGGGAATCGGTTCCAGGAAAAATGCCGTCTCCCGTATTCGAGTATCGTTTCCCTGAAAAGAAGATGTGTGTTCCTGGTGCGGCTCTTCCGTCCCCCGGAAGCGGAGGAGGCAGGGGCGGACGAGCTACTGACTGGGGAAAGGGTTGCCTGTTTCCGGCGCGCATTCTTATCACAGGCTCCGCCATGTCCTTGAAATGGGTAAAACCCTCGGACAAGACGGTGTTGACTGCGGCAGTGGGAGCAGATAAAACCTTGAAACAGGGTGTCAATCCGGCCTAGGGAAAGGCGTTTCCCGCTCAGGCGGTTGTGTGGCCGCGACGGTACAGGCGGATAATCAATAATTAATTAAAGAAAAAATGATTGTTTTTACGGAAGAGAAGAAATTTTCCAGGGAAGATGTTCAAGAATTGTTCCTGTCCGTTGGCTGGATTTCCGGACAATATCCGGGGCGTCTGTTCAAGGCTCTCATGAATTCATCCACTGTTGTTACGGCCTGGGACGGTGACCGCCTGGCAGGGCTGGTGCGGGTACTGGACGACAGCGAGATGGTTGCCTACATGCATTATGTTCTGGTGCATCCCGCCTATCAGGGCAGGGGGATTGCTGGAAAAATGGTGGAAATGGTTAAGGAAAAATACAGGGACTACCTGTATCTTGAAATCATGCCGGAGGAGAGCAGAAACGCCGCTTTTTATGAGAAGTACGGCTTCCGGGTTATGGAAGACGGCGTAGCCATGCAGCTGTGCAACTTTTCAAACAGGAGCTGATGTGGGGCGCCGGGGAGAGGTTGTCTGCGGCTGCCGGGGCGCAGGCGATGCGGCCGTTGTCCGCCGGATATATCCGTTTTTCAGCATACTGTTCCGGAAGGCTGTTTTTTATGGCTGAAATCCGCAGTCGAGAAACTGCGGTCTGCCTCGGGGGAGCTGGACAGGATACAGTAAACCCGCGGGAATCCTTTCGGATTTTGGCTCCGCGGGTTTACCTTCTCATCCCGGATCAGCTCCGGAAAAGGTTTAGATTCAGTTCCCTGATGATGGATTGAAGCGCCGCCTGCCCCTTGACGGTATTCCCTGCGGGATCCAGGGGAGGCGAAAAAGCCGCCATGGCCAGCTTGCCGGGAGCTACAGCCACCAGGCCGCCTCCTACCCCGGACTTGGCCGGAAGGCCGGCCTTGTACATCCAGTCCCCTGTGGAATCATAAAGGCCTGACATGCACATTTCCGCCAAAATGGGGGGAACGTTCTCCTCTTTCACCACCCGCTTCTTGCTGACGGGATTGACCCCGCCGTTGGCGTAGCAGGCGCCCATCAGGGCCAGCTGGGAAGCGGTGATATTCAGGGAACACATGCGTGTGTACAAATCCACAATCATGGGCGGCGTATTGTAAAAATAGCCGTAGCTGTCCAGCAGCCAGGCAATGCCGCGGTTGTGCTGGTTGGTAGCGCTTTCCGACTTGTAAATCTCCTGGTTCACGGTCAGGGCCGTGTTGGCGAAGTTATTGAAATTATGGATCATGTTTCCCCATATTTCATCGGAATCCGAACCGTTGACTAGGCTGACCGTCGCCATGGCCCCTGCGTTGACCAGGGGATTGAGGGGCTTGCCGCCGTGCAGCTCAATGGCCATTACGGAATTGAAGGGTTCCCCGGTGGGGTCCGCTCCGATTTTCGCGCGCAGCTGCTTCATGCCGATCAGATCCATGACATAAGCCAGGTTGAATGCCTTGGAAATGGATTCAATGGCAAAGGGCGCGTCCGCGGAGCCTGCGGTCAGCAGGTCTCCGTTGACGGTGACCACGGCAATCGCCAGCAGGTCGGAAGGAACCTGGGCCAGGGCGGGAATGTAGGAAGCGTTTTTGCCTCCCTGGACGGTTTTGGCGTAGGCATATGCGTTATCCAGGGCCGTCCGGATTTGTTCATTGGAAGGAATGTTACTCATGGGATATGGAATGGCTTGGGGTTGCTGCGGAATGGGAACCATTGCTTTTTTCCCATCCGAAGGGTTCAAAGGCGTCTTCGGGATCCACCGGCCGTTTCCAGGAGGGTTTGGCCATGGCATGGATGATGAAGGGGATACCCGCGAAAATGAAGGTGCCCACCACCAGAAGAAGAACGTACATGGTACTGCTGCCTACGGTGATTTGGTTCGGCGGGATGAAGCTCACCAGGAAAGCCGCCAGGCTTGCCAGGAGGCCGAGGCCCCCGACAACCCACATTCCGAAGGTTCTGCCGCCGGGAATGCGGAAGGTGCGGGGCGTATTCGGTTCCCGGTAGCGCAGGTAAATGCCGGACGCGAACATCAGCATGTACATGATAAGGTACAAGATGATGGTCAGCTGGGAAATAATCTGGTAGGCGGATTGCACGGAAGGCATAATTACAAACATGATGGAAAGCAGGGTGACGATTCCCCCCTGAATAAGCAGGATGCCCATCTGGACGTTATTCTTGTTCCGCTTCTGCATGACGGGTGGAAGGTTGCCGGCCAGGCCCACCTGGTACAGGCCTTTTGAGGGGCCTCCCACCCATGCGGTTACCTGGGCCAGAACGCCTACGGCCAGCGCAAGCGCCAGAATCCAGTTCATCCAGCCGAGGCCGAAGAAGCTGAAGTAGCTGTCATAAGTAATCAGCAGGCTCTGCACCAGATTAATCTGGGAATTGGGAATGATGAAGCCGATGGCCAGCGTGCCCAGAACGAAAATAAGCACCGTAATGATGGCGGAAATCAGAATGGCCAGCGGATAATTGCGGCCGGGATTATTCACATCCTTCACATGCACGGCGGACATTTCCATCCCTGCGTAAAACAGGAAGATGCTGGCTGCCAGAACGAGGTTGTTGAAATTGCTCATGTCCGGCACCAGCTTGTCCCAGCTCATATCCAGCAGGATCGGATTGCCTCCGGCCCAATAGCCCAGGCCCAGGAGGATCAGGATGGCTCCGGGAACAATGGTTCCGATGATGGTTCCCCATTTGGTGACGCCTGCGGAAGTCTTCATGCCGCGCAGGTTAAGCAGAGTTGCCGCCCAGTACACGCACAGCACCACGATGAGAACGTACCATTTATTGGCGGCAAGAGCTTCATCCCATCTTTGCCCGGGCCCCATGAAAGCCAGGGAAACGGCGGCGAATGTCAGAACGGTAGGGAACCAGATGGTGCTTTCAATCCATTGCAGCCAGATGGCCAGGAACCCCCATTTTTTTCCGAAAGCCTCGCCTACCCAGCGGTAAACGCCGCCTTTTTGAGGCCATCCGGTAGTAAGTTCCGCGGCCACCAGGGAAACCGGCACCAGAAAGAAAACCGCAGCGAAAATGTAATAAAAAACGGAACTCAGTCCGTAAGTGCTTTCCGCAGGCATGCCGCGCAGGCTGACAATGGCGGAAACGTTGATCATGGCGAGCGTAAATACTCCCATGCGGAGGACGGATTTTACCGCCGGAGCGTTGCTTGTTGCTGCGGGGCCTGTTGGAGCGGCCCCCGGTTGAGTCGTATTATTCATTGGTTTATTTCCGGGTTGAGAATTGGGACGGCGTAAAGAAAGTGCCCACACCGGCCTTATCTGGACGACCAGACGGGAGACCCTTTCGTTGAAGGGATGATGCAGATAGATCTGCCGGAGTTTGTCTTAACGGAGGCCGGGGAAGTTGTTCAGCCCGTCCCCATGGCCATTTGGCCGGCAGTAGATGCGGGGGATGTCAGGCAGCGCGGAAAAACATGGTTATTCCCTCCGGTTGTTGGGAATAAATATATATTTTAAAAGAATATTGATTGGTAATAATTTATTGTAATTAGTAACAATTATTCAAAAATGAATCATTGATCTGTTCCGTTTTCCGAGATACATAAGAATAGTGAATATAGAGAAGCGTTGTCTTCTTTGATGTTCGTCCCTCAATCGTCAATTATCTGGATTTTATGAAAGATCAACAGGTTCAGCGTCATGCGAATTCTCTGCCTGATAATTCCCTCACAGCGTCCGGAGGTGTGCCGGTCCCGTTTAACAAAGAGGCCGGGGCGTTCAGCGGCAGCTGGGACTGGGGGATTGTCGTTGATCCGCTCGGCCCGGGGGAAACGGCGGAGTGCCGTCTGATGCTGGGGGTGGATGATAACGGCTCTCTTACTGTTGACGGCGAGGGAATTTTCATTCCTGGGGAGGGCAAATACCATGGAGGGTCTTATAGGGAAAAAAGTTTGAGCTTCCCCATTGAACCGGGACCGCACCGCGTGCACATGACTTATGAGAACGTGGCTGTTCCTCCTGAATGGACTAATCTCGCCATCCTTAATTATTCCATTGAAGTCATGGTTTCGGATGGAACCTCTTCATCCTCCTATCAGCCGGATGAAGGTTATCCGGAACCCGTAAGTACGGAAGATGAGGGGGAAGACGTGCCGTGCGAATGCGGGGAGGAGGCTGCTGGCGGCAATGGCTCCCAGAGCAGTTCCAGTTCTCCCTGTCCGGAGGAAGACAACGGAGAAGGGGATAACGGTGAAGATGAGGATCCCTGCACCTGTGAAAACAATGAGGGCGGCAGCAGCAGCTCTTCGGCGCGCGGCGCGCGCTCTTCCTCCACCCTTTACGGTTCGTCGGCCGCCGGCAGGCGCGTGGTCGCCCGGACGCTCAAGACGGAAATGATCTGGCGTACCAATTTCGGCTCTTTCCGGGGCATGACGGGTCTGCCTCAGGGATTGCTGGAAATGGTAGGATACACATTCTCGGCTGAACTCTGGTCCCCACGTGCGCTTCATTACTGGCATCCGATGACTCGTGAAATCATCTCCGCGCCATCATCGGGCATCGGGGCGAATACCGCTTTCCAAATCAGGAGCGGCGGAACTGCCATTAACTACTACTGTTACGCGGATGGAGACGGCAGCAGGGGGGACAGCGTGGCCCCCATTGCAGGATCCGCCAAGCGCGGGGGCTCGGCGTGGTTCGGGAGGAGATTCGTTTCTCCGGCAAGGGCGGGAGAATTCTGCCTCAGTATCCGTTCAAACACGGGCAATACCGTTAACTATACCGCAGGTTCGGCCTCTTCCTTGAAATACGCCACCGGCTACACCGCTAAAAACGGCGCGGCTTACACAAGAGAAGAATTTGACGGAAAGCTGGATATTGTGCGGGCTTCGGATGGAAGCATCCGGCAAATATGGAACCTGTGGGACGGGCTCGCCAACATCGAAAATGTCACGGAGTCCGGTTACCGCATCGCCCTCTATCTCCCCGAACAGGTGGGCGGGAAAAACAGTTCCACCGGCCTTTATTCCGTTACGGGCGACCCTTTTAAAACCTTCACAATTACCGGGGACGCGGCTGCGGGCAGACTCTCCGTTACCGAACAGACCGCCGGGCGCGCTCCCTACACCACCCGCTACTGGCAGGGAGCCGACGGAGCATGGAACATGGCGCAGGGGGAAGGAGAAGACGCCATATTCACTCTGAAAGAAAAGCAGATCGTTTCGTCCGGCACGTGGAAACTCATCACCACCATCCAGCGGGGGGAAAACGGCGCTCCCATCTCCCGCGTCTGTGAGACTTATGCCGTCACCCGCAATGGCAATTTGTGCACCAGCCGTATTGAAGGCTACGGAACGGACTACGCCCGGGAAACGACTTACGAGTACACCGGCATGGGAAAAATCGCGAAGGAAACTGCTCCTGACGGAAGTGTCAAAACGTGGGCATACGACCGTTTCGGCCGTGAAATCGTGTCCAGCGTCCCCTGGGCGGAAGCCGGCGATAAGGTCACTTACACCACGTATCGGGACCAGACGCAGGCGGATCCGGATATCCTCACCCAATGGGTGACGTTGACGGCCACTGCGGCGGAACTTTGGCGCGCGGATTACACCTACGTTGAGGAAAATCATGTGCGGCGCGTGGAAAAACGCACCACCGCATTGGGGGAAGAAAACGTGCGTCTGGAAGTGAAGGAATCCTGGCTCGGCACGGCTCCCAATGTTTATGCCCGCGGACGCCTGAAGATGAAACAGGGCATGGACGGCATTCAGACGCATTATTTTTATGAAGAGACGGACCGGTACGGAGCCCTTTACAAAGTGACCGCGGAAACGCGGATAGCGGGAGAGAGCGTCCCCGGCCTGAGCTCGCGGAAGGTTACTTACGTCTCCGGCCAGGGCAATAACATGCGTTATGAGCAATACGCCCGGCTGGCCGATGGCGCCTGGTCCATGACGGACGCGTCTTCTTATGAATATGACGTTGAGAACCGTTGGGTAAAGCGCACCCGCGCCAATGGGCGCGTTTACGAGCGCATGATGACCTGCTGCGGCCCGTTGTGGGAGAGGGATGAGAATGGAGTGACCACTTCCTATTCCTACAATACGGCCCGCCAGCTGGTGGAAACCATCCGTTCAGCCGTTACGGACGGGGAAACCATGATCACTCCGGAAACCATCACGAGCTATACCCGTGATGCTCTCGGTAAAATTACCTCCCTGCGCAGGGATGCAGGCCCAATGACGACGGTGGAAAGCCGGGAATACGATTTGCTGGGGCGCCTGATAAGAGAAACCGATATTCTGGGGCGCACCACCGTCCGCTCTTATAGCGGGGATGGCCTGGTAGAAACTGTTACCACGCCCGCCGGCGCTACGCTCATCACCCGGAAAAGCCCTTCCGGAACAGTAGTGCGGCGTTACGGCACCGGGCAGCAGGATATCCTTTATACCGTTGAGGCCACGGCGGAAGGGATCCGTACGACGGAGGCTGTGCCGGGCGGGGAGGGGGGAGAGCCCCGCGTCGTGACGGGAAGCTCCACCGTCAACGGCTTTGGCGATCTTGTACGGATTGCTGCCGCCAATACCCTGAATGGGGAAAACGTGCGCACTCTTGCATACGATGACAAGGGGCGCCTTATCAGGGAACAGCTGGCGGACATGGCGCCGACACTCTATGCCTATGATGCCTTTGGGAACAGGACAAGGGCAATCGTCGCCCTGGAGGATGAACCGACCATCCTGAACTCCCGCATTACTGATTACGCTTATGTGGCCGAGAGCCGTGAAGACGGCATCTACAGACTTGTTTCCATAACAAGTTATACTTCTTCAGGTACTCCCGTTCTTCAAAAGCAGGCGGTCCTGCTCTCTGCTCTGAGTTCTGTTCTTGCCGGCAAAAACGTCATGACGGATCCCCGCGGCCAGGATACCGTGGAGTGGACGGAGTATGGAGGCGGTTCTGTCCGCCTGCAGAAGAAAACCGTGCCCGGCGTCGGGAGCGTTGCCCTCACGCGCGTCGTGGACGGATTCACGACGGCGGTTACGGGCTTTGACGGCGCAACCGCCCGCCGGCAGCGCACTTATACGGAAACGGGCATCACCTATGCGGACACAGATGTGCGCGGTAACGTCTTTACCGCCGTCTGCGACATTGCCGGCCGCATCATTTCCGGCACGGATGCCGCGGGCAACACGACCACCTACGCTTATGCCCAGCCCTTTGATCTGCCTACCTGCGTTACCAATGCCCTTGGTAAAACAGCCTGTTCCGTTTATGATATCCGGGGCCGCAAGGAAGCCGAATGGGGGACGGCCATACAGCCCGCCGTATACGCTTATGACGCCGCCGGCCATATAGTGAGCCTTTCCACCTTCCGTGATCCCGGGGATGTCATCACTACTGATCCCCGCCTCCGGACGGATGGGGACATCACCACCTGGACGTACGATGTCGCTACGGGGCTGGTTGTCCGCAAGACCTATGCCAATGCCACCCATGTGGATACCGCTTATGATGCGCTCAACCGCGTTTCCGCTACGACGGACGCGCGGGGAACCGTTGCCTCCCGCTCCTACGCCCCCCTTACCGGGGAGCTTACCTCCATTACCTTTAATGACGACGGTTTTACCCCCTCCATCAGCAGCCGCTACAATCATCTGGGGCAGCTGACGCAAATTGAAGACGCTTCCGGAACGCGCACGTTCACGTACAATCAGTATAACGAACAGGAAACGGAAACGACGGCTGGCCTTGCGGCAAGCGTCTTGACCCTCCGCCGTGACGGAGTGGGGAGGCCCGCGGGCTACTGTCTGGACTATGCGGGCGCCGCCGCCTTGCAGACGGCATGGGGGCATGACGCCTCCGGAAGGCTTTCCTCCGTCTCGCTGAACGCCGTCGCGAAGCCCTTCACCTACGGCTACAATGCGGAAAGCGGCCTGCTGGACACTCTTGATTACCCCAACACGTTGAAATGGCGGCGCACTCTGGAAGAAAAGCGCGACCTCCCGGTGAATATTGACTACCTGCGCCCCGGCAGCGCTAACTACCCGGCCAAAACCGGCTACTCTTACGATGTGCTGGGGCGTCCCGTCACGAAGAAAGACTATTTCAACACGTCCGCGCCCGACCTCACCCACGCCTACGCCTACAACGACAGGAATGAACTTGTGAGCGACGCGATGAGCCGGGGCGGCATATACAGTTACGCCTACGATAACATCGGCAACCGCACAACCTCCCGGGAGGGAACGGATTCCCTTCCCACCACATACGTTGCCAACCGGCTTAATCAATACACGGATATCACCGAAGGTACGGAGCCGCCCTTTGTTCCCACCTATGACGCTGACGGCAACCAGACGAAAATTCAGACGTCTACGGGAGAATGGGAAGCCGCCTACAACGCGTTGAATCAGGCGGTCAGCTTCACGCAGGGGGACAGACGTATTGAGTGCGTTTACGATTATCTGAACAGGAGGGTAGAAAAATCCGTCTATGAAGGGGAAGCGCTCATGTCAAGGAAACGGTTTATTTACCAGGGTTACCTGCAAATCGCGGAACTGGATGCGGCGGACGCTTCGGAATCCGCTGAACCCGTCCTGCGTAAAACGTACCTGTGGGATCCCCTGGAACCGGTAGCCACGCGCATCCTGGCGATGAGCGTCTTTGATGAAACGGGAACTTATGTGGAAGATCTTTATTATACGCATGACGCGTTGAAGAACACAACGGCGCTCTTCGGCATCAAGGCGGGCCGGCGAGCCTTGTACGAATACGGCCCGTATGGGAATGTTCTCAAGATGGAAGGCAATGCGGCAGAAATCAATCCCTTCCGCTTCTCCAGCGAGTATTTCGATGAGGAAACCGGGCTTGTGCAGTACAATTTTAGATATTATAATCCGAAGGATGGGAGATGGATCGGACGAGATCTAAAAGGTGAAGATGTATCGTTAAACAGATATAATTTTGCGAATAATGCTCCAACATTGGCGATAGATTTGAAAGGCGAGATAATCTGGATACCTATCATCATAGCTATAGCTGTAGCAGGGGAGAGTCTTTCATCTTGTTCTGTTGATTCCAAAGGTGTCAGGGCTTGTAATGCTGCTTCAGTGGCAACTGCAAATGACAAAAGACAACCTTCTGAAGTAGAATATTGTGGATGTATCTGCCGCCATAAATATCTTTCTACTTTAATATATACTGGACCTGTAAGAGGAAATTCAACAAAAAGCTCAAGTTCGTGTCAACCACTTAAGGCTCCGTGCCCGTCTTGTTATACAATGGTTGGTGTGTACCATTCACATACGAAAAGATCTGATTATGGCCCATTCTCGGAAGCAGATCTCAATTTCGCTCGACGTAAAAGGGTACCAATTTATGTCGGACGCGGATATGGCAATGTGGATAGAGCCGATCCCAATGGAGATATCACAATTATAACACGCGACTAATATGAAATTTATAATGCTACTTGTATTGGGATTTACAATATTTTCTTGCGATTTTAAATCAAATAGCTTGGAAAATAATTATTCCGAAAGAGAATCTATGAAAAATAAATTAACAAAAGAAGAAGCTCTTGAAAAAGCAAAAACGATTTTATTAAAACAAAAAAAGGAGATTGCGGAAAAACTAAAAGTAATTGATCATGATGATTATTATACTGTTACTCCGGATTTGCCGCCATTCACATTAGGAGGCGGTTGGAGCGTTGATCTGAATAGTTATTCAGGAAAAATTCTGAAAATTTATTTTACAGAATAAATCACTTTAAGAGCGTAAATAATATTGCCGATTCAACGTGACTGACCTAGGCGTTAGTGCGGAATATTTAAAATACAAGTATGAGTAAATAAAAAATGTAATTTACAAATGTCATCAAAAAACGATATTTTATAAAATCCTATACACCTTTAATAATCGGTTGGGGACAATGATGCTGTCCATTGGGTTGTGAATCAATAATTAGCAAGAGTATTTTTCTCTCCAAGTATGCCTATATTTTCTTGGGATCAGAGGCGTTAGCAGGTCAACTTACAAGCTTATTTTGGGCATTGTGTAGTTTTATTGTTGATTCTAACAAAAAACGATCTTATTGCCTTTGTCTTGTTGGGTGGATGGTTTGCCATCATGATCATAGGGAGCGTGATAGGTTCTTAACACGGAATAGCTAGCAAAATTTTTATTAATCCGTCTATGAAGGGGAAGCGCTCATGTCAAGGAAACGGTTTATCTACCAGGGTTACCTGCAAATCGCGGAACTGGATGCGGCGGACGCTTCGGAATCCGCTGAACCCGTCCTGCGTAAAACGTACCTGTGGGATCCCCTGGAACCGGTAGCCACGCGCATCCTGGCGATGAGCGTCTTTGATGAAACGGGAACTTATGTGGAAGATCTTTATTATACGCATGACGCGTTGAAGAACACAACGGCGCTCTTCGGCATCAAGGCGGGCCGGCGAGCCTTGTACGAATACGGCCCGTATGGGAATGTTCTCAAGATGGAAGGCAATGCGGCAGAAATCAATCCCTTCCGCTTCTCCAGCGAGTATTTCGATGAGGAAACCGGGCTTGTGCAGTACAATTTCCGATACTATAACCCGAAGGATGGGCGGTGGATAAGAAAAGATCCTATTGGTATAAATGGAGGAATCAATATGTATATTTATATATCAAATATGCCTTCAATATATGTAGACGTTTTAGGGTTGGATAGATTAGTTTTCGATGGGAAACAATTATGTCGGGTAAGCGATGATTTCAAAGAATGTTTTAAATGTTGGGAGGCAGTTTCAGGAAAACCGTCTGGAATAGACAGTTCGGGCAATCCGGTTTTTAATGACTTTTCAAAAGAAAGACAGAGAGAGGCAAATGCCGGGCCATTACCGGAAGGTGATTATACGTTGCCTCCAAATAAAACTGATGATCCTTCTGAATCAGGAAATTGGGATTTATCTGATTGGAATGATTACGCAAGTCATAACATCCTCAATTATGCACCCTGGAGAACTAGGATTGATAAAAGAAGCTCTTATCCTTGGGGAAATCGGTTTGGACGTTTAACCCCTGTTTCTGGCACAGATACTTATGGTCGTTCTAACTTTAATATACATGGAGGGGATGCTCCAGGGTCTGCTGGCTGTATTGATATAGGACATAATGATATAGATTTTTTCAATGATATTCGCAGAGATTTCAATAATCCTGTTCCAGTAAGAGTCGATTATAGTGGTAAAAGCTCAGAATCATGTGATCAAAACTGTCCGAATAGAAAAACAAACCCATGGCCAAAAAAATAATTTCACTTACAATCTTATCTTCTATTTTAATTATTGGGAGTTTGCTGATTATTAAACTATTTTTATTTTCAATTCCGCAAAAAATATGTAAAAATATAAATTCTGTACAAAAAGCTGAATTGGTTGGAATATATCCATCCATAAACCATTATGTTTATGCACGATATAGAGTTTATGGCAATCGTGAGATATCACATGTATATTGGCGAATGAAAACGCAATCATTCGAAGTAGAAATGTAAATAGAAAGTATTGTCATTGAATCATAATCTAAAAACAGTCAAAACGACCGCCTACGACAGAGATGCCAACGGCGGGCAAACTCTGTGAGTTTGTCCAAGCCGCCTTCCAGAAGAGATTCATCTATGGCGAATATCTACAAATCGTGGAGCTGAATGCTGCGGACGCTCCGGAATCCGCTGACCCCGTCCTGCGTAAAACGTACCAGTGGGGTCCCCTGGAACCGG
>OHSN01000591.1_pt1 | contig 13226 bp, 10 predicted proteins | sample 1578691 | NCBI WGS metagenome assembly OHSN01 (sample SAMEA3879551, study PRJEB24766) | human gut metagenome | biome: human-associated habitat; feature: feces | place: USA | collected 1985/1987 | reverse complement strand
TGAATAAGAATTGTAATTATATAATACTAGCTGCTTCGGACCAATTGTTTTCATATAATATGGAGATAATAGATTGCTCTGAAGAAAATGGTAAGGCAATTATATATGGACACGAGGGAAGATATTCTAAAAAAGGAAGTGGATATTTGGTTGTAATACCAACAAATTTGCCTATTGATACAAATATTGAATATATACAATGTAATACTCAAAAAGAAATAAAGGGTGGAGTTAATTTAAATGTGACGATTGATAAGCCAATAATATATCTATACCCAACAGAAGAAACCGACGTTTCTGTTAAACTTTTAAAAAGTGAAAATTTAACATGCTCATATCCAAAATATCAAGGTGGCTGGAATGTAATAGCAGAGCCAAATGGAGATTTAAAAGATTTAACAACGAATAGAAATTTGTACTCATTATATTATGAAAGCAAAAGTGATATAAACTTTAAAGTTGAGAATGAAGGCTTTGTCATAAAAGGGGAAGATTCTGCAAAATTCTTAGAGGAAAAATTAGCAATATTAGGGTTAAACGAAAAAGAAGCAGAAGAATTTATAGTTTATTGGTTACCAAGACTAGAAGCAAATAAATATAATTATATAAGATTTGCAACTTTAGATGAAATAAATGAGAATATGCCACTAGAAATTAATCCAAACCCAGACTCAATTATAAGAATATTGATGACTTTTAAAGGATTAGATAATCCAATTGATGTAAAAGAACAGGAATTGGTAACTCCTGAACGTAATGGTTTCGTTGCTGTTGAATGGGGCGGAACAGAAATAAAATAGCTTGTTAAAGGATGGTTGAAAAACACTATCCTTTTTATTTTTGAGTGCAATAAAAATTGTTGCAAAAAAAATTCCTCTGGAATATAATAGTAAAAAATGATTGGAGGCCATTGTTACTGTAAAAGCTAACTGGTACTTCACGAAAGGATTGTGATAAATTTTGAATAAAAATATAACTGTTGAAGAGATTTTAAAAGCCACAAATGGAACTCTTATATATGGAAGTAAATTAGAAGAATGTGAGAGTTTTTCTAAGAATACAAAAGAAGTTAAAGAAGGAGACGTATACATAGGATTTAAAGGAGAGCGTTTTGATGGTGGAAAGTTTTATGAAGATGCTCTGAAAAATGGAGCAAAAGGAGCAATTATAAACAAAATTGATGGCTTAGAGATAAAGCGTTTAGAAAATAAATTTGTTATTCAAGTTGATGATACTGTTGAAGCAGTTGGACAAATTGCAAAATTGAAGAGAGAAAAATACAACATTCCAGTAATTGCAATTACCGGAAGTGTTGGAAAAACAAGCACGAAGGATATCATATGCAGTGTTGTTTCACAAAAATATAATGCACTAAAAACACAAGGCAATATGAATAATCATATTGGAATGCCAATGACAATTTTAGGATTAAGAGACCACGAGGCTCTTGTAGTAGAAATGGGAATGAATCATTTTGGAGAGCTTAGTAAATTGACAGCCATTGCAAAACCAACTATTGCGGTTATTACAAATGTTGGCACAGCTCATATTGGAAATTTAGGCTCAAGAGAAAATATTTTAAAGGCTAAATTAGAAATACTTGAAGGCTTACAACAAGGCGGAACAGCAGTATTAAATAATGATAACGATTTATTACATAAATGGTATTTAGAAAATAAGCAATATCAAATTGTTACATATGGAATTAACAATGATAGTTCGAATATGGCTGAAAATATAGAATATAATGAAACAGGTAGTAAATTTGTGTTAAAACCAGATGATGAGAAAATAGATGTACCTGTTGGAGGAGAAGCGTTTGTATATAATAGCTTGGCTGCTATTAGTGTAGGAAAATTATTAAACATTCCACTTACTGAAATTAAAGAAGGAATAAAAAAGTTTGAACTTAGCAAAATGAGATTGGATATTCAAAAAACAGAGCAAGGTTATACAATAATAAATGACTGTTATAATGCAAATTATGATTCTATGAAATCTGCAATCGAATATTTGAGAAACATAGAAGGCAAGAGAAAAATTGCCGTGTTAGGAGATATGCTTGAACTTGGAGAATATTCAAAAGAATTACATGAAAAAGTTGGTCTTGAAGTTGCTAAAAATAAAATAGATATATTAATCACTGTTGGAAAAGAAGCTGAAAACATTGCAAGAGTTGCAAAAGATAATGGAATAGAACATGTATACACTTTTGATAATAACAATGAAGCAACAGAAAAGTTGAAAAAAATAATAGCTGTTGATGATGTAGCCTTAATAAAAGCATCAAATTCAATGAATTTTAAAGAAATTGTAGCAAGTTTACTACAACATTAAAAACGAGGAGAGAAAACTATGGAAAAAATAAAAGTTGGAGTAATATTTGGCGGTCAATCTACAGAACATGATGTATCTGTTGTGTCTGGCAGCTCTGTAATAAAAAATTTAAATAAAGAAAAATATGAAATTTATCCTATTTATATATCAAAAAAAGGAGAATGGTTTCATTATATGAAGCCAGTACAAGATATAGAAATATTTGAAATAGGAGAACAGCCTAAAGAACTAGAGAAAATATCAAATGAGTTTGAAATATTAAAGAAACAAGATATAATCTTTCCAGTTCTACATGGCTTGTATGGGGAAGATGGAACTATTCAAGGTTTATTAGAATTGCTAAAAGTTCCATATGTTGGATGTAAAGTACTAGCTTCTGGAATTTGTATGGATAAAGTATATGCAAAAATGATATTCGAAAAAGCACATATAAATCAAGCAAAAGCAGTTGTTGTAAACGCTAAAAATGGCTATACATATGTAGACGAAGAGCTAAATCATATCTCCACCACAATAGAAAAAATATGTAAAATTGTAAATGAAAAATTAAAATATCCAGTATTCGTAAAGCCATCGAATTCTGGTTCATCAGTAGGTGTAAGTAAAGCTGAAAATGATGAAGAACTAAAAAATAGTATACAAGAAGCAGCAAAATATGACACTGAAATATTAATTGAACAAGGAATAAATGGAAAAGAGATTGAATGTGCTGTACTTGGAATAGACAATGTAGAAGCAAGTTGTGTGGGTCAAATTTTATCAGCAGACGAATTTTATGATTATGATTCAAAATATAAAAATGCAGAGTCTAAAACAATAATTCCGGCAGACGTTTCAAAAGAGATTTCAGAAAAGATAAGAGAAACTGCAATAAAAGCATTTAAAGCAGTAAAAGGAAGTGGTTTGGCAAGGGTCGATTTCTTTGTAGATAAAGAAACAGATGAAATTTACTTAAATGAAATAAACACAATGCCAGGTTTCACAAACATAAGCATGTACCCAAAATTGTGGGAAAGCTGTGGATTGACATACTCAGAATTGCTAGATAGATTGATTGAACAAGAACTATAAAATTTGTTCTTGTTCAACTGGATTGGTACTGAAAAGAAGGGAACAGAAAATGGAACTAATTGAAAGAATAAAAAATGATCTAAAAGAAAATTTAACTGAATACAGGTACATACATTCGTTAGGAGTAATGGAAATGGCAGAAGAGCTTGCTAAAGTATACAATGTGGATGTTGAGAGTGCCAGAATTGCAGGTTTACTTCATGATATAGCAAAGGAAATGACAAAAGAGGAAAGTTTAGAATATGTTGAGAAAAATAATATAGCAATTGATGAGGTAGAAAAAATTAATGTTTCATTATTGCATGGAAAAGTAGGCGCACACATTGCAAAAACGCTATATGATGTAAGCGAGCAAATACAAAAAGCAATAGAATATCACACAGAAACAAGTCCGAACATGGACGAGCTAGCAAAAATAATATACGTGTCAGATAAAATAGAAAGAAACAGAAAATCGGAAAAATTTGATTTAGATGCTGAACGTGAACTTGCCAGAAAAGATTTAGATGGAGCCGTTTTGTTTATAATAGATGCAAGTATTGAAAAGTTAGTAAAAAAAGAAAAGCTAATGCATCCAACAATAGTCAAAACAAGAAATAAATTACTAATGGAAAGAATGTAAAATAATTTTGAAACAAATCAGAAACTTTTGTAAAAAAACTGTAATAAATGTTGCTAAAAACCTTTTAAACCTCAACAAAGTATGATATAATGCAAACACCATGAGGCGGGGGGATATCAAATGATTTTCAAGGACTATTACAAAATACTAGGATTAGAAACAAATAAAGTTAGCGTAGAAGAAATAAAAATAGCATATAGAGAACAAGCAAAAAAATATCATCCAGACTTGAATGCTGGGGACAACAGATATGAAGAACGTTTAAAAGATATAAACGAAGCGTATAAGAATTTGTCTGATGCAAATACAAGAAGAAAATATGATAGAATGTGGTATTCTCGTATAGGAAGAAAAAAGAACAAAGCCACAAAACAACAAGAAGCAAAAAAGACAGCTACAAGAAGCGAGATTTTAAATGTGTTATTTGGAATAGACCGTAATAATGATGAAAAAGAACCGGCAAAACAAAGAAAATCAAAAGTACCAGTTCAAGGTGAAGACGTTGAAACCGAAATACCAATAACAATATATGAAGGTTTTTTTGGTCAAACCAAGAAAATTTCTTTACGTACAATTAATGGTAAAATGAAAAACTTTGAAATAAATATCCCTGCTGGAATCAGAAACGGAGAAAAAGTTAGATTAATAGGTCAAGGAAAACCCGGTGAAAATGGCGGAAAAAATGGAGACTTATTAATAAGAATAAATGTTGCAGAGGACAAACAATACAAATTAGTTGGCTCTGACATTTATACAGAGCTAAACATAAGCCCTTGGGAAGCAGTTTTAGGTGCAAAAGTAGAAGTTAACGCAATAGATGAAACCATTGGAGTTTATATACCACAAGGAATAGAGACAGGCGAAGAAATCTGTATAGAAAATAAAGGATATAAAGACAATAAAGGTGGAAGAGGAAAATTTATTATAAAAATAAAAATTTGTAATTTTCAATAACCAGTTTTTTCATAATGTCAAAAAATTTTACAAATTTATATAATTGTCAAAAATTTGTTAAACAATCAGTAAATATTTTACCTATCATTTCTTAAATTATACAAAGCTTTTTTAAAACTTCCATCTAAAATTTTACTTAACTTTTCTATTATTTCTTTTGGACTTTCCTTCATGCCTTCTTCTATCCAATTCTGAATTATTCCTACAAATGAATATCTATAAAATGTAGCTATAAAAGTCTTATCTTCGTCTTGTACCTTTATGCTTTCTTTTTCCGCTTCTTCATCGATTACATTTTTCAATAATTTATCAGTATGTTCATATATAAATTTGTTTACATATTTTCTACTTATTGAGTTATATGTATTTCTCACAAAATCCTTATTATCTTGCACATAATTAAAAATACTAAGAAATCCTTCCTGCCACTTTTCATATGTATCTTTATCGTGAATAATTGGTTTAATAACCTCATTAGTATATATCCACTCTATCAAATCATATACATCTGCAAAATGATAATAAAAAGTTTGCCTCTGTATTCCACAATCATCTGTTATATCCTTAATAGATATTTTTGTTAATTCTTTTTGAGACAGCAACTTCTTTAAAGATGTAGCTAATGCTCTTTTCGTAATTTCCGACATACTGTACCTCTTATAACATATTTCTAATATATTGTTTATACCATATTAAAATCCAATTTTAAAGCTTTATAATATAATTTCTATTATATCTTCCATTCTTATTACTTTACCATCATTCAATATGATAATGTTTTTTATATCATCAATCTTTTTTACTAATCCTGTTGTTGTTTCGTATTTTCCACCTTGCTTTTTTGTGTCTTTCACAAAAAAAGTTATTGATACTTGTTGGCTGGGATTATGTTTAATATAACTTAGTTTTTTATTTATATCATTTAGTATTTCATCTGTTACTTCTATTTGATTTTCGGTTACTCTAGCTACTTCACTTACTTCATCTTCATAGCCTGTTACAGCAGAAAATGGAGCAAACTGTGCAGACCTGGCCTCTAGACTCATTCGTGGATGTATTTTTGAAACATGGTGCTCCAATTTTATTATGTCATCGTATTTATGTTCAATTCTCATAGTTCCATACCTCCGCTCTATAAAATATTTTCATTTTACTCTTGGTGGCCTCCAATTTGCCCATTTCTCTGTATTGTTGTAGCATCTTCTTCTAAGTCCATTCCTTTTATTATTGCATTTTTACCGAATCTATTTTTTAAATCTATAATAGTATTTTGAATTTTTTTCTCTTTTTCTAATTTTACTTTTTCCTCTTTTTCTTTCTCTGCTAACTTTCCATAATTAGTAAATAAATTTACCTGTTCATATTGATTTTCCTGTTTTAATTCTTTTTCATCTGTCAAATTTCCAACAGTCAAATACATCTTTCTTATTAACAAATTTCTATTTATTATTTCATCATACAAATGAACAAACCCTTCACTAATTATTCTCGTAGAAAATGTTTTTTTGTCTAGTCTAAATGTTCCATGTGCCGGTTTTGGAACTTCTCTTCCATATCTATCTTCTTTTATCTCTCCATTATAATTCTTACTGAATTCTGCATTTTTTAAATTTTCCACATCATACTCTACCGTAAGAACCAACATGTCTGTAACAAAATGTTTCTGCACCATGTCTAAGACAATTTCATTTGCCATCTCCTTGATTATGAGCCTAGACTGCTCATAATTGTATGGGCAATGAAGTACCTGACCAGAACACAAGCTTCTATTTACTGGCTTACATTCTTTAATACTCTTTATAGTAGCACATTCCCAACCCCAACTATGGTCAATTAATAATTCGGCATTTACTCCAAATAATTTATATAATAATTCTTCATTGTCTACTGAGCATCTTGCTACGTCTCCCATTGTAAACATTCTGTATTTTTCTAATCTTTTTGCATAGCCTTTACCTACTCTCCAAAAATCTGTAATTGGTCTATGATTCCATAACTTTTCTCTAAAGCTCTTCTCATCTAATTCTGCAATTCTAACTCCATATTTGTCAGGGTCAACGTGTTTTGCCATAACATCCATGGCAACCTTACACAAGAAGAGATTAGTCCCTATTCCAGCAGTTGCAGTAATCCCAGTAGTTTCGTATACATCATGTATTATTTTCGTAACAAGCTCCCTAGGAGTAAGCTTATACGTATTTAGATAACTCGTTAAATCGCAAAATATTTCATCTATCGAATATGGAAATATGTCCTCTGGAGAAACATACTTTAAATATATGTTATAAATTTTGGCACTGTACTCCATATATGAAGCCATATGTGGAGGTGCAATTATGTAGTCTAATTCTAGGTTTTTATTTTGCTTTAATTCTATATCGTCATAAGATTTTCCTGTAAAAATATTTTGAAAAGCCCACCTTTTTCTATCATTATTTATATTTTTTACTTTTTGCACAACTTCAAAAAGTCTTGCTCTACCAGGCAGTCCATATGCCTTTAAACTTGGCGAAATAGCTAAGCATATTGTCTTTTCAGTTCTTGTATTATCTGCCACCACCAAATTTGTTGTGAGTGGATCTAGATTTCTTTTTCTACATTCTACAGATGCAAAAAAAGATTTTAAGTCTATTGCAGCATATACCCTTTCCATAAATAGCCTTCTCTCTTTATTTTCAGCTCTATCATTCTGACAAAAAGTATATCATATTTTTAGCCGTTTGTAAACATATGTTCGTTATTTTTTTCTATGTCTTATTATGTCGAATTATTGTTCTTTTTGTGATACGATTATCCTATTTTTTAGCGCTTTTTCGTTGTTTTTTATTGGTAAAATATGGTATAGTTTGTCATATTATGGTAGAGTTTGTAATAGGCAATTATCTATTACAAAAATTTCCACTCAATTAAGGAGGATTATCATGAAAATCACAGAAAAAACTCGCAGATTCATTCGGTCTATCGCACTTATAGTATTACCCATCACGCTCATACTATCACTTTCTTCTGTAATTCTAAAAGTGTACACTCAATATACAGAAGATAAACTTTTTAAAGAATTGTCCAAAAACATTTCTGTTGCAGAGAAAGTACACTATGAACATTCCATTGATAGCTCTGTATCAAGTACAAATTCCGAGAACGCAACCCCTGCCATTTTATCAGAGTATTCTGAATTGCACAATGAAAATCCGGATTTATATGGTTGGCTTCAAATTAATGATACAGTAATAGACTATCCGGTAATGTACTCTCCATATGACCCTCAACTGTATTTGTACAAGAATTTTTATAAGGAAGATTCGAAATCTGGTACTCCTTTTATTCTTACACCCAGCAGTACAAATACCATTATATATGGGCATAATATGAAGAACGCATCAATGTTTAGTTCTTTATTAAAATATAAAGATATTGAATTTTGGAAAACCCATCGATATATTATATTCAATACTTTAACATCTAAAGGGATTTACGAAATTTCCATTGTAGCAAACGAAATTGTTTATTATGATGAAGCAAAAATACCTGATGGTGCATATCTTTTTTATAAACATTCTAACTTGGATAGCAAAGGAGATTTTGATGAATATGTAAATGAATTAAAAAAGAATTCGTATTTTGATAGTAACATTTCATTGGAATATGGAGATGAATTGCTTACATTAGTAACCTGTGATTATGTTCAAGAAAATTCTCGATTAGTTGTAGTAGCTAAAAAAATTAATTAATTTTTTATTATTTAAAGAGCCCAGTTCATATGAACTGGGCTCAGTTTGTATTATGACTCTATATTATTAGAGTTATAAGAATTTTATAAGTTACTTAGATTTGTTCTCCTTCTTAGTAACCGCCAATGTGCCAATGCCTGCTATAGAAATCAGTAGCAACACAACATCAGTATTGTTAGAAGCATTGCCAGTCTTCGGAACTTCCGGATTAAACACCGGCGCAGTGATAGGAGTCTTAGGAGAATCAATATTCTCAATCGTCTCTTCAGCAGGTACTTCAGGCTCAGGTTCAATCGTAATCTCAGGCTCGAGATTGGGAGTAGGTTCGGGAGTAACCTCCGGTTCAAAGTCAGGTTTAGGACTCGGCTCAGGATTAGGGTCAGGGTCAGGGTTTGGATCCGGATCTGGATTGGGTACAACCTCAATAATCTTGTTGCACACGCTAATTGTCGTGTTTTCTTTAGACACGATATTAAACATGATATCTTCCTTACTGAGTTCATAACCATCGGGAGCCTTGAGCTCCTTCAGATAGTACTGATAGTCAGGTACCAGGTATCTAACTTTACAAGAACCATCTTCAGTAATCAAAGCTGCTGCCTTTGACCCATCAGTGGTAAAATAACCATCACCATTTTCATCGATGGCATAATAATAGGTTACCTTTTCCTCATTATCGTCCACAGTTTCGACCTTGTAGTAGTAAAGCTGGAATGTCGCCGGCTCCTTAATAAGGTTGCCATTAGAATCCACCTTATTAATGGTAACATCTCCATCAACTTGTTCCAAGGTAATGGAGTTATACCAGTTGTACTTATATCCCTGATAAGAGTTATTAGTCCAAGGACCATCGACGCCAAATGCCATAGAAATAGCCAACTTACTTGCCTCATCTTTATTGAGACCTGCAGTAGTTGCCTGTTTCATATAGTCATTTACTCTACTCCAGACTTCATTGGTATTATCCATGTAGTCTTTCAGTCCCATGTCCTTATCGTTCCACTTGCCATGGCTACCATCTGCAAAAGCTTCCTGTCCAGCCTTATCGCCAAAATAGAAGCTCAACAGTTCCTTGTAGAAAAGTTCATAACTTGCCGAAGCAATTTCTTCTTCAGGCCACTTCATCTGAATAAGAACTTGGCCATTGTTGCGTTTCATTACCGTAGAATACTTTCCGAAATAGTCCGGATAGTCTTCCAAGAGTTTATTGTACTGCTCTTCAGTAATAGAATACTGATCATCAGCCATCCCTCCCTGCATATCAACAACCATCTCAGGATGTTCTTTTGCAAGGTCAGTAAAGTTCTCGTAGCTACTCCCAAGCTTTCCATTGTAATAATCCAACAGATAGTCGGTAAGAGCCGTCTCGCCAGTATAACCAGCTTTTTCAAGATAGCTATACATGTTAAGAACATGATTGAGTTTTACTTTAGACGACGAACTTACTCCAAAGAGTTCCTGCATAGGAACAGACTTTGCAATCGCGCCAATACTTTCGGCAGAAAGCTTCTGACCATCAAAGCCCCTAAAATCTGTCAGCTTTTCATTAGAAGAAGTATCTGCCGTTTCGAGTCTAAAAGACCCATCCTTGTACCGATAAGTATGACCATTAGATGTGGTAATCTCAATGTCAAACTTATTGGAATCGGATGGCACACAAGTGTATTCGCCATCCTTGTTACCGGTAACCTGTCTATAATATTCATTGAGTTCATCAATGACTTCAGAAAGGTCGATAACCACATCTCCATCGACATCTTCTCCAATGTCATAATAGATCTTGAAGACACCATCTTCAAAGGTAATATCATACTTAGACGACACGCCTTCAGAAGTAGTCGGCTGATTAGACGGATCTGTCTCGGGTTTGAAATTCTCTTTTATAGATGTTTCACCCGAATCATCCACAAAATTTTCCACAGTCTTTTCATCAGAAGGCTCTGCAGGTTTGTTTGTTTCTTCTTCGTCAGAGGGTTCTTCGGTTTTTTTCGCTTCCTCTTCATCAGAGGATTCTTCGGTTTTTCCCGCTTTTTCTTCATCAGAAGGCTCTGCAGGTTTGTCTGCTTCTTCTTCATCAGATGGTTCTGCGGGTTTTCCCGCTTTCTCTTCATCAGAGGGTTCTGCGGTTTTTCCCGCTTTCTCTTTGTCAGAGTCCTCTACAAGTTTCTGCTCTACTTCCGTATCTTCGAGCTCAGAAATCTCAACGATGTAAGGTCCATCAGCGATGTTCCGTTCGAAAGGTTCAGCAGCCGAAGCAGAAACACCCACTACCTGTGCAAAAAGAGTAGCAGATGCAACAGTCAGCGCTAACATTCTTCTCGGACGTTCTCTCTCCCGGTTAGAAATATGTTCTGCCATGTGAATACGCTTTTTCATAAGGGGTACCTCCTTAACTTATAAAAATGTGAATGTTCAACCAGTGCTTCATAGCACCTAATTGCTAATATACCATTTTCTGGTAATCAAATCAATATACATTTGTAATTATTTTACATTTTTTATCTTCTTTTTTCGACATTATTCTACATTTTTTCATTTTTATATATCATAAATATTCGCCTTTAATATAATTTTTTGAATTTTGATTTTATCATCTAAAGATATATTCCAAGTACTTCCAGCAATACTTCTTTTTATTTTATGTTCTTTTGCCGGTTCTCCTAATAGCTTATTTAATTTTTTCTGTAAATCTACCTTATTAGTACATATAGAAAGAATATTCTCACTATATAATACATTTATTGTTGTTTCTGTTTCTGATTTATTTGGTTCTTTATATATCTTTTTCATAGTACTTCCTTTATTTAATAGTATTCCTGGGCTTAGATTATATCACATTTTTCTAGATTTGTAAGCTTTTTAGCTAAAAATAGCAATTTAAAATTATTTACAACTAACATTAAAAGTGATATAATATATAAGTTCGCAATTTACACATCTAATGGAGATATTCTCCAAGGAGGACAATATGAGTTTTTTCAAAAAGAATCAGCCCGAAGCTACCACGCAGAAATCTTCTGAAGAAGAAAAGCAGTACAATGCTGCTTGCATAAACATGGAAATTGCTACCGGCAATTTTAAAAATATGACGCAAGCAGATATTTGTGCTTGCGTGGAGAGTTGCAGGCCTTCTAAGTAAACTCATAAAAAGAATGTATTCTTTTCTCACCCTGCGAAGGGTGAGTTTCTTTTTGCTTATTAGGCTTTATGAAAAATAGAGTATATCTATTAAATACACTCTATTTATTCCATATTTTTATTTATGCGTTTTTTCCACAGCAATTCTTATATTTTTTGCCCGAACCACATGGACATGGGTCATTTCTGCCAACTTTTGGTCCTTGATTAACTACTGGAATATGTCCTAAACTTGGAGCTTGCTTTTTAGTTTTATTATCTCTACTTACATTTTCTATTGTACTATTTGCAAGTGTTGCATTTGTTATTTGTACAGATTCTTGCCTAGTTACTGTATCTTCTCTTTTTCTTGCATTCATTAATAATTTAACAACATCAGATTTAATATCATAAACCATTTGCTCAAACATATCAGAACCTTCTGTTCTGTATTGTACAACTGGATCTTTTTGTCCATAAGCGCGTAACCCTATACCATCTTTTAATTCATCCATATTATCAATATGGTCCATCCATCTGTTGTCAACTATTTTTAAAACTACTATTCTTTCTAGCTCTCTCATTTGCTTTTCGCCAATTTGTTGTTCTTTTTCTTCATAAATTTTTAGAGCTTTATCTTTTAATTCTTCACTAACTTTATCTATATGAATTTTCTTCTCTTTTAAAGCATCTATTTGTGTTATTCCTAAATCTGTTTCAATTTCTTGAATCAATGCTTCTTTTTGAATGTTTAATGGGTCGCTACAATATGTATCAACTATTTCGTCTATTACAGAGTTAACCATATTTAGTACATTATTTCTAATGTTTTCTCCATCAAGAACTTCACGTCTTTGCTTATATATAATTGTTCTTTGAACATTCATAACATCATCATATTGTAAAACGTTCTTTCTTATACTAAAGTTCCTACTTTCGACTTTCTTTTGAGCATTTTCTACTGCTCTACTTATTAATTTTGATTCTATTGGTAAATCCTCATCTGCACCTAATGTATTATATACTTTAGTAATTGCATCTCCACCAAAAATTTTCATTAAATCATCATCAAGGCTTAAATAAAATCTTGACTCTCCTGGGTCTCCTTGACGACCACTACGTCCTCTTAATTGGTTATCAATTCTTCTAGATTCATGTCTTGATGTACCAATTATTTTTAATCCACCAACAGCGACAACTTTTTCCTTTTCCTTAGAAATTTCTTCATCAAATTTATTCTTAATTTCTTGATATTTCTTTCTTAGTGTTAATATTTTTTCATCATCTGTTTCATTATATGCAGATGCGTCTTCTATTTCTTCTGTAGTATATTTTAATTTTCTCATCTGTCTTTTGGCTAAAAATTCACTATTGCCACCAAGCATAATATCAGT
>OHSN01000589.1_pt1 | contig 13289 bp, 9 predicted proteins | sample 1578691 | NCBI WGS metagenome assembly OHSN01 (sample SAMEA3879551, study PRJEB24766) | human gut metagenome | biome: human-associated habitat; feature: feces | place: USA | collected 1985/1987 | reverse complement strand
GCATCTGGAACAGGAACATGGGTAGGTCAACAATATGAGTCAAATATAAAAACAACAGAATATGAGGGTAAACCTTATGGAATTTATTTAAGAAAATTAAGAAACACAGCAACAGGAGAAGAAAAAACAGTTTTCTGTGCTGAACATGGTATAGGATTTTATTCAAGAGTAAATTACAATGGCTCTTTCTATACAGTAACAGATCCAACTATGAAAAAAGCATGTAAGATAGCTTATTTCGGATGGTATCAAAAATATGGAGATTATGTTGTAGGAGATGACACTGTATCAGGAGCAAAAAGGTCAGTAATGCTAGACAATGTATTCACTCAACAATACATTTGGGAAGTTATAGATAATGCAGATGATGTATTCCTAGATGCAGATGTTCAAGCACAATATGAGAGCTTTAAGGCTGATGTAAATAACAAAATGGCTGCAATAGAAAGAAAACCAAGTTTTAATAATACAACAATTGATATTAAAGCTGGAGAAACTAAAGTTATAGAAGATACAAATGGAGAACTTGCAAAATATAATTCAATTAATGCTACTAAAGATGGAATTAGATTTTCACATAACAAAGGCGAGAACACAATGACAATTTCAGTTGATGAAAATGTCAATATCGAAAATTGTAGAATATCTGATACAACATTTAAAGAGTGGGGCTTAATAAAAGAGGGAACAGAAGACCTTGATACAAATGTATTTTTTGAATTTGAAGATGGTATTCAAAATCAATTATATGCATTAAATTATAATGACCCAGTTGCATTAAATTTTTCTTTGAAAATTGAATTATATGGAAGATTAGAATTATCAAAAGAAAATACTAACAATGATTTAATTGATGGTTCAGTATTTAATATTTCAGGAAATAATTATAACAACAATGTTGAAGTTAAAAACGGAAAAATCACAATAGATAAATTACAAAAAGGAACATACTATGTTAAAGAAGTATCAGCTCCAAATGGTTATGTAATAAATACAGAAACTTATAAAGTTGAAGTTAAAGCTAACCAAACAACAACTCAAGCTATTAAGAACACAGAGCCAACAGGAGAAATTACTTTCACTAAAACAGATAAATATACTGGAAATAGCAAAAGAGTAAATGGAACAGTACATCACGGAGATGCAACATTAAATGGAGCAGTTTATACTTTATATGCAAAGAATGATATATACAATGTTGCTAAAACAATTAAATATTTTTCAGCAAATAATAAAATTGCAGAATTCAAATTTAATGAAGATGGAAATGCAACAATAACAATTACTGCTGATAAAACTTCAGCTGATATTACAACTAATGGAAATACAATTAAAGGATTACCTATTGGTAGTTACTATGCTAAAGAAACAACAACACCAAATGGATATACAGATGATAAAAATGTATATGATTTCAATTTAAAATATAAAGATATGAATACATCTATTGTATCACTAAAGAAAGTTGCTGAAGAAGATGTTAAAAGAGCAAAATTTGAAGTAATAAAAATTTCTTCAAACAACAATACAACTGCTGATAAAATAGCAAATGCAGAATTTACTGCAATACTTTCAAAAAATGTAGAGCATTATGGAAGTTTTGAAGAAGCACAAAAACATTTAAGCGAATTTGCTGATGACGAATATTCAGTATTCACAACAAATGAAAATGGTCACGGAGTTTCAAAATTATTAGCTTATGGAGAATATCAAGTTAGAGAAACAAACACACCAAGCGACAGAATAGAAACAGTAGAAGATTTCTATGTCAATATAAACAAAAATTCTGATGGAGTTATAAAAGAATTTGTTGAGAATGACTTACCTTTTGAATCTTACATAAAGATGATAAAACAAGATAAGAAAACTGGTAAAATAGTTACTTTATCTAATACATCATTTAGCTTATATAAATTAAATGAGCAAACAGGAGAATACGAAAGAGTAAGTTGCAAAGTAGGAAATATTAAAGTTGATACTTGGACAACAGACAAAAATGGAACAGCTTATACAGAAGATAAACTTCCAGCAGGAACATATAAAGTTGATGAAGTTAAACTTCCAGAAGGCTTCTTAAAATTAGAAAAGCCTGTTGTATTTGAAATAAGTTTATCAAATAAAACATTGGAGTTTGATAAAGAACTAGATCCATACATTTCTGTAACAATAAAGAATGAACAACCAACAGGAACAATTAAGCTAGATAAAAAGGTAGCACTTAAAGATGGTGTAGATACAAGTTTAGTTGATATATCTGATTTAAGCAATATTAAATTTAAACTATCTGCTAAAGAAGATATTATAGATATGGCAGATGGCTCTAAAATATATGAAAAAGGTAAGGAAATTAGTACTTACAACCTAACAAAAAAAGGAAAACTTGAAATAGCAAAATTACCAATGGGTGTATATGAATTACAAGAAGTTCAAACACTTGAAGGACTTGCATTAGACAATACAAAATATGAGGTTAAATTAGAAAAGAAAGATGATGTTACAAAAGTATATTCAGTAACAAAAGAAGTAAAAAATGAAACTACTTTAGTAGAAGTTTCTAAAACAGATATTACAGGAGATAAAGAGCTAGAAGGTGCTAAACTATTTGTAATTGATGAAAATAATAAAGTAATTGACGAATGGACTTCAACAGCAAAAACTCACAAAATTGAAGGATTAAAAGTTGGAAAAACATATACTTTAAGAGAAGATTTAGCTCCAATAGGATATGCAAAATCAACTGATGTTAAGTTCAAAGTTGAAAATACAGGAAAAGTTCAAAAAGTTACAATGATTGATAAAATTGTAGAAATTTCAAAAACTGATATTACAACAGGCGAAGAACTAGAAGGAGCAGAATTAACTGTTACTGACGAAAATGGCGAGGTAGTCGATAGTTGGACATCTACTAAAGAGGCTCATAAAGTTACTGGGCTTGAAGAAGGCAAGAAATATACTTTAACTGAAACAACTTGCCCTTATGGTTATAAACAAGCAGAAAGCATTACATTTGAAGTTTCAAAAGATAAAGAAACTCAAAAAGTAGAAATGAAAGATGCTCCAATACTAAAGAATGTTAAAGTACAAAAAATAGATAATGAAACTAAAGAAGTTATCAAAGAAAAATTTGTATTTGGAATATACAAAGATGCTGAATGCAAAGAGCTAATTCAAGAAGCTAAATCTAATAAAGATGATGGATTTGTAGAATTTAAGGATTTAAGATACGGAACATATTATATTAAAGAAGTATCAGCTCCTAAAGGATACGAATTATCAGATAGAATAGCTAAAGTTGAAATTAATGATAAAGGTATTTTTATTGACGACACACAAATGACTGAAACAGAAGATACAATTACATTTGATTTTGAAAACAAGAAAATTGAAGTTCCAAAAACTGGAGATAATTCAGCAGTAAGATTAGCTTTAGGAGTAATGCTTCTAGCTTTCTTAGGCATAGCTTGGGTTTTAATAAAAATATTTAAAAAGAAATAGTTATTAGTAATAAAGAGAAGTTGATTTTAAAAGATTAACTTCTCTTTTTTGCGTTATACAGGAAGGAGGAACAATGTCAAAGACAAAAACTAATTATAAAATGAAAACTTTTGAAAAGTTAAAAACACTTGGAATAGCAACTGATAAAGATATTTTAAATTTAAAAATTGAAGATTTGGCAAAACTCCCAGAATTACAATTAAGAGATGTTTTAAACATTATAGAGTTGCGAAATAGCATACGAACCAATGGACTTGTAAGCTATCTATTAGATATACAAAAAGAATAATGGAAGGAGGATTTGTAAATGGCAAACAAACTATTAAAAACACAGGAATTATTTGGAGAAGAAATATCTATAATTACAAAGAATCCGTCCGAGTGGTTAAAGTTTCTTGATACTTGCTCAAACAACTATAAATTTTCATTTACAGAGCAGGTTTTAATTTATGCGCAAAAACCAGATGCAACTTATCTAGCTGAAATAGAACAATGGAATAGAAAGTTACATAGATGGATAAAAAAAGATACCAAAGGTGTTGCTTTAATAGAAAATGACGGAATAAATACAAAGTTAAAACACGTTTTTGATATTTCTGATACTTATGATAAATTCGGTAGAAAAGTATCTATATGGCAAGTAAATCATAGATTTGATGAAGAAATTATTGAAGATTTAGAAAATACCTATGGCAATCTTGAAATGAAAAGTAATTTAAGTGAAGCTATTATTTCTGCAAGTTACAATATGGTAGAAGACAATTTTCAAGACTATTTCACAGAATTAAATAGAGTTACAGATAATAGCTTGTTAGAAGATTTAGATGAAGATACATTAAGCTATTATTTTAGAAGAATAATGTCGAACTCTGTCGCCTATATGATGATGAAAAGATGTGGACTTACTCCTGAAGATTATTTTTTTGAAAATGATTTTAGAGAAATAACTAATTTTAATACTATTCAAACTATTACAAAGTTAGGTATGGCAACAAGTGACATAGCTGAAAATGGATTAAGAGAAATCTACGATACAAATAGAATATTAACAAAAAACTCTAAAAATAAAAATTACACATTTGATAGAAAAAGTAATAATTATTATAATGAAAACAAATCAGAGAGGAGTGATGATTATGGCAATAACATATCACAAAGAGGGGGATTATCTAATACCAGATATAATAGTGGAGAATCAAGAGAAGAAACCACTAGGAATGTATGGCAGAGCCAGGCTGAAATTTTTGAAGGAACACAGGAGAGGAACATGGTCAGAGCTAATAATGATGAACACATTAGCGAACCACCTTCAAGAGATAGAACAGACAGCCACAACGAGAGTGAAACAAATAATAGAGCAACTAGCCAAACAGAACAAAGTGGACGAGAAGATGAAAGAGGAAAACCAAATGCTTTGGGTACAGAGCATGAACAACTTCAAGGCTCAAGCGGAGGAAATAGTTTACCAAGAACTAATTTACAATTAAATCTTTTTGAAAACAATATTACTGAAGAAAAACAACGAGAAGATATTGATATTCTTGAAGAAACAGAACCTAATATTGATGAAAATATAGCAGAAGTAGAAATTACTCCTGCTAATTTTTATGCTCAAAATACGGAAATTGAAGACAAACCTTTAATATTATCACAAGAGCAAATTGATAATATCCTTATTTATGGAGGAGTTGTTGAGGAAAGTAAATTTAGAATATATGATCATTTAACTAATCCATACAATAATGAAAAGCCTTCAGACTTTCTAAAAAGAGAATACGGAGATGGCGGTTATTCATCAGAAAATGGTTGGATTGATTTTAGTAGCAAAGGTATAAGTGTAACTAAAGGAGAAAACAAAACACTTTTAAAATGGAATAATCTTGCAAAAAGAAATATTGAGATAATAAAAGAAGGTAGATTTTTTGATGAAGAAGAGCAAAGAGAATACCAAGATTATATTAAAAATCAAAAAAGAAATTTTGCTGAAGAGTATGTTGAGTTTTGTATAGATAACAATATTTTTGATTGGGGCGAATTAAGAGATGAGCAGGAGGAATATGAAGATGTTGCTGAAGTAAAAACAAAAGAAGAGAGAATTGAAGATACTTTAAAATTACTTGATAGTAAGGAAGATATTTTACAAGAAGTTGAATACTTAAATAGTGTTAAGCTAGCAATGGCTGGAGATGAATTGGAAGTACAACTTGAAAAGTATATTAATTCATTTAATAGATACTATAATGCTTTAGATATAGAGGAAAACTGGCAAATTAATGTTATTGACTTAACTACACCAGAAGCACAAGAATTTATACAAACTGCTCAAAATATAAATAATCTATTTAAAGCAAGAGAAGAAAATGGAGCTCCATTAGATAGAGATAAGTATTATCAAGATAACGAAATATCAACAGAGCCTAGCATTAACCAAGAAAAAATAAATTATCATATTACAGATAAAGAAATAGGTGCAGGGACTCCGAGAGAAAGATACAAAAACAATGTTGAAGCAATAAAAACATTAAAGAAAATTGAAAGCGAAAATAGATTAGCTACAAAAGAAGAACAAGAAATTTTGTCGAAATATGTTGGTTGGGGAGGTTTAGCAGATGCTTTTGATGAAAGTAAATGGACAAATGAGTATAAAGAACTTAAAGAGTTACTAACGGAAGAAGAATACAATAATGCAAAAGAGTCAGTTTTAACAGCATTTTATACTCCACCAATAGTAATAAATTCAATATATAAAGCAATACAAAATATGGGCTTTGAACAAGGAAATGTTTTAGAGCCAAGTTGCGGTGTAGGAAATTTCTTTGGAATGATACCTCAAGAATTAGAAAAATCTAAACTATATGGAGTTGAACTTGATAGTATATCAGGGCGAATAGCTAAACAACTTTACCAAAATGCTAATATTCAAGTAAAAGGCTATGAAAAAACAAATTTGCAAGATAGTTTCTTTGATGTAGCAATAGGAAACATACCATTTAATAACTTTAAATTAAGTGATCCAAGATATGATAAAAATAATTTCTTGATACATGATTATTTCTTTGCTAAAACATTAGATAAAGTACGACCACGGTGGTGTTATTGCATTTATAACAAGTAAAGGAACGCTTGATAAAGAAAATTCAGCAGTTAGAAAATATATAGCACAAAGAGCAGATTTACTAGGTGCAATAAGATTACCAAATGATACCTTTACAAAAAGTGCAGGCACTAAAGCTACATCTGATATTATATTTTTACAAAAGCGTGAGTCAATGAGAGATATAATGCCAGACTGGGTATATCTTGATAAAAATGAAGATGGTATAACAATGAACAAATACTTTGTTGACCACCCTGAAATGATATTGGGTAAAATGGAAATGAAGACAACACAATATGGAAGATTAGATTCAGTTTATAGTCCTATACCAGAGCAAAATCTAGAAGATGAATTACAATATGCAATATCAAATATTCACGCAAGTATTCCAGACTATGAAATTCAATCAGATGATAATTTGGAAAATGATGAGATAAAAACAATACCTGCAGATCCTAGTGTTAAAAACTTTTCATATACAATAGTAGATGGAGAACTATATTTTAGAGAAAATTCAATAATGACATTTCAAGATGTTACACTAACTAATAAAAATAGAATTATTCAAATGATTGCAATTCGTGATAAATTACGAGAGCTTATAGACCTTCAATTAGATGAACATTCAGATGAAGAGGTACAGAAGTGCCAGCAAGAATTATCAAGTTTATATGATAAATTTACAGCAAACTATGGAATTATAAATTCAAGAGCCAATGAAACTGCTTTCTCAAATGATAGCAGTTATTTTTTATTATGCTCACTTGAAAAATTAGATAGTGAGGGAAAATTCAAATCAAAAGCAGATATTTTTACTAAAAGAACTATAAGACCAAATATCAGAATTGAAAGAGTTAATACATCGAATGAAGCTTTAATTGTTTCACTTCAAGAAAGAGCTAAAGTAGATTTAAACTTTATGGCAAAGTTAGTAGGTAAGACTAAAGAAGAAGTAATAAATGATTTACAAGGATTGATATATAAAGTACCATTTTCAAATAATAATGAAACTCAAGAATACGAATATCAAACTGCTGATGAGTATTTAAGCGGAAATGTAAGAAACAAATATGAAGTAGCTAAAACACTTGCTGAAGAAGATGAAACATTTAAGGTAAATGCTGACGCATTAAAAGAGGTGGTTCCAAAAGACATACCTGCAACAGAAATTGGAGTAAAACTAGGCTCTACTTGGTTACCACCTAAAATAGTAAGACAATTTATGTTTGAATTATTAGAAACTCCAAGATGGTATTATGAAAGCTATTATAGAGGAGATTTAATTGATGTTAATTATTCAGAGCAAACTGGAGAATGGTACATCTCAAATAAAAATCGTGATAGTGGTAATGTTAAAGCAAACTCTACATTCGGTACTAATAGAATAAACGCATATAAGATTATAGAAAATACATTAAATTTAAAAGATGTAAAAATCTATGATACAGTATTCGATGAAAACGGAAATAAGACAAGAGTTCTTAATAAAAAAGAGTCTGCTATTGCTAATGCAAAACAAGAAATAATAAAACAAGAATTTCAAAATTGGATATGGAAAGACCCAGCTCGTAGAGAAGAACTAACTAGACTTTATAATGACAAATTTAATTCAATAGTACCTCGTGCTTTTGATGGTAGTCATCTAAATTTTGTTGGTATGAACCCAGAAATAAAATTAAGAACACATCAATTAAATGCAGTGGCACATATTCTATATGGTAATAATGTTTTACTAGCACACGAAGTGCGGAGCAGGTAAAACCTTTGAAATGGTGGCTGGTGCTATGGAAAGTAAAAGATTAGGACTATGTAATAAGCCACTAATAGCAGTTCCAAACCACATTGTAGAGCAATTTGCAAGTGAGTTTTTACAGCTATATCCAAGTGCTAATATTTTAGTTACAACTAAAAAAGACTTTGAAACAAAAAACAGGAAGAAGTTTTGTAGTAGAATTGCAACAGGAGATTTTGATGCAATTATTATTGGACATAGCCAATTTGAACGAATACCTATGTCAATAGAAAGGCAAAGAGAATTATTACAAAATCAAATCAATGACATTATAAATAGCATAGATGATGAAAAAAGAAATAATGAAGGAAATGGTTATACAATAAAACAACTTGAAATAACTAGAAAGAAATTAGAAACAAAACTTGAAAAGTTAAATAATCAAAGTAGAAAAGATGATGTAATAACATTTGAGGAATTAGGTGTAGATAAGCTATTTGTTGACGAGGCACATTCATACAAAAACCTTTTCCTATATACCAAAATGCGTAATGTTGGAGGCATTGCACAAACAGAAGCACAAAAGTCGTCTGATTTATTTATGAAATGTAGATATTTAGACGAAATAACTGGAAATAAAGGAACAGTATTCGCAACAGGAACTCCAGTATCAAACACAATGGCTGAATTATATACAATGCAAAGGTATTTGCAGTATGACGAGCTAAAAAAAGAAAATCTTGACCATTTCGATAAATGGGCATCAACTTTTGGAGAAACAATTACTGCGGTAGAGCTTGCACCAGAAGGTGGTACATATAGAGCAAAAACAAGGTTTGCAAAATTTCACAACTTACCAGAATTAATGAGTATGTTTAAGGAAGTGGCAGATATACAAACGCAAGAAACATTAAATCTACCAAGACCTGAAGCTGAAAACCATAATATTGTAACTAAACCAAGTGAAATGCAAAAAGATATGGTAACAAAGCTAGGAGAAAGAGCAGAGGCAATTAGAAATGGAGCAGTAGAACCTAAACAAGATAATATGTTAAAAATAACGAATGAAGGTAGAAAATTAGCTTTAGACCAAAGACTTATAAATCCATTACTACCAGATGATGAAAATTCAAAAGTAAATGTAGCTTGTAAAAATGTTTACGATATATGGAATGATACAAAAGAGCAGAAACTAACACAATTAGTATTCTGCGATTTATCAACTCCAAAGCAGATAAAATCAAAAGATGAATTATTTTCAGAAGAATACCAATTTACAGATGTTTATAATGATTTAAAGAAAAAGTTAATTATGAAAGGTATTCCTGAAGATGAGATAAAATTTATTCACGAGGCAGATACAGAGGCTAAAAAGAAAGATTTATTTAGTAAAGTGCGAAATGGGAGTGTTAGAGTTTTAATAGGTTCAACACAAAAAATGCGGAGCTGGAACTAATGTTCAAGACAAACTTATTGCATTGCACCATTTAGATTGTCCGTGGAAGCCAAGCGATTTAACACAAAGAAATGGTAGAATGATAAGACAAGGAAATCAAAATTCAAAAGTTAATGTATATACCTATGTAACAGAAGGTACATTTGATAGCTACTTATATCAATTAGTAGAGCAAAAACAAAAATTTATATCTCAAATAATGACATCAAGAACATCAATACGTTCAATGGAGGATATAGATGAAAAAGCATTATCTTATGGAGAGATAAAAGCATTAGCCACAGGAGATACTAGAATACTTGAAAAAACGAATTTAGATGCAGATGTAAGTAAACTTACATTATTAAAACAAAGTTTCTTAAATCAAAAATATGAGCTTCAAGATAAGTTAATAAAATTCTATCCAAGTGCAATAGAGATGCAAAATGCAAAAATTGCAGCTATGGAAGAAGATGTAATAAAATTACGAGATAATACTCTAACTTCTGATAATAAAGAAAATGTATTTTCTCCAATGACAATAAACTGCGTTGAATATACTGATAAAGAAAAAGCAGGTAAAATGCTACTTGCAGTATTACAAGATTTAAAAGGTATGGAAGTTCGAGATATTGGAGAATATAGAGGTTTCAATATGAGTGTATCATTTGATTCAGTTTCAAGAAATATACGAGTAACACTAAAAAATAGATATTCATACTCAACAGATTTAGGATTAGATGCTTATGGAAATATTACAAGAATAAATAACTTACTTGATAATATTAAAGCTAAAATACCTGATGAAAGAAATAAACTAGATACATTAAATCAACAAATGGAAACAGCGAAAGTTGAAGTGCAAAAAGAATTTCCACAAGAGCAAGAACTAAAAGAAAAGATGGATAAGTTAAATCAACTTAATGCAGAACTTAATATTAAAATTGATGAGAATGAAATTATAGACGATTTTGATGATGAAAAAGAAAATGATAAATCAAAAGAAAAATCGGATAAAAATAGAAATGATGACACTAGATTTTAAGGCTATTTGAGGAGAAAAATTTTCATTAAAAATTTAAAATTTATTGTCAAAGTATAACTTTGCTTATTTTATGCTCTTTTTTGACCGTAAGGCTTATAATTGCGTGATTTGGAGGGGTTGCAAATAGTCTAGCATTATGATACATTGTACATAAATAGCGTTGAGATAAATTATAGTAAACATCAAAATAATATAATTTTTGAAAGGCGGTACAAAGTATGGGGTTATTTGGTATTTTTAAAAAGAATAAAAAAGAAAGAATTGAGATTAATGATAATATTTTCGGTAATTTAATGTTAATTGATGAAGGTTGGGTAAAAGCTTTTGAAATAAAATTGTTTGATAATAATTACGATATTGACTTAATTGTAGAAAATGATGAAAATGGTGAAAAAAGCATTTCTGAAAAACAAAAAAACATGTATATGAAATTTATAGAGGAACAAATAAGAATAAAATCAGAAGTTGAAAGAATAATTACGGAAAAATATAATTTTATTGACAAGTCTGAACTTTTAAATAGTAGACCATTAAGTATTTATTTTGAGCTAAGTGGAAATGTAAAACTAACATGTTCAATAGGCAGTGAAGGTGATGAAATAATTGAAATAGAGCTGTTACCACAGGTAAAATTCAACAAAGTTTTATAGTCAAAATCTTAAGATATAGATAAGAAAGGATTTTAATTATGGAAATAAATTATAATGGAGTTTTATGCAGACTTGGAACTTATAGAGTGAATGGAAAAGATAAACCAACATTATATTATATTTCATCTCCAGATGATGAAACTATGTATAAAGCTGGATTTGAAGAATTACATTATGGTTTGTGGGGAAAAATATTAACTGATGAGGAGTATAAAGAGATAATAAAAAAAGAGGAAGAAAGAGAGGCATAGTTTATGAACAGAATTCTAAATGAAATAAAAGAAATAATTAAACAAAACATAAACGAATATTTACCCGAAATAAAACCAAATGATTTAGAGGAAAATGGTACTGTTTATTATATGAACGGGAAAAATGGAACTGAATTCGATTGGTATGTTAATGAGCATTTACCTAGTTTTATGGTATTTTACAATGATGAACAAAATCTAGGAGCAGTAAAGTTGTCAATTTATTCTAATGGTGGAGTAGCAGTATATATTTATGGAGATAAAGGTAACAAAGTTATTAAAGAAGTTTCAGCATTGCAAAACTTAACAAATAATGTTCAAGGAGATAAAGGTAACAAAGTTATTAAAGAAGTACAAACTTCAATAGAAGTTGCAGAAAATGAATTATTTAATTTGGCTGTAATATTAAGAAGTGAAGCAGATGAAAAGAGCATTTGGGATGCAAGTATAGATAAAATCAATACAGATGTTGAAATAACCGAAGAACAAATAACTAAATTTCAAGATACTGAACAATATATGGAACCTACTAAAAATAGAATGAAACTTTTAAATCAAACTGCATACCTTTCTAAAAAAATATTAGAAGAAAGCTGGAAAGTTGGATATATGTACAGAGCTGAGCCCGTAAATGAAAATGATAGTGGATGGTCTTTCATGGCAGGAAATGAATCAAGAGAATATACAGATGATTATAAGAATATCGCATTAGTGAGCGTGCATGAAGTGTATCAATTAGATTCTGATATTTGGAATTATATTGATAATCCAGTAGGAACAGAACTTATAAGGATATCTTCTAATGAATTTGAAATAGATAAAAGAGATAAGGAAATATTTATGGAGAAAAGGAGAGTTTAAAAATATATGGAAGAATTGTTCAAAGAATTCGAATTTAATGAAAGTACAGATTTTGATATAAAAGAAATAAATGATATGCAATTACCAAGCGACTATTTAGAATTTATGCATAAGCATAATGGTGGTGAAGGTGACGTAGGTAAAAATTCATATATTCAATTGATAAAATTAGAAGAACTTGTTGATTATAATGATTATGAAATTTCGAAGCACTTTCCTAATTGTTTTGCTTTTGGAGGAGATTTAGGAGGAAATCATTTTTGTTATAATTTCGCGACTAAGGAATACTTTGCAATAGATTGCTGTACTACTGGGTTAGAAGATAGTTATTGTAAAGCTTCATCATTGTATGAATTTATAAAAAATTGGGACAAACAATTTGATGAATAAGGAGAAGATGATTATGAAATATGAAGATACAAACTTGCCTAAAGAAGTAAGTAAATATTTAGATGAAATATATGATAATAAGGAATTAAATGACGCATTCTTTGAATGTGATATAGAATTATATGGACCAGAGTGGGTAAAGGATTTAGAAAATGATGAAAATTGGCTTGAAGATTTGATGGGACCAGGAGAAACAAATTATAATTTAAAACCTTTTGCTAGAGAAGGAACAGGAGCATTATGGACACTTTTAAATGATGAACTAGTTGGTTACATTGGTACAGAAGGAGAATGTGGAATAGTTGCTCGAAACATAGATGAGTTTATGAACAT
>OHSN01000583.1_pt1 | contig 13400 bp, 10 predicted proteins | sample 1578691 | NCBI WGS metagenome assembly OHSN01 (sample SAMEA3879551, study PRJEB24766) | human gut metagenome | biome: human-associated habitat; feature: feces | place: USA | collected 1985/1987 | reverse complement strand
GGATCGAAATTCTGGTTTATCCTGCCCTTCTGCTGAAAATCAACGATGGATTCCGGACGGAAGAATTCCGTCGGCTGGGACTGACTGGAAGCAGCGGAGACTGGGAGCGGCTGGTCCGGGGCGTGATCCAGGAGTTCGAGGAAAATAACAGCGGCGTGGATCTGTTTCACTTCGACTCTGACGAGGATGTGTTCTGCGTGTACTCCCAATACATCGACGATTTGATGCTGCTGTCCAAAATGATCCGGGCGGCCTGTGACAATGAAAAAACGATGGGGATGTATCTGAACATGAGCGAGGTTGCGAAAGCATGAAAGAGTTGACCACTCAAACAGGGATTATAGTAAAATGCAGTAAAACGGCCATTGAATTTTTCCAAAATGCTCAATCAGTGGATTTCTTCTCTGCACTGGAGATTCCGAAGGAATTCCAAGACATAGCGGTTGAGTTTTATGATTTGATTCTGGAAAACGACCATCCTACAGCTTTGCTGGGCTGTCGCGGCAATTATGATATTGCGGTACAGATAGATGAGGTAACCGGCACCATGACGGGGTGGCATTGGTTCAAATGAGGGAAATGGAATGATCGAGTACATCAAACTCTTTTGGGAGGGCGCACCGGAGGGAGAACCGTCGGTGATCCTCTATGAAGTGGATACAGGAAATGAGCGGCTGGCTCTCCGCTCCATTGACATCTTTATGGACGGTCACACCCACAACATACCTGACCTTTACGAAGACGCTATCGAGATCACGCCGATCCCCACCGTGGAGGAATTGAACGCCCATGTCTGGGGCGAGGAATTCCACGCCTGCATCATAGAGAAAGCGGAATTTGAGGCCATCTGGGAAAGCCACACCTATGATGGAGCATGAAAGGAACCAGGAGGAGACACTATGAACAAACCTATAAAAGCCAAAAATCTGCCGTTGTTCTCCATCATTGACCTGGACCAGCTGCGCCGGGAAAACCATCTGGAGGGCACAGAAGTAACAGACTTTTTCACGGCAAGGGATGGAAAAGTCTATCTTCTCATGGAACAGCCGTCCGAAACACAGGGTAAGGACTGGCTCAGCACTCCTTCCACCTATACCGCAGTGGAAATCCAGCTGGATTGGGCGGAACAGCGGGTGCTGGAAACGACGCTGTTTCCTCTTGGCCTCTTGAAGTTCCAGTTCCATTATTTGCGGCCCGCAGGTGATCACTTCCTCCTGCTGGGGGCAAGATGCGCCTATCGGGAAAACGGCCCCGACCAGAACGCCTGGATCGTCAGCCGGGACGGAGCTGTGCTGTCCCGTTTCTGCCTGGGGGATGGCATTCAAGACTGTGTGGTAAAAAAAGATGGCACCATCATTACCAGCTACTTTGACGAAGGTGTATTTGGTAATTACGGTTGGGATGAACCTCTGGGTGCTTGCGGCCTGATTGCATGGACATCGGAGGGAACTCCTCTCTGGAAGAATGAGAACTATTCCATCTATGACTGCTACGCCATCAGCCTGGACGAAGAAGAAAACCTGTGGTTTTATTATTACGATGAATTCCGGCTGGTGCGGACGAACTTCAAAGAGGACTTTGTATTTGAACTGCCAATCGAAGGAAGCGGAGCTTTTTCTGTTGCCCCGTCCGGCAATACCTTCCTGTTTCAAGGCGGATACCAGCAACGGGATAAATTCTACTTCCTTACCGCTCATGGTGATCACCTTGGGAAAAAACAGGAGGCTATTCCCACCTGTGACGGAAACAAGGTCGCTGTGGAGCAGTGCAGCCTGCTTCGCAGCCGGATGTTGTTCCTTGGAAAAGATGGTGTGCTCTATGGAGGTATTTGGGGGAGCGATGGCCAATGAAACAGTCTGATATTTATACCGAGGCTCTGACCTGTCTGCGCTCCATCCTTCTGGCAGACCATCCAGAGTTCCAAAACTGGATCGACTGGTTGGAGCGGGACATTCAGGACTGGAACCAGCGGCGGGAGGTTGCCCACCATCTTCGGGCATACGGAGGTATGGGCTCGTTCAATGACCTACCCAGTATGCGTGGAAATCACGACTATATTTTCGACTTTCTCAAGTCCGTGTGCTATGCCTTCGGCCATCTTTATGGCAAACGGGAAGGCATTTCTCCGGAGGCATTGATGGAGGAGTGCCTGCACGATGTAGAGCAGGCAGCCTATCACCCCCATAAGGCACTGAACCAAGCCATTGCCCAACACTTGATGCAGGGCGATCTACAGGAAAATCTGGATGCTCTGTGAGGGAAACACAATGCATGACATGAATTTGGAAAAATACCGCAGTAAAATTCAAACTGCTTATAAAGCAAGCCCCTTCACAAAGGGTATCTTCCCGGAACCAGAGGATGCTGTGAAACGATTTGAAAGCAGATATGCTCCCATTCCGGCAGAGTACCGCTGGCTGCTTTTGAACTTCGGCGGCTGCTATTTGGCTGAGCCGTGGATCTTCACACTAAAGGAATTGGAGGAAGCCTACCCCACATTTCAGGATGCCTTTGTGGACTACATGAGCGAATGTGAGCATGGTCCTGTATTTCCTATTGGCGGTTTGGGTGATGGAAGTATCGTATTCCTTGACTTGGAGAGCGGCAGAGTCCAGGGTTATAACTGCGACTATTCCAATTTGGAGGAGATCGCAAATAGCTTTTCCAGTCTGCTCCTGAGCCTTGTGGAGCAGGCATTGGAGATCGGAAAACTGTGCGGAGAATCGTGAGGTGAGCACATGGCAAAGGGCATTCGTGAACGCCTGCTGAAGCAGGCAATCAAATTCCATCAATGGCAGGAAGCCACTTATCCCGGCAAAACCAGCGAGGAACTCGGCGGTGAATGGGAAGTCGATTATCCATACTGGAATGATACTTACAGTGCCTTTTGCCATATGTTGACCCAAATGGATGCAGAAACGGCAGACAGCGTCCTACTGGATGAGATGGTCTATTTAATTGCCAGGGCCAACGAAGCGGAGGGATTTATACAGGAGACCACTTCCCATCCACAATGGTTTGAGTGCCTCTGCCGCAGGGCCGCAGCTTCCAATGAGAATGAGGCCAAGTGGCAGTTTGCCGCCTATCTGCCGGAATGCTCATGTAGTCAGAAAGTCAGGGATATAATTCTGGATTTCGCAAAGGACCCCAATGAATATGTGAGCCGGCGGGCGCTTTTGGCGATGCCTGCTCTGCGTCCTGACTGTGTGGAACAGTTCGCTCCGCTGTTTTGGGAGCGCAACTGTTACTCTCCTGAACTTCAGGAATACCAGCGGATCGCCGTTCTGATTTCACTGGATGCCATCCATTCCGACCAGCTTCCACAATACTTGGAATGGGCCAAGCAGGATGGTCAGAGCTATCTGCTGGAACACGCAAAACGAATCGAAGGAGGACTTTCCATGAACGAAAAACTGTCCCGTCCCCAATTCAATCAAATGGATACAACCGAGAAGCAGACACTGATGGAAAGCCTGGCTGCCCGTTATGATATGACCTTTCTCGGTCTACATACTTTTGACCGCTGGGGCCAGAGCTGCACCACCGGCATCTTCAAGAAAGATGGTCGGGAGTTCGTCTTTGTCCCCGGCGATACCGTCACCCTGGGCTGGGAGCAGTTTGCCGTGGGACTGAATCAGGAGAGCCGGGAGGAATTGGAGTATCTGTTCCGAGAATGGGAAATGGAGCGGGACCCGGAGGAGATGATTCGGGAAAGCATGGCTCCTGTTCGGCAGGCGGCCATTGGCCCCATGCTGGTGGGCCGGGAGCTGGAGGAACTCTGCTGGGAGCCGGTCAAGATGGACGATCCCAGGCTGACTGCCCACCCTGACTGGCTGAAGGAATTCCGTGATTTTGCCTGGAGTGACAGCAGCAGTCTTACCTTGCATCAGTCGGCCCGCATTGAGCGGACGGAAAAGGGCTTTCAGATCTGTATCTATAACCGCACTGATTACGATGAACTCCTTGCCATGCTGGAAAACAGGGGCTTCTCCCTGCCCACGGCGGACGAGTGGGCCTACCTGTGCGGCGGAGGGTGTCGGACCCTGTTCCCATGGGGAGATGGGTTAGACTACTCCATGCGTCTACGCTGGTTTGAGGACATGGATGAGGATGAGAACCGGCCCTATGACATGGAGGAACCCAACTTCTTCGGCCTGTCCATCGCCTATGATCCCTATATGCGGGAAGTGGTGCAGGCTGATAGACTTACCACCTGCGGCGGTGACGGCGGATGCAATATCTGCGGTGGGCTGGGCCCATTTCTCGGTTTCCTACCCTGTTCGCCCCACTGTAAGCCGGAAGTGCAGGAGGACAATGAACTAAACGGAGATTATGACTTTTATCGGCCTATCATTCGGTTGGAGAACTATGATTGACAATAGAAGCTTGATACGAAATAAAGAAAGAGAGGTGCCGACATGGGAGCATGGGGCATAAAAGCATTAGAGCGTGACGAAGGGCTGGATGTACTGGACATCCTCAAAAATGAATATGTACCGGAGCATCCGGTAATGGATCTGGGCGAGATGATCGAACTGATGAAAGAGGAAGTCATGCTGGGATCTGACTTCTCACAAATCGACTTCCTCTTTGACAATACTGCGATGGCTCTGGCGGAGCTGTATTTCCAATGGAAGGATAACGGCAAGCTGGACTACGATCATGAAGAAGCTATATGGGATAAAGTCACCGGTTTCACAGCATCCAAAGAAGCCCTTGCTTTCCTGCTGCGGCAGCTCACCGACATCAAAAACGAGGTGCCGGACGAGGACGGCATCCGTGAGATTGTGGATCTTTGGAAGAACGAGGACAGCGGTGAGATCGCTCCTGCGTGGTTGGAACACTTGAATCAGCTCATTGATCGACTGGATTCAGAACAGGAGGCACGACAAATGTATATCAAAAAATACTGGGGCAACTTTATTGGCGGTTCCGATGACAGTCTGAACCTTGTGGCATTTTTAGAGGATCAGAAAAAGGAGGAGATCCCCCTCAGCGAGATTTTCGCCAAGATCGGTCTGGACAAGCAGAACTGGGACTTTCGCCAAACCGTGGAGTACCTGGAGTTTACACATTCCGATGGTGTGGAGATGGACTTTCACTTCGCCATTGATGTGGTCACCGACCTGGCCGCCATCCTGCTGGAGTGCAGCGTCAGTGGCAGTGTAAACCTTCAGGATCTGGACGAGTACAACACCCCCGCCCGCCGTATCCGCATCACTGCTACGCCAGAGGAGCATGACGCCATGAACAAGGCCCTGGCGGACTTTGTCCATGCCCCGCTGGAATACGACCTCAGCGAGATGATGGATAACGAGGAGATCCAGGAGATGGCTCGGGATGTGGAGGCGCTGCGGAAGGAGCTGTACGAGGCCGCTGGCCGCAACCGGGACTACTATGTAAAGGCAGAGGACATGAAGAATCTGCTCCCCGACTGGGAGGGCGCCGATGGCTGTATCGCCACCAACCGCATTACGGTGGAGGGCTACAAGGTTGGCTACTGCTACCGGGAGAATCCGGACGGCGGCTGGGACAGCGGCTGGCGCTTTACCGCCGGTGACGAGAGCGAGGCGTACATGGACGACCCCAACAATGCCGGGATTTACAAGCTGAACACAATTTGCAACGACGATCCCGACATCATTCCTCTGCTGAACACCCCCGCCCCCTGCGCCTTTGAGCGGGATGAGAACGGCGTGTTCCAGCAGATCAAAGACTGGAAACCGGATGAGGACGAGGAGGACCCTGATATGGACATTTTGAAGCAGTGCCAGAAGTGGCATGAGGAGAGCAAACAACATAAAATTATTGATGCGCTGGAGGCCATCCCCGCCGAGGAGCGTACCCCTGAGATGGACAGCGAGTTAGCCCGTGCCTATAACAATCTGGCAGACCCACATAAGCCAACTTGCAAAGAAATGCTCAAAAAGGCCCTCGCTCTGCTAAAGCCCCATGAGGAATACTTCGAGGACGACTATTACTGGAACTTCCGCATGGGTTACTCCTACTTTTATCTGGATCAGGAGGGCCGGGCTCTGCGATATTTTGAAAAGGCATTGGAAGTCCGCCCTGGTGACGATGACACCAAAGAGTTTATCGAACGGTGCAAGAAGGGTATTTCTCTGCCGCAGTTCTGGGAGTGCTTCCGGGAGCGGACAGAGAACTGGTGGGAAACCTTTGCCGAGATGGAAGCAGAATTGCGCCAGATGATGGATGAGGACAAAGATTACACCCGCGGCGCAGAACTCGTGGCCCCAATGGAAGGGGCTTTGAACCAGGCGTTTGACGAAATCTCCTTCGAGATGGGCTTCAACGGCAAAAAGCATGAGCTGATCCTCACCCCGGAGGGCGACAAGGTCAAGCTGTTTGAGCTGGTCTACTTCCAGAAGCACGCCCCCAAGGAGGTGCTGGAGCACTGGAACATCCTTGTGGGCCGTCAGCCCCTCCAGAACATCGGCCTGCGCACCGAGGACGGCTGGGATATCTCCGGGGAGGATGTGCAGATCTGGCTGGAGGAGCAGGGTGAAAACAGCTTCGCCATCTCCGCCTACTGTGAAAAGCTGCTGCCTATGCTCCGGGAGGAGGAAGGCCGGGCCTGGTGGATGCTCACTACCCTCACCGACCAAGTGCTGGGCGAGATCTCCCACATGAGATACATAGACAGCTTTGATGTGCTGGAGGAACCCAAGGCAGAGCCGTCCTTCCTCCTGTCCCAGCTGCCCGACAAACTGCGGGAGCAGGGCCTGGAGCTCTCCACCGACCCGGAAGCCTATCTGGAGAGCTACCTTGGTTACAAAATGGAACCCAAACAGGACCCGGACGCCGATTGGCGGCTGGATGTAATGGCCGGTTCCACCTGCTGTGTGCCGCTCATCAACGGCTATCTGAATGCCGACAATGATTTTATGGACGATCTCCATGCCGACGGCGCGGTGGCGGGCTTCTTCTGCTATCCCCTGGATACCCTGCGGGAGGAGGAAGGCAGTCAGAAAATTTTCGACTTCCGGGACAAACTGGAGGAAGTGCTCACCGGCGGGGATGGTTCGGAAGTGCTCACTCTCACCGGCGGGGCAACCGGCCTCTACTGCGGCTATGTGGACTTCATCGCCTGGGACATCCAAGAGGCGCTGAACATGGCGAAAGAGTTCTTTGAAGGCACGGACATCCCATGGGCCATCTTCCACACCTTCCGCCGTGAAGCCGGTTCTGTACCCCTAAAGCAACAAGATGATGGGACAGAAACTGAGAATCAGGATGACGAGTTGGATGAAACGCTTACTGGCATGGACTATATTCCTTATACCCAACAGAACGCCGAAGCATTCTTCGCTCAGCTGGAGCAGTGGAACGACGAAGACGAGTACACCCGCTGTATCCAGGCACTGAATGCCATCCCGGAGAACTGGAGGAACTACCGCACCGCCTACGCCCTGGCCCGTGCACTGGAGAACTACGCCATCATCGGGGACCATGACGAAGGTACTTTGAAATCCAAGGGAGACAAAGCCCTTCTGAGGGCCATTGAGGTGCTGGAGTCCGTCCGGGAGGAAGGCCAGGACAAGGCGGAGTGGAATATGCGGATGGCCTATGGCTATCAGTATCTCTACGGCCAGGAGGAAAAGGCCATTCCCTACGCCCAGCGGTGGGCAGAGTTGGACCCGGAGGACGAAAATGCCCCGGCAGTAATTCGGGAGTGTAAGGCGGAGATCCGGAAACGCCAGCGCAGCCGGAAGAAGAAGGCCAAATTCGTGCCCGGTGATACCCCATTTGAGGGCTTCGACCTCACCAACTTCTGGGATGATAATTGGTATGCACTGAAAGAATATGTCAGTGAGCCGCCTTCCGATGAGCTGATTGCCAGCGTGGAGGAGGAACTGGGCTACAAGCTGCCCGCCGCCTACATCTGGCTGATGAAGCAGCACAACGGCGGCATTCCGGTGAACACCTGCTATCCCTGCGATGAACCTACCTGCTGGGCAGATGACCATGTGGCCATCACCGGCATTTTCGGCATCGGACGAGAAAAGAGCTGCTCCCTCTGTGGAGAGCTGGGCAGCCAGTTTATGATCGATGAGTGGGAGTATCCTGCCATCGGTGTGGCCATCTGCGACTGTCCAAGCGCCGGACACGATATGATTTTCCTGGACTACCGGGCTTGCGGTTCCCAGGGAGAGCCTGCGGTAGTCCATGTGGATCAGGAAAATGACTATAAAATTACCCATCTGGCAGATAGCTTTGAGGAATTTATCCGCGGACTGGAGCATGAATCCCTCTATGATCCGGATGAAGATGCAGGGGGTCTTGAGGATGACGCCGACGAGGAGGAAACCGACCATAAGGGTTCCTTTGCCGGATCTGTGCTCCTCTCCAAAGCAGAGTGGGACAAGGAGCAGTTGATCCGAGATCTGCGGGAAGAATGGGGTATCGTAGATGAGGAGCCGGATGAGGGCGACGAAGATGTTGAGAACAGCAATGACGCTGTGGTAATGCGGGTCGGCAATATGATGCTGATTGTGACACTATTCCACGGTCACATCCCGGACAATGAAGCAGAGATCAACGCCGAAAACAACTATATGTGGCCAGAGGCCGTAGAAGTGGCCAAAGCGCACAAGGCCCATATCATGGTGGCTGTGTTGGGCGAGGAGGAAAAACTGCTGGAACGAGGTAAGCTGTTCACCAAGGCGATGGCAGTGTGCTGCAAGCAGAAATACGCCACCGGTGTCTACACCAGCGGCGTGGTATTTGAGCCTCGTTTCTATGAGGGCCTTGCCGATATGCTCAAAGAGGACGAACTGCCCATCTTCAACTGGGTTTGGTTCGGCCTGTACCGGAGCGAGGGGGGCCTAAACGGCTACACCTACGGCATGGATGTGTTTGGCAAGGAGGAAATGGAGGTGTTGAACACCGACGCTGAGCCGGAGGAACTGCGGGACTTTTTGGCCAGCCTTGCCTCCTATGTGCTGGCGTGTGATGTGACGCTGCAAGACGGCGAGACCATCGGTTTTTCTGCGGACGATAAGCACACCATCACCCGCAGCCCCGGCATCTCTCTGCCAGAAGAACAGATGACCCTGAAGATCGGTTACGAGCCTATAAAGGGAGATCCGGAGGATGACAGCTGCGACCACTCAGACAATGATGACACGCAGGATGAGGAAGAATTCAGTAATCCCGAAGTCTACACCGAGGAGGAGATGGAAGCCGTCGAGGGGCACATTGAGCAGTATTTCGGCAAGTTCGAGAATGTGTTCCATGAGCTGGTTTCTCCCGACATCCATGTGGACATCTGCGTGGTGCCGCCCTCTGAGGAGCGGGACTACTGCACCCTGGTCACCATGGGCATGGGCGCTCACCGGATGAATGTGCCGGAGGAACTGGCGGAATATAAGCTGGAGCGGGCGGAGCTGGCCATTGCCCTGCCTGCGGACTGGAAGCTGGATCAGGAGTCCATGAAAGACGAAAAGTGGTACTGGCCCATCCGCCTGCTGAAATCCTTGGCCCGCCTTCCCATTGCCAGCGATACCTGGCTGGGCTTTGGACATACCATGGATAACAAGGAGAACTTTGCGGAAAATACGAAGCTGTGTGCCGCCATTCTCACCGGCCCCCAAAGTACAGAGGAGGGCGGCGAGGTCTGCACCCTGCCGGGCGGCGAGGAGGTCAACTTCTATCAGGTCATTCCGCTTTATGAGGACGAGTTGGACTATAAACTGGAACATGATGTAGACGCTCTGCTGAACAAGATGAGGGGGATCAGTTTTGTTGTAAACCCCACTCGCCAGAATGCGATCACCCGTGGCACCCTTTCCAATGATAATTTTGACGGTGAGATGGACGACGCTTCCTATCACCTTGAGAGCATTGAGGAGAAGGAACTGCCTATTGACCCCATCAATGCTTATAACCACATGGCCATCTACCTGCGCTGGTGTATGGAGCACGACCTGATGGGCGAGGACTTCCTGAAAGAATACAGCGAAGTGGCCAAACAGGTCAAAGCCGACCCTGCCAGCGTGGATCTGCGGGAGTTTATCCGGGATGAGCTGGACGGCTGTCTGTTCTCTGTGCTGTTCAATCAGCAAGGCCGTGCCTTTGCAGGCTATTACTACGGAGAGGGCGACAGCCCCTACTATCCTGCCGATGTTGACGACAACGCCCTCTGCTTCTTCGGCCCAGAGCGGTATCACTCCGATGAGTTCCAAGATGAAGCCTACCTGTTCATCCCCTTTGACGAGGACTACTATCAGGCTATGGCAGAGGTGATCGAAGAACGCTTTGCTAACTGGCAGGGACAGGACTTCGACGAGGACACGCTGGAGCCTTCCGAGGTGGCTCAGGCCATCATGGAGTATCTGGACTGCGAGTGTACCTATTTCCCATCCATGGCAGATGATGACCCCATCATGTCGGCATACAGCTACGCCCAGCGGCTGGGGGTACGGGAGGGCTTTGTTCCCGTGCTCATCAAGGCGGATGATGAAACGCTGTTGGAGTGTCTGGTGATGAACGCCGACCCGGAGAACGATGCGGACTTTTATGAATTTGACCTCAAAACGGTAATGGAGTATCGAAAGAAGATGCTCTCCGCTCCCGTCAAGGACGGAAAGGCGGTTCTGGAGGAATTGACCGGCCAGCGCAAGGAAGAAGCCGAGGACGATGACATGGACTGGGAGGAGGAAGTCCTGGGCGAGATGGAGGGCGGCTATGACAATGACCGCTTCTCCTGCTATTGGGATTCGGATAGCCACATGACCTATCCGCTCATTCTGGCCAAAATTCCGGTCAAGAACCCCTGGGAGATCTTCGCCTACCTGCCCTTTGGAAATTGGAATGAGTGTCCGGACACACCGGACCTGATGGCAGTGGCGAAATACTGGTTCGAGCAACATGGTGCCATCCCTGCCGCCATGAGCCACGATGAATTGGAGTTTGAACTTCCAACTCCGATCTCCAAGGAAAGAGCTATGGAGGTGGCTGTGGAGCAATATGGTTTCTGCCCAGATCTGGATCAGAATGAGGATGGAAGCATTGGCTCCTTGGCAGATGTCCTGTGGCAGTCCACCGTCTGGTATTTCTGGTGGGATTGATGGGAGGTGCGACCAATGACAGAATATCAGAAAACCTATATCGAACTAAAAAAACAGTTTGTTGCGACCAATGAAGGTCCGGACAGTGTCCGCGCTCTATATACCTTCAAGGAAGAACTTGAGCAGAGTGAGGATCAGCAGGCCAAGGAAGTGCTGGTGGATATGTATGATCTACTGGACTTCAAGAAGGACGCCTACGAACTGCTCTGCCAAATCGGAAATCGTTCCGATAAAAAGACCCTCAAGCGGCTGGGCACGCTGAAGGACTATGCGGAAAACTGGGGCAATCATTATGCTCTCCCCAAGCCCAAAACGCCGGAGGAAAAGCAGAAAGAAAAGGAACGGCAGGCCCAGCTGGGCATGCCCGCCTTCCGGTATCACCCAAACCCTCTGGAAACTGGGGCTTTTGAGGAATCCGCAGACGGCGTTGTCTGCGACTGCTGCGGCAAGATGACCCATATTTTCTATACAAATCCGTTCTTTTCCGTGGAGGATATTGCATATCTGTGCCCAGAGTGCATCGCCAGCGGCGAGGCGGCCCGGAAATATGACGGCAGCTTTCAAGATGATTTCTCTGTGGACGATGGCGTAGACGATCCGGAGAAGCTGGACGAGCTGATCCACCGTACTCCCGGCTACTCCGGCTGGCAGCAGGAATACTGGCGTGCCCACTGCGGCGACTACTGCGCCTATTTGGGCTATGTGGGGGCCAGAGAGCTGCGGGCACTGGGTGTGCTGGAGGAAGTGCTGGACGATCCCATGTGGGACGAGGCGCAGAAAGATATGATCCGGGAATCTGTCAATGGCGGGCATCTGCAATGCTATCTGTTCCAGTGCCTCCACTGCGGAAAGCACCTGGTCTGGATGGATTTTGATTGAGGAGTTTTCAAAAGGTAGGATACAAGCAATGAAAACTAAAACGCTGACCATTCAACTGAATGATGAACAACTGCCCATCCTCCCAGTGGAACCAGAAGTTCACCTCTCCTTTACCACTCATGCCGACGGAAATGAATTGGAGTTAACAGGAAACCGGGCGGGGCTGCTCCTGTTGGCGAAAGCCGCTCTGGGGATGGCGGAAACCGCTCGTGTGGATGGCTTCCATATCCATTTGGATGACCTTTATGACATCAACGCCGAGGGAAAAACCATCCTGATTCAAAGGGAGGAGTCAAAGCCATGATTGAAAAAACCTTCCTCAACCCCACTACAAATAAGCAGTGGCGGATTGAAATTGACGGCCATACCATCCGAACCTGCTTGAATGGCGGGAAGGTCAAGGAGATCCTGTGCGACTCCGCTTTCCAGGTCAGGAGCAAGGCTGCCAGCGCCATGATGGGCCAGATGCGGAAAGGATTTGTCTATCAGAATCGGGATGCCGCTGTTGGGCAGGCGCGGTGCCATCGGTTTGTCGGTAAGGACAGTAACGGCTTCATGCCCCTGGCCGCCTCTCCCGCAAGGGATGACTTCTTCCTGACGAGGGTGGTCGGAGATTTTGAGGACGAGACCCTCTATCACTTCGATGGCAGCGGGGAGAGCCTTGAAACGGTCTCTCTGGGTGCCAAGCGGATGACCTATGAGCAGGTCCTCTGCTCCAATGACACCCTTCTTCTGAACAACAGCTATCTTCTCCAGCAGTTCTCGCTCCGCACCCATGAGGTCACGCCCTTTGCCAACAAGAAAAACAGCATGAAGACCATGCTGGATGTCAGTGGCGACCTGGCCCTGTGGTACACGGGCGAGGAGATCGTCGTCTTTGCCTTTGGCAGCAACACGAAAGTGTGGCGGGAAACGGTAAAATGTAAGAAGTCAAAAGATCCGAATTTTGCCTATTACTGCTTCGGGATGCTCTCTCCCCGGCAGAGCAAAGCGGTCTACCGTGTCACCGAGGGTGAGTATGTGCTGGTCGATCTGAAGTCCGCCCAAAAAGTAGTGATTCCCAATGAGGGCTGGCATCCCTTCTTCTCTCCAGATGACCAGTGCTTCTCGGTGGGCGGCAGGTTCTATCTGACCCAGACCGGAGAGGAGATGGACAATCCTTTCCCATTTTCTGTCCGGCAGGGGCTGAGCTTTTCGGATACCTGTACGGTGAGGACAAGGGGCAGCCTGATGGCCGTTCAGCAGGATCGTGGCAGCTCCCCCATAGAGCTGTGGGATACCGGCAGCGGCCAACTGCTGGCCTCTATTGACGACCCCTTTGTGGTGCGGCAGGTGAATTTTGCCTTTACCCAAAGCGGGCTGGTCCTGCACACCGATTACGGGGCCATGAGCATCTATTCCTGCGCCCTCTGAAACGGAGAAATGAACTAT
>OHSN01000573.1_pt1 | contig 13521 bp, 14 predicted proteins | sample 1578691 | NCBI WGS metagenome assembly OHSN01 (sample SAMEA3879551, study PRJEB24766) | human gut metagenome | biome: human-associated habitat; feature: feces | place: USA | collected 1985/1987 | reverse complement strand
AAGCCCCTACTCCTGCGGGAGCTTTTTCGCTAACGATTTGATTTCCGTAAAGCCTTCCTTGGATACTTCCATAAGCTGCTCAACCGAGTACTGATTCACCAAGCGGAGTAATGTCTGTGATTGCTCTAAGCCGTTGAGCTGCTGTACAATGAGCTGTAAACAGGCGCTGGCATCACTGGCAATTCCCTGATACTGCTTGTAGGCCTGTATCCGCTCATACAGTTCATCCGGAATGGTTAAATTGACACGTTTCTTGGTAGACGGCATGTCGAAATCTCCTTTCGATTGAATTCTATCAGGAATTGTATATCGAGATACGTAGAATGTCAAGGAGTACTTTAGAGTAACACCGCGCGTAGGAAGAATCCCCGTTCCTTCAGGAACAGGGATTCTCCATCCATGACAGCAGTGTTCTTCTAACAGTTTTCTAACACTTTTCTGAAAATATGAATTCCCGCGCGGGCGGGCGCTGCAATCATCATAGCGCAGCGCCCACCCGGAACCCGTTGCAAATACAGGGGTTTTGGTGATTCTCTATGATGTTCTGTGATGTTGGGTGTAACCTGTAAACAGGCAATGGGGTTCAAGAGGCCTTGAGTTCGAATCTCAACACTCGGACCATAATGTGGAGACAAAAAAGATGTCTCCTGCGAAAAGCCCGAATATATCGGGCTTTTTTGCTACCCAAAGGTAAACAAACACGAATGAAGGCGAAATGGGGTCTGTTTATGACCGAACAGAAAAAGAATACTATCATAACAAGCGGCATCGCTGTACTTGCCGTGATACTGGCATATTGCTTACGAATTGTGGGCAGGGGCAGCTTCTACCCGATGCTGTTTTCCTATCTACGTAGCTTTATCTATATCGGTCTGTTCGCCGCCTGGGGGCTCTCCGTCCGTCAGCGGATCGTGCAAAAGCAGGTGTGCAGGTTTATGACGGTCACCGCAGTACTGCTCATCATATGGATGGTAGTCCGTTCGGCAAAGTATTTTATATTCTGGCAGCCGGATGCCGTCCGTTACCTGTGGTATCTGTTCTATCTGCCCATGCTGTTTGTGCCTATGCTGGCGCTGCTGATTGCCATGTCATTGGGAAAGCCGGACGAATACAAATTTCCCAAGGGAATGTCGATTCTGTGGATCATCTCCGGCACATTGCTTCTGCTCGTGCTCACAAATGACCTGCACCAATTCGTATTTACCTTTCCGAAGGACGCCGCCGTGTGGACAGACAAAAACAACGGCTACTCGATAGGCTACTTCATTATTGTAGGCTGGCAGGTGCTGTGTGCCTTTGCCGCACTCGTAATTATGTTTTTCAAATGCCGTGTGCAAAAAGGAAGGCTCCACTTTCTGCCCATTGTTCCTATGCTGCTGACGATCGTTTACAGCGTGCTTTACTATGCGGGTGCGGATTGGCTGCTCCACTTGTTCGGCGATATTGCCGCATTCCAAAGTGTGATGTATATTCTGACCTTTGAATTTTGCATCGCCTGTGGATATATACATTCAAACAGCCGTTATGTGGACTTGTTTGCTTCCTCTGTCGGCACATCGGCAGAGATCACCGACAAGGACTTTACCGTTCGGTATGCAGCTGTAAACACTGCGCCTATCTCAAAGGAAACGATGAAAAAAGCCGAGCAAAGCCCGGTCACGATGGGCGGCTTGACCGTTCACACCATGCCCATTGATGGCGGCTATGCCGTATGGACAGAGGATGTGTCGGCTTTGCGTGACATCAAGGAGGACTCCGAGCTTCTTGCAGACGAGCTTGCCGACAGGAACGAAATACTCCGTTATGAATACAAGCGTGAAGCCAAGCGCCGCAAGGTGGAGGAGCAAAACCGCCTGTATGATCTCCTGCGTTCCGCTACGCAGACGCAAATCGACCGCATTGCAGAGCTCACTAAGGAATACCGCCGAATCTCAAGCACCGATCCCGACAGTGCCAAAACGCTCCTTGCCGAGATTGCCGTGCTGTGCAGCTATATTAAACGCCGCAAGCATCTGACGCTCCTTACCGACCGAGATATTAAAATAGCGGAAACGGAACTCCACCGTGCCTTCAATGAGTCCCTCCAAACGCTGAAGCTGTTGGGCGTCCGCAGCTCGCTCTATGTGGACGAGTCTCTTTCCATGCTCTCCGGCAAAACGGCGACTGCTGTATTTGATTTTTATGAATCGGTTATTGAAGCCGACATTTTGAATTTAACAGGCATACAGGTAAGCCTCATAAAGGCAAACGGCTTGCGCTTGTCACTGAATGTGTGCTGCAAAGCCGACCTTTCCGCTTTGGTAAGCGGAGACAGCATCCGCTGTGAAAAAGAGGATGACGAGGAATACCAGCACCTTGTATTTGAAGCGAAAGAAGGTGACAGGAAATGAGTGCATTTTCTTCCCTTTCTGAATTTTGGCAGACCATGCTGCCGTTTATCATGCTTGTGGAGATCGTTCTTGAGATCGGGCTGTTTATGTATCAGCTTCTTCGCAGCAATAAGCCGGTGCGCAGCCTGCTGAGTCTGGCAGTCATGGTGGTGATGATCCCACTGCTATTCTCCGTTTCTCAGGCAGATTCCGATAATATCGGGGACGCATTTCTGCTGGACGCACCGTGGCTGATATTTGCCGCTGCCATTTTCCTTGCGGCAGTTCACTTTGCCATTGCTCTGCCGCAGGAATACCGCCGTAAAAAGAACGAGCTCTCACCGTTCTCCATTAAGGAAGCAACCGATAAGCTGCCTATGGGCATCTGCTTTGCCGACCCGAACGGCAGGATCATCCTGTGCAACAACCGTATGCGCAGGCTCTCCTTTGCCCTTTGCGGCCACGAGCTGCAAATCAAAAGCGATATGGAAAATGCCCTGAGCGCGCCGGACAGATCCGTGACCGTCAAGAATGATTGCTACATCCTGCCTGACAAGACCGTCTGGCAGTTTCGCACACAAAATATCACCGTGGACAGCGATGACCGCTGGCAGCAGATAACGGCGCACAATGTAACCGAGCTGTATAACGGCTACCAAAAGCAAGAGGAAATAAATGAAGAACTGGCAGAAGTCAATCGAAAGCTCAGGAAGATGTACGCTCGCATGGAGAACGATGTCAAAGAGAAGGAAAGCCTTGACCTAAAGGTCTATATTCACGATACCATCGGGCGAAGCCTCCTGACCATCCGTGACATCATAGACAGCGGAGAGGATACCGAGCGAAAGCTTGAGGCGCTGCAAAATGCCATCGGTATGCTGGCAAGCAACCGTGTCACCTCTGTCAGCACAATGGACGAGGTAAAAAGAACCGCACAGCAGCTTGGCGTGGCTGTAAAAATCGACGGCTACCTGCCCCGTGATACCGCAGCCGAGGAGCTGACCGTTTCTGCCGCCAAGGAGTGCGTGACCAACTGCATCAAGCACGCAGACGGGAATGAGGTATATATCCGCATTGCCCAGCGCGGCGAACGCTATGATGTTACCATAACCAACAACGGCAAAATACCCACAGAGCCGATAAAGGAAGGCAGCGGCCTGTCAACGCTTCGCCGCAGTATTGAAAGCTCCGGCGGTGAAATGCATATTTCGCACAATCCACGCTTTGCTCTTCTTATTACGATTCCCGCAAAGGAGATCAGCCTATGATAAACACCATACTTGTAGAAGATGATCTATACATCCAAAAGCACTTTGTCGATCGTCTTGCGGCAGACGGCGAGTTTCATCTTGTCGGCGTTTTCCGTGACGCCTTTGAAGCGGAAAAGCACTGCGACGCCACCGTAAAGCTCGTCCTTATGGATGTGCAGACGCAGCATAAACATTCTGGTCTTGCCGCCGCAGAGCGCATCAAAAAGGCTTTTCCGCAAATCAAAATCGTTGTGGCTACCTCGCTTGTCGATCCCGAAGTTTTGCAAAGAGCCAAAATGGGTGCTGCCGACAGCCTGTGGTATAAGGACCACGGAACAGAGGAGCTGATGAGCGTGGTAAAGCGCACCCTGGCAGGCGAAAAGGTATTCCCCGATATCGCTCCGGCCATTGAAATGGAGGGTACGATGTCCGATGTCTTCTCACCCCGACAGTTAGACATCCTACGCCTTTATATAAAGGGCTTTACCTATCAGGAAATTGCCGATAAGCTGGGCATCTCCAAAAACGGCGTTCGCTGGAACCTGGACGATATGGTGGAAAAGAGCGGCTTTGAAAGCAGAGAAGCGCTGGTTGCAACCGCCATTGAAAACAAACTCATGGTGATCACCTTAAAAGACGAATAAGCAAAACTGAACCCCTTGGCTGTACGGTCAAGGGGTTTTTCGCGCCCAAAAGGCAAAAATCTTTTGAAAAAAACCAGATCTTTCTTCTGTTACTGGCACAAGTGCCAGTGACAAACGCCAAAAAATCAGTATAATAGATAATGTAAGATTAGGATTGTGCTTTTAGAAGGTGGTGATGAATGATGAAAAAAATCGTTCTGGACATTCAAAGCGATATCCATGCGCACACCATGGAGCGAATGCTGATGCAAAAATTGGACGATTGCCAAGTTGTGATTTCCGAGTCGCCGGACGCAACCGCCGAGTGGTGCAAAACGCATCGACCGGATGTGCTTTTAATGGAGGTCAAGGCGTATTCGCCCTGGATGTTCAAAGAACGAATGGCAATCCGTGACAAGGTAAAACGGAACACGGAAAGCTGTCGTGTCATTCTCTTTGTGGATGATGATACAGATGAAGATTTGACCGAAAAGGTACGGCAGGCAAAGCGCGAGGGTCTGATAGACGCTTTTCTCTTCGGTTCGGTATCCGAAAACTACTTTGCTTCGGTCATCGACAGTGTTTAAATCAGGCAACACAAAAAGCATAAAAATCTTCAAAATAATTATGAGGGAGGAATAATAGTATGACAAAAACGAACAAACGAAGGCGCGTCGCCAGCGTCCTGTTGGCGCTTGTGATGCTGCTCTCACTGATGCCGAGTCAGGAGCTCCATACCCATGCCTTTTGGGAAGACTACGATGACGGCACAGATTGTATCTACTGCGACCACTATCACTGGGGCGAGAATATGTGCGACGGTTGTGGGTTCTGCACTGTTGACTGCAACTCCGACTGCTTCGCTGAATTCCACTGCAACGATTGTGGTGAGTGTCTGTTCAATACACCCAATTGGTGCGATCAATGCTACAAATGCGCCGACTGCATGGAGGACACGCACTGCTCGACCTGCGGCAAATGCTACATCGGCGAGGATGACCAGCTGTGCGGCGAATGCCATAAGGGTCCATGCTGCTCCATAACCATCTGCGACTCCTGCGGCTTCTGCGATGACTGCGCAAACGATGACAGCGACCCGATGCACTGCTCGCTTTGCAACAGCTGCTTCGGTTCGGTGGACGAGTGCGTGGACGACGATGATACCGGCGTCATCCACTGCATCGATTGCCACACGGCCTGCGAGCAGTGTGAGGAATGCCTGCTGAACCAGGAGTCCTGCGAGGACTGCGGCCTGTGCTTCCACGACAGCGATCCCTGCGAGGACGGCTGCGATCAGCGCTGCAAGGACTGCTGCCGAGATGCCGTAAGCGCTATGGGCTGCGATCATGACGACTGGTGCTTCAGCGACTCTGATTTTGAGGATCATTTGAAGACGGAGCATTCCGGCGCCGGACATACCCACATAGCCTCCGCCAGCTGGGCGGCTGACGGAACGCAGCACTGGCACCCCTGCCGCTATTGTGACGATAAAAAGCTGAATGCCGCCAACCATGAATTTGACGCCAAGGGCGTGTGCAAGGTCTGCGACTACATCAGCGGCAGTTCCATCGTCATCAACCGCCAGCCGAGGGGCGTCAAGTGTAAGACCTCTATCTACGATGATTATAACGAAGAGCCGGAAAACGGCCTGCTGTTCTATGAAAATAACCCGGTCACCTTCTCTGTCTCGGCAAGAAGCCTGAAGGGCGACGAGTTGACCTATCAGTGGTATCGGAAGAATAATGAGAATCCAACGGCGGCGCCCTACAAGCTGCCGGAGGGTAGGTTTTACACGGGTGTGACGACCTCCACACTGAAGATGCCGGTTTCCACCCAGGCCTGCCAGGAGGACTACTCCTACTACTGCGTCATCGGCAGAAAGGGCGACCCTTCGGACACCCTGAAAACGGCGGAGGCAAAGCTGACGGCCACCCATGCCTACAGCCACAAGCAGGCGGGTGTGCGTGTGCCCACGGAGGAGAACCCCATAAAAGTACACCCAAATATTATTTACTCCACATTCTGCGGAAGCAGAATGTTTCTTTTCTCCGTAAGCCCTTTGTCAAGGAACTTGTAAAAGATGTGAATCTGCCTGTCCTCGTCCTTGCTTTCGGGACGATCACCAATCACGATGTACTCGATAAGCTCCAAACAAGTCTCACGGGTAAGCTCCTGAATATCGACATACTTCTTGATATTTTCAATGTATCTGTCAATATCCTTTTCAGCCTGTTCAGCGGTTTCGCACTTTTCTTTCAGTACAGCGACTTTCTCTCTCAGCATCTTCTGCTCATCAAGATACTGATTCAGCATTTTCACGCAGAGTTCTTCGGGTACAGTACCGAGGAGCTTTTCTTCATAGGTCTTACTGATAAGCGTTTCGAGCTGTGCAAGCCTTTTCTCACCCTCATGGAGTTCCTTGCTGTTATGCTGGCTCTCCGCATCGGCAGTAGCCTGTCTGCGTTTTCTAACGGCTTCACGGAGTGCGTCCTCGTCCTCAACGGCAAGTCGTGCCTTTGCTCTAATATCGTCAACAACAATCTGTGAAATTACTCTTTCCAAAATGGAATGAGGAGTGCAGCCGTCCATTCCGCTTCTAACATAAGTACCACAGCGATAGCTGACAGTCTCATATGTTCCACGCTTCTTAGAGGTGTGCATGGTTCTGTTCATTTTCATCTTGTAACCGCAGTCTGGGCAGTACATAAATCCTGACAGCGGAAGAATCACGCCTTCTTTTGTTGTCTTGCCGATACTCACCGATGCGTCAACCTCTCTAACCTTGTCCCACAGCTCTCTTGAAATGATAGGTTCATGATTATTTTCAATCACTATCCATTCCGACCTGTCCTTGCGTATCTGCTTGTGATTTTTGTAGGATACCGTTGTCACTCTCTGCTGTGCGAGATTTCCGATATAAATCTCATTGTTAAGAATGCCACGCACCATACAATCATTCCACAGATGTGAAGTCACAAGGGGATTATCTTTGCCTTTAAGCTGATAACGATGATCCGAGGGAGTTGCGATGCCGTCCTTGTTAAGCTGTATAGCGATCTGCTTCGGACTTAACCCTCTTGCCCTCTGCTCAAATATACGTCTTACGATAACGGCGGCATCTTCATCAATCAAGGGCGTATGCTTTTCATCATCTGCCTTGATGTAACCATAAGAAGCTGAAGCCGCCAGATACTTGCCCTGCCGAGAATTTGCTGCCATGACACTGCGTACCTTCTTTGACGTGTTGGCGGCGTGCCATTCGTTGAATAAATTCATCACAGGCATAAGATCCATTGCCGAACTGTTTCTGTCAAGCGTGTCTACATTGTCGCTCAGGGCGATGAAGCGGATATTGAATGAAGGAAAAATGTAATCTATATACTGACCGACCTCGATATAATTTCTTCCGAAACGTGAAAGGTCTTTACAGAGGATAAGATTTATCTTTCCCGACTTTGCATCATCAAGAATCTGCTTGATACCTGGTCTATCGAAACTTGTTCCCGAATAGCCATCGTCCTCGCATATCTCGATAAGATTCCACCCCTCCTGCTTGCTGACATATTCCGTCAGCATCTTCTTCTGATTTTCAATCGAAAGGGATTCGCCCGCACGTTCGTCCTCCTGCGACAAACGCACATAGATCCCGACATTGTAAGTAGTTTGCTTTGCCATAATAACTCCTTTCCAATCAAAGCAAACCATATTCGATGATACAACTATTATAGCGCAGAAAACCGAATATGGCAAGTCTTTTTTCAAAACTTTTTAGTTCTTTTCGGTTTTCTGAAACGCTCTTTTGAAAGCAAGTTCATAAAGCACCTTATCAAGGTCTTTTTCACCCACGAAATGACTTGTCACAGCATAACGCTGACCGTCCACTTCGTACACGGCTTTGCTGGTCGGCTTATCTTTATATCTCTCATTCAGCTCAGCCAAAGTAAATCCTGTATCTTTTCTTGGCAAGTGTCTCCTTTCCGCCTGCGATTATCTATCTCTACACGCAATGGCTTTTTGTTGCAGGGGCGTTACGCCTGCACAGGTGCTGTACGGAACGGCAGAGCCGTCCCTTACACAGCAATCGTTTTGTTGTCGGAATATATGTTACTCCGAATAGGAATGATCTGTTTCTGAAAAGCTCATCTGCTTAGCGTACTTTTCGGAATAGCTTTCGTCCGAGCTGTTGTCAGCATCGGCAGAACTATCGTCAGCCAGCTCACCAATCTGCTCATAGGTCATACCGCTTGCTGTCAGCTTGCCGATCAGCGTATGCTCCGCAGTCACAGCATCGAGAAGTGCCTGTCCCTCCGCACCGCCGTAAAGCTGTGAGAGCTTATCGTAGGTGTAGAGCTTGCTATCAATGATGACCTTGCGCCTGCGCTCCTGCACAGCTTTGATAGACTTTTCGTAGCTGTCGAGCTTTGCCTGATTCTCCGCAAGAACAGCATCCGTAATGATAACAGCGGACTTCTCATCAACCTCGGTCTTAGCTTTCTTACTCATTCTCATCACCTCCCAATGTATTGGATTTAGGGATAATACCCTATGCTAATATTATAGCATTCTCGGACAGCAAAAGTCTATTCGCATTGCGCAAGAAGTTGAGTGCGCCATAAAACTTCTTCATTCGTGAAATTGTTATGGGGAATTTTGCAGAAAGCAGACCGAGCATTGCAAATCCGAGCCATATCACATTGACTGCATACTGCATAGGTCACCATTTCTGATTTATTCAATACGGAGAATTATTATCACGGAGCAACTATTTTTATAAAAATCATGCCCGTTTCCTGATTGAACGTGCTTGTATATATAGAGGGGGTTTTATCCGAGTGCCGCCGTGACCTATTCACATTCTGTATAGAAATATGCTGTTGAATTTAGGCACAAGGGAGAACCGTCATGAACAAAGTGTAAACTTTTCTGAAAAACAACGCCATTTTCTCAAAAACACCGGTAGAAAAGTGAAGGGCTTTGACGTTGTGACGATCACACGCACCCCTGCATATCATTTTCATCATAAAATTTTTCTGCGGTATACTTAACGAAGCGGTCAATAATTTGGTATTAACTTATGGGAGCATATTTCATAGGACTGCCGCCCAGACTGCGCAATAACTGCGCTGAGCCAGTTTACAATTTCAAGAGTGATGATATTGAGTGCATCACGCAGGAGCGTGAGCGAGTATGACCGCCGACCTAAGCGGCGGAGAGTTTAAGTCGCATAGCTCCAAATTCGCTGACGGAGCATCGAAAGCCTGAGTGATATGAAAATCCCACAGGCTGGAAAATAGCGCTACAGCGCAACAAAAATAACAAGCATTGTATTTTGCGCCGCACAGCGAGCGAAAATACCAAATGCTTGTTAGGGACACCCCAAGCCCCGAAACGACCGCACAGCGGTCAAGAAAATCGGCTAACGCCGAAATACAAACAAAGGAGACACCACTATGAAAACCGAGAAAAAGAAGCGTGGAAGACCGCCCAAACACAAGGCTATGGAGTTTGAGGGTATGACCTACGAGGGAGCAATCAATCACGCACTTGACAAAGAGGTCAGAGCCGACCTTGACAAGTGCCTTGCCGACAAGGACGAGAGCCAGCTTACCGACGATGAACGCAAGTACCTGAAACGCAAGAAGGAGAAGAAGTCCTACACCCTCAATGTTCGTTTCACCGAATCGGAAATGCAGGACATTCTTTCCAAGTGTGAGCAGTACGGTTACAAGAACAAGACCGAGTATATCCGTGATTGTGTTCGGGCGAGGGTTGATCTCACGCCCGACCGTTCCGAAATTGCCGAGTGTAACCGTCTGATGAAACGCATCGGAGCAAACATCAACCAGATACTTGTCCGACTTTACAGCACAGGTCACATCTATGCCGAGGATATTACCGAGATAAAGAAAGGGGTAAACGAAATTTGGCATACACTTCTATCCATACGATCAGGGCAACAGTCAGCGCAGCGATCGCTTACATCACAAGAGATGATAAGACCATCGACGGTTTATATGTCAACTCTTATGCTTGCCGAGCCGATAGCGCAGGAGCAAGCGAGGACTTCCGAGCCGTCCGAAACACAGGAACAGGACGCACCCAAATCCTTGCCTACCACATGATACAGAGCTTTGCCCCCGGTGAAGTCACGCCCGAACAAGCTATGCAGATCGGAGAGGAGCTGTGCGACCGTTATCTGAAAGGCGATTATCAGTATGTCATTGCTGTTCATCATGACAAGTCGCACCTGCATTGCCACATCATTTTCAACAACACAAATCTGTATAACGGTCTGAGCTTTACCACCGAGCATAATCAAGGCAGAAAGTCTGAAAGAGCGTGGGCAGAGTTGCGTGAGATTTCGGACGAGATATGTGCTGAACACGGTATATCTGTTATCTCCGAGCCTGAAAAGGGACATGGGGTATCTCACTTTGAGAGGAATATGCAGAAAGAGGGCAAGTCGTGGAAAGATAAGCTCCGTGTCAGGATTGCGGAGGTCATGCTTTACAGCCGTGACTTCAAGGATTTTCTTGAAAAATGTTCGGAGTGCAGTATCGAATATGTTTACAAGCCAAGCAATAAGGTCAAGCTGAAATTCCGTTTATCAGGTGACGGTCAACAGAAGTTTACAAGAGCCGACACCCTGGGCGCAGACTTCACCCCCGAACGCATAGCCGAGCAGATAGCGGAGATACAGGAAAAGCTGTCAGCGGCGAATGTCACTCCCGATATGCTTATCGAAGCGCCGAAGCCTGTTGTTCCAAAGACCGAGCCGAAGCCGACACAGACAGTCACCGCACCGACAAAGCCGAAACAATCTGCCGAGCCTGAAACTATCACCGAAACAAGTGAAACCGCAAAGAGAAAAGCTGCTGCGGAACAGGTGGAGAAGTTCTTTGCAGCCCGACGAGCAAGACGGCAGGCACAGCTTGATATGCTTAACGCAACTGCTATCAATCCGAAGCCTGAACCGTCTGCCCGGACACCACAGCCCACACCTACGGAGAGTAAAGCACCTGAAAAGAAAGAAGATCCGTGGAAAGCTATCAGAGGTATGGGCAGAGCAAACGAAATCATCGCAGACCTTGAAGCTGGTGGCGTTATGTCATTCAGCGAGCTGTCTGGATTCTTCTTCAATACACCTCACTCCGATGACCACACAACTGAGCGTGCCGATCTGAAAAAGAAGTTTACAGCTATCGACACGCTCATTGCAAAGATGAAGCACCGTGACGAGCTGGAGCCTGTTTACAAGGAGTATCAGGGCAAATCGGGCTGGTCGCAGAGCCGTTTCAAGAAGAAAAATGCCGCCACTATCGAGGACTACGAGCAGACGGTCAAGTACATCAAGGAGCATATCAAGAAGTATGCTGTTGACGGCAAACCGCCGACGATGCTTGACCTTTTGGAGAAGTCCAACAAGCTGAAATCGAAGTGGAACAGGCTTAATGTCGAGCATACCGCATTCCTCACCAAGCGTGAAACGGCGAAGAAGTACACCCGACAGGTGCGCCAGTACATCAACGAACAGCAGATGAAGCGTGAGCGTGAGAAAAGCCGTCAGAGGACACAGGCTAAACATAGAAATAAAAATACACTTGAATAAAGAAAGGAAACAACAACTATGAGCAAAATAGGTTATATCCGTGTTTCTACGGAGCATCAGGAAACAGCGAGACAGCAGGAGATCATGTGCAGTTATCAGGTTGACCGCATCTTCTCCGAGAAGCTGTCAGGAGCGAACACCGACCGCCCTCAGCTCAGGGCAATGCTTGACTATGTGCGTGAGGGTGACACCCTCTACATCGAGAGTATCAGCCGTCTGGGACGCTCCACAAAGGACTTGCTGAACATCATCGACACCCTCACAGACAAGGGAGTAACGCTCATCAGCCACAAGGAGAAAATTGACACCGACACTCCTGCGGGCAAATTTATGCTCACCGTGTTCGCTGCACTCTCACAGTTGGAGCGTGAGCAGCTCAAACAGCGACAGCGTGAGGGCATCGAGATCGCTAAGGCTCAGGGCAAGTACACCGGGCGAAAGCCTATCCCCACCGACTGGACGAGGTTCGGTCAGCTCTATGGGGAATGGAGAGCCAAGCACATCACGGGCAGGGACTTTATGCGGAGAATGAATATGTCAGCAAATACTTTCTACCGCCGTGTGCGTGAGTATGAACTCCGTCACGGCATCACCGAGCCGACCTCAGCTTGACCGTCAGGCGAACGGAAATGCCACACATCACTATCCGAGCCTGCGGAGCGGAATTCTAACCGCTGAAAAGAAAAAGCCCTCAGAAACGCTTACAAGAGCATTTCCGAGGGCTTGCGGTTATTCAGTTCCAATAGAGTTTGTGCCTGTTGTGGTGTGCCCCACAATGCCTATTCAGACTTGTGTGGAACGAAAAATATAGTATTTGGCAATAAAACAAGATAACAATAAATTTATAGTTTAGTTAACTACATAGACATTTCCCTTTATGGCGATTTCGTTTATTATGGCACTACGGTTCAAATCTTTTTGGGACAATAAAACAATACCTATAATATTAATATCAGATTGCTTAATAGTATCTTTACCTGTATTAATACCGTTTCTTATGTTTTCAAATTCGTCTTCCAAATAAGCGTGTTTATCATTTATTATATTAACAAACTTATCTAATGGTGAAATGAGCTTTTCGCCAGCATAGAACAACGGGATACCATACACTCCTCTTTCGTCATTTTGAGGATTTTGAATCGTTGGTAGTGTTGAATCAGAATCATTGTAAGTATCGACCCAAAGCCATGTCACTGTTCCGTATTCACTATATTCATCTATTACAGATGATATATCTGATGAATTGATTGCATTCTTGAATGATACATATATTTTGCCTTCGCCAAGGATTGTTGAAACATCATTATCTTCTTCTGGCGTGGGGAGAAAAAAACGTTGATATTGAGAAGAATCATTTTCTTTAATAAGACAATTAGGAAAGTCTGTATTTGCGTTTACTCCGCTTGTGCCTGTCAATAAGCCGATTTTTTCAAATATGAATTTCTGATCAAGACTCACTTTTAATCTGAATGTAAATTTGTTAGTGTATTCTGTTGTGCTAAAAGGATAACTAAGAATAGAGTATTGATATTCATTACTGCTCTTTTGCTTGATGTCAAGCTCATTTCCATTTGGACAGCTTATATAATAATAATCTTGTATATCTTTATTCATTTGAGTCATCATTTTATCTCTGTTGTGATACTTAGATAAAACAAAAGTGCCTGCCG
>OHSN01000557.1_pt1 | contig 13813 bp, 18 predicted proteins | sample 1578691 | NCBI WGS metagenome assembly OHSN01 (sample SAMEA3879551, study PRJEB24766) | human gut metagenome | biome: human-associated habitat; feature: feces | place: USA | collected 1985/1987 | reverse complement strand
GCAGATGAAATAGTCCCCCTTGGCTTGCAACTAAACCTAAAAATCGCATAATTTTTAAGGCTTTTGCCCTGTTTTGGGCAGAAGCCTTTTTGCATATTTGATAAGATTTTCTTCTTCGTATAATATTAAATGTACCGGCTGCAAAATTGACAAAGAATTAACAGAATTTTCATTGACACACATTATTCCTTACAATATAATAAAAGCAAATATATCGCTTATAAAGGAAGTGACTTAATGACGAAAAAAATAACAGCAATATTGTTGGCATTGTGCATGGCAATCTCAATTTTGCCGATGAGCGTTCAGGCGGCATCAAAGCCGGATATTAAAGTCGGTGACTATGTTAAAATGGGCACGTATAACAATGCCTCGATTCTTTGGCGATGTGTAAGCATTGACAATAACGGACCGCTTATGCTTGCAGACAAAATTGTTGACACCCTTGCATATGATGCCAAAACAAATGACAACAGCAATTCAAAATCACACAGCAGAAGCTATAAGCGTGATGATTACGGTTCTAACTATTGGAAAGACAGCAATATGCGTTCTTGGTTAAATTCGACCGCAGCTGAAGGCAAAGTCGATTGGCTTTGCGGCAACCCTCCGAAAGACGGATATGTAAGCGGTGTGGGAGCGTACAACGAAAAAGCGGGTTTTCTCAACGCTTTTTCAAAATCTGAAATTGCGGCAATGAAAACCGTTACCCAGCGTTCTCTCGTTTCTCATCCCGAATACAACAAGGGCATAGTTGATGGAGACGCAAATTCGGATTTGTTATACTACACCGATATTTCGGAAGCGGTGGCAAACTACGACAGTTCATATTTTGAAACTACAACCGAAAAGGTTTTTCTTCTTGATGTAAAGCAGGCTAATGCCGTGTGGAAAAATCTCAAAGGTTATTATGTTGCGTATAATAATGACGGTATGGCTTGGCCTTATTGGCTTCGCACTCCTGTTACCGATTGCAATCACGATATGCGTTATATCAGCTCAAGCGGTGAAGTTGGCAGATATGCTCCGTGGTATTCCGATTTGGGCGTAAGACCTGCATTTTATCTCGATTCCGAATATTTTGTTACAACTTCCGGCAGCGGCTCACAAAGCAGTCCTTATATCGGCTCTGCTCCAAATAAGCAAGAGGATGATTATACAATTTCGGAACCTACCGAAGATGCAAATGCCGATTGGAATGTCAGCACCGAGCAAAGTATTCAACTCACTTTAGGCCCTTGGTATTCAAATGACGGAAAATATTCTAATCCTACCATCCCTGTTTATACCATCCAAAAAACACGCAGCGACACGGAAAATATGGTTGTTGTCGTTTGCGGCGAGGGATACACAAAAAGTCAGCAGGGCAAATTCATCAATGATGTCAAACGACTTTGGCAGGACGCTATGAAATATGAACCGTATCGCAGTTATGCCGACAGATTCAATGTTTACGCTCTTTGCACAGCTTCCGAATCGACTTTTGACAATGGTGGAAGCACCTTCTTTGATGTTATAGTCGACAAATATAATTCGCCTGTTATTTCTAATAATCTCCACGGAAGTCAGTGGAAAAATCATATTTTTGAGAGATGTATCGGTCCTGAATTTATCGAGAAAATTCACGATGCTCATATCAAAAAAAAGTGTGATCCAAACACAATTCCGTCCGGTTCGGAATATGAGCCTTATTATTATGTTCACGATTATATTGCTCAGTTCGCTATGGTTGTAAACACAAAATCAGATTTCGGCGGTGCTTATAATAACCGTGAATACGGCTTCCATTATTTCATTTCGCCATCAGACAGTTATCGTGCGTCAAAAACTTTTGCACACGAGTTTGGACACGGTTTGCTCGGTCTCGGTGATGAATACAGTAACGGATATTTGCTTGACGATAAGGAACTTAAATCACTCAATCTTTCCTCGGTTGAAGACCCGGAAAAGATAAAATGGCGACAGCTTTTAGGTTTTAGAAACACATATACCTGCCGCAATGCTTACGGCTCAAAAATGCTTGTTTCAAGTTATGAGTGCATAATGAGAGACACAAACTATCAATTCTGTGAGGTTTGCCGTTTGCAGGGCTTCAAGCGAATGTCTCAGCTTGTTAAGGATGTAGACCTTTATGTTGCAACTCCCGAGGTTAAGGAATATACGGGCGCTTATTCAAAGCCGTCTGATTTTACCGACCTTGAAACAAGTTCATATTATAATTACACATATAATCGCAATGACCGACTTTTGAGCGGCAACAGCAAAAGCAGATTTAATACTAATATGAACGGTAAAAAAATCGAGCTTAGAACTGTTATTCAAAACATTTCAGATAAAAATGCACGACAATTAAAATTCAAAATGTGGATTAAGCACTCCGACGGAAGCGTTGCGACCGATTCATCGGGGAATCCGCTTCAAACAGTACAAACCTTTGACATTCCTGTTTGGAATGATAAGGCAAATTTCTGGCCGCTCGGTGCTTTGGATCACATCAAAAGCGACTTTAATTCAGGCTTAAAGAGTTGCTCGCTTATTTATCAAATTCCGTCTGATGCACAGCTTAAGAGCGGCGATACCGTGGCATTTCAGGTGCTCGATGAAAACGGAAATGTGCTTGCAGACGACAATACGGAAACACAGCGCTACACAACCGTTTCAATTCAGTATAAATTTGAGGACGGCTCTGAAATTCCAAACACTGCCGGCGGAACATTTACCGTGCCATACGGCACAAAGCTTGATTTAACACCGGCAAAAACACTTTATGATTATGAATTTATAAAGGTTGACGGCTTGAATAAGCCTATTGTTTCGGACGGAACGGTTGTTACATATTATTACAAAAATAAAAACGAAGAACACACTCACAATCTGACTTTGGTTGCTGCGAAAGCTGCCACCTGCACTACTGCGGGCAATTCCGCATACTACACCTGCGATGGCTGTGACAAGTGGTTCGCAGATGCAACAGGATCGGTAGAAATTACCGATAAAACCAGTGTGAAGATTCCGGCTCCCGGACATACCGCAGGCACAGAATGGAAGTCTGATGATACTAACCACTGGCATGAATGTTCTCGTTGCCACGACAAAAAGGACGAAGCGGCTCACGATTACGGTTCTGACAATGTTTGCGACACCTGCGGATATTACAAAACTGTACCGCACACTCACAATCTGACTTTGGTTGCTGCGAAAGCTGCCACCTGCACAGAGGGCGGTAAGGAAGCATACTACAAGTGCGAAGGTTGTGGCAAGTTCTATGAAGATGTACTCGGTACAAAGGAAATAACCGACCTTGCATCTTGGGGCAATATTGCTAAGATTGCCCACACCACAAAGCAAACCGTAACAAAGGCAACCCCAACAGCAAACGGCAAGATAGTAAATTACTGTTCGGTATGTAAGAAAACTCTTTCAACAACAGTAATTCCAAAGGCATCAAGCATAAAGCTTAAAGCAACATCATTAACATATAACGGAAAGGTTAGAACACCTAAGGTTATTGTTAAGGACAGAACAGGAAAGACACTTGTTAAGAATACTGACTATACTGTGTCTTATGCAAAAGGCAGAAAGTATGTTGGCAAGTACGCAGTAAAGATTACCTTTAAGGGTAAATACAGCGGAACAAAGACGCTTTATTTCACAATCAAGCCAAAGGCAACAAGTATTTCCTCACTTAAAGCAGGTTCAAAGAAGTTTACAGTAAAGTGGAAGAAGCAGGCTACACAGACAACAGGCTATCAGGTACAGTACAGTGCCTCAAGTAAATTCAGCAAGGCTAAGACCGTAACAGTAGGCAAGAATACAACAGTATCAAAGAAAATTTCAAAGCTTTCGGGCAAGAAAAAGTATTATGTAAGAGTTCGCACCTATAAGACAGTTAAGATTAACGGCAAATCCATAAGGATTTATTCAGGCTGGTCAAAAGCTAAGACTGTTACAACAAAGAAATAACAGATAGCTAACCATTTAAGGATGGCGGTAGCGGAGCTTCCGCTGCCGCCTTTTCCTTACGAAAAGGATTTCTTCGGAAGTCCCTTTCCGAAAGGCGGCAAAAAAAGCGCTTTGCCGATTTTTGGAAAGAAATCGAACAAGGAGAAATCAAATGGACGAACAAGAAAAAGAAATTGAAGAAATACTCAGAACATTTGACAAAGCACCTTCGCCTTCGTCAGAGAATAGTGTTCAAAATCAAGCATAGCAAAACAATAAGCAGCCTCGGCAAATTTCCCAAAAACCAACTGACACCGAACGGATTGCCCGCACATCAAATCAAACAGAATACAAAAGACAAGCTCAGTCAAGCAAAGGCAGGTATCTCTCCCCTACACGCAAAACCGCAATAAAGCGAAGAAAAAGGCAAAGAGCTGTGATTGTTTCGTTATTAGCACTCCTTTTTGTTGTTCTGATTATTGTGCTGATTTGTAAAGGCTGCTCCGGCAGAACAGATGCGCTTGCCGGCAAATGGGATTTTGATGGGACTACTGCCTATGAATTTGACGGCAAAGGCAGCGGTGCAATGCTCCTCACCCTTGCAGATTATGATTTTACCTATGAAATCAAGGACAATCAGCTATATATCGACTTTGTGAACGAATCGGCACATGACGCAACCTATGAGTTTAGTGTCAAAGGCGATACCCTCATCCTCATCGGCGGCGAAGGAACAATCGGCGGCACTTATGAGCTGACTAAGGTGCATGATAAAAAAGCAGACAAATAAGGACGGTGTTACGCTATTAAAAAGGTATGGAAAATCCTGATTTTATCTGTATGTATAACTGTTTTTTCTTTATCTGCATATCACATTTATGATTATTGGAAAGAAACACAGGACAGTCAAAGACAGAATGATGTGCTGATTGATAAAGCGGTAGAAACCGCACCACAAACACAGCAAACGGAGAATGGACAAACAGAATCTGCGATAAAGCCTGTTTCTGAAACTGCACCAATTACGGTAGACTTTGAGCGTTTGCAGGAAGAAAACAAGGACATTATTGCTTGGCTCTATTGCCCGGATACCGAAATCAACTATCCGGTAGTACAGAGCAAGGATAACGAGTATTATCTTCGCCGACTGCTTGACGGTACTTGGAATATAGCGGGAACGCTTTTTATGGATTACCGAAACGCCGCCGATTGTTCTGATCTGCATACCATTATCTACGGTCATAATATGAAAAACAACACGATGTTCGGCTCTCTGCCTAAATACAGTAAGCAGGAATATTACGAAGAACATTCTGTTTTGTATCTGCTCACACCAAAGCAGAATTATAAAGTGAAGCTGATCGCCGGATATGTTACACCGTCAGATTCAAAGGTGTATGAATTTGAGAAAACGAAAGAGGAACGCAGCGGACTGCTGAAAACAGCGCTGGATAATTCCTTGTTTACCTCCGGGACAACTGTATCCGATGAGGACAGACTGCTTACACTGTCTACCTGTTCCTATGAATATGACAATGCTCGTTTTGTACTGATGGGTATTTTAAAAGAAATCGGGTGAAATTTACTGTAATTTGCGGTGAGTCTGTTCGAGAAAGGATAAATGTATGGAAGCAAAACCAAGAATACTATATCTACTGAAAATCTTGTTGGAGCGTACTGATGAAGAACACCCGCTTTCTACAACGCAGCTCATCGGGATTTTGAATGAGGAATATGGGATTTCTGCTCACAGGACAACCATAACGAAGGATATAGCAGCTCTTGTGGAATATGGACTGGATATTGTAACCATTCATTCGACGCAAAGCAAGTATTTTGTAGCCAGCCGAAAGTTTGAACTGCCGGAGCTGAAACTGCTGATAGATGCAGTAGAGTCATCGAAGTTCATTACAAAGAAGAAAAGCGAAACGCTGATTGAGAAGATACATACGATGACCAGTCCGGGGCAGGTGGCAAAGTTGAAGCGTAATAATTATGTGGTCAATCGAATTAAGCCAGATAATGAGCAGATATATTACATCATCGACGCTATAAATGAAGCCATTAACGCAGGTAAACAGATTTCTTTTCAGTATTATGATTATACCGGATTAAAGAAAAAGGTTCTGAAGAATAAGGGCGAGATTTATAAGCTGAACCCGTATAAACTTCTCTGGTGTGGGGACTATTATTATGTTCTCGGATATTCAGAGAAGAAAAGCAAGGTTATCAATTTCAGGGTAGACCGTATTGCTTCCAAGCCGGAGATATTGGATAAAGATATTATTCCTATGCCTGATGATTTTGATATTGAGAATTACACAAAAGAAGTATTCTTTATGTTCTCAGGCGAGAAAGTCCTTGTGGATTTACGATGTGATAACAGTCTGATGAAAACAATGGTTGACCGTTTCGGAGAAGATGTGACAACCCTTGCGTATGATATGACGTCTTTCAGGGTACAGACCGAAGTATCAGCCAGTCCTACCTTTTTCGGTTGGGTGTTTGGCTTTAATGGCAAGGTACAGATACTTGCACCGGAAAATGTGAAGGAACAGTACAGACAGATGATTTCACAAGCCGATGAGGATATGCAGGAGAGTGAGTAGTGATTCGTAAACGATTTAAAATTTGTGTGAAAAATCAATTATTATGAATATGAAAATGATATGTTTTTAAATTGTGCAGACGGTCTGCACAATTAGGAAGGAGTCAATATGCTTACACCGTCAAATCAATATTTGCAGGCAGTAGAAGAAATAAATGATTATGTCAATCAGGCTAAATGCAGAGCTTCTGTCAGTGTAAATAGTGAGATAATGAAAACAAATATATTTATTGGAAATGTTATTATCCGCAATTCTGAGTGGGGAAATAAATTTGTGGAAAATCTGTCTAAGGATATGAAGATGAGATTTCCAAGTGCAAAAGGTTATTCTGTAAGAAATTTAAAATATATGAAGAAATTTGCACAGACTTTTACGGAAGATGATGTAGATGAGTACGGATTGGGAAGGATTACTTGGAGTCATCATCAGATATTGATGAGTAAAGTGTCAAATCGAGAAGAATATATATGGTATCTGGAAAAAACTTTGGAACATAAGTGGTCAGTTGATGATTTGACTTCCCAAGTTAAGAGTCAATTATATGAGCGACAGGCAGTTGCTAACAAAATATCAAATTTTGAAAGACGATTACCGGCTGAACAAAAGAATATGGTATTAAGCACAATGAAAGACCCATATATGTTTGATTTCATCGATTATACGGAAGAAATGTTGGAAACAGATATAGAAAATGAACTTGTAAAAAATGTTACTTCTTTGTTGATGGAATTAGGCACTGGTTTTGCCTTTATGGGACAGCAGTATCATCTTGAGGTTGGGGAAAAAGATTTTTATATAGACCTTCTTTTCTATAACACAAAGCTTAGATGTTATGTGGCAATAGACCTTAAAACTGGCGAGTTTAAGCCAGAACAGGCAGGAAAGATGAATTTTTATTTATCTGCTTTAGACGATTTAGTGAAAGCTCCAGAGGATAATCCATCAGTGGGACTTATTTTGTGCAGAGATGAAAATAGAACAATTGCAGAGTATGCATTGAGAGATATGTCAAAACCGATTGGTGTCAGTGAATATCACTTATGCACGGATTTACCGTTAGATTTGAAAAATGCATTACCTGCCGTAGAAGATATTAGAAGTAGAATTGATATGAAAAAGTAATTTGTGCAGACGGTCTGCACAAATTGCATTGAACAAAAAAGCCTTTATGGGCGGAAATTTTCAATGGAATAAAAATGACAGATATGTTGTATCAGTATTATGGAGTGAAGGATAATGCATAGTAAAAGAGTTCTTAAAGATTTTGGACTCAGTGAATCCAAAATCAATGCGACTATTACCAAAGATTTATACATTGCTTAGATTGTTGCCCCAGTGAGGCAACAATCTAATTGTGCAGACGGTCTGCACAAATTGTAGAATAAAAGTTTATTGAACAAAAAAGCTTTTATGGGCTGTAATTTTCAATGAAAATAAAAACTTTACTTTTAACATTGACTAAGTTAAAAAGAAATAAATTGAGTTAAAAGGTGCAGAGGTGTTAGCAAATTGCGACACCTCTTTTCTTTTGCGAAAAACCTACTTGAAAAATTTTTCGTATCAGGTATAATAAAACTATCGAAAGCAAAGTGCTTCCGATAGAAAAGAAAGCGAGGTGCAGGTATGAGAAGCAAGAGTCCTGAACTTATGAGTGAGATAAAAAAGTATATCGAGGATTATTACCTGCAAAACAGACAATCCCCATCAACTACAAAGATTGCTGAAGCGGTTGGTATTGCCAGAGGTACAGCATACAAATACTTAGTAGAGATGGCTGAGAAGAATATGATTGAGTACGACGGGCAGGAGATTCGCACCAATGTGACCCGTAAGTACAGTGGCGAACAGACACAGACACCGATTGTAGGTTCTATTCCTTGTGGCAGTCCTCAGTATGAGGAAGAAAATATTGAAGAATATGTATCACTTCCTACTGCTATTTTCGGCAAAGGAGATTTCTTCATATTAAGAGCAAGCGGTCAGTCTATGATTGAAGCAGGGATTGATGACGGCGACCTTGTGGTTGTTAAAAAGCAGGTAGAAGCCAAAGAGGGCGATATAGTAGTTGCCCTTGTGGATAATCAGAATACATTGAAACGCTACTTCCGAGATGATGAGAATAAGAAAATCATTCTCCATCCGGAAAATAAGAAGATGAAAGACATCATTGTAGATGAGTGCTGCATTCAGGGTGTGGCTTGTCACATCATCAAAGAACTATAACAGAGGACAGACGAATGAGAACACTTGAAGGAATTCGCTATCTAATCAATTTGGATAGTGCGGAAATACAACAGAACTTTGCCGGAGGAGTTGCACCGCCGGACAAGGTGGAGTCGGAGGTGGACACAACTTGAGTATTTATATGTCAAGAGCCGAGTTGGAAGAAATCAGCGAAGGCTTGATAACAGCTTATGCTAATAAGTTTAGCAATCGAGTGATTCAATCCATCGACATAGAACATTTCATTACAGAATTTCTTATGTTACGAATTGAATACGCTTCTTTCGCAGAAGATGATGCAGGCAGGATTGGTTTTCTGGCAGATGGAGCAACACCACTGCTGGTACATCAGGACGGAAAAATTATTCCCTTTGTTTTCCCGAAAGATACCATCGTACTTGATAAATTTCTTCTTGCTGAAAAGGAGCAGGGACGTCGCAGATTTACAATGGCACACGAAGCGTCACATCATATCTTGAGTAAGATGTATGCAATGCCGAGTGAAGGACGCTTTCATGCAGAGTATGACAGTGAGCGTAGTTATTCCAAAGAGGAACTGGCTCAGATGTTTGCGTCTGTTGAGTGGCAGGCAGATACAATGGGAGCTTCGCTTCTTATGCCGAGAAGAATTATTGAAAATGCCTTGGCGAAATATAATCAGTCAAATCCGATAAGAGTTTATGGCGATAATACCATTACTTCAAAGGATAAAGCAGTTATCCGCAGAATGGCAGCTTATATCGGAGTATCTTATACAGCCTTGGTTATCAGATTGAGAGATATGGGACTATTTGAGTATCACAATATCCTTGAGTACATTTCCAATGAGTTAAATCTGGGAGGTGTTTCTCAATGAGGTTACAGACTCAGGTAGCACCTGAAATACAAAAGAGATTGCTTCTGTCAAGAGTGGAAGCTGAAAGTCTGAAAGAGCGTGATATTCTCTGCCCGACTTGTGGGTTCAGGATACAAAGAGTTTTTTCAGACGCAACCGGACATTTGAGTGTGAAGTGTCAGAAATGCAAGAATGTCCATATCTTAAATCTCGCTTACTTCCGCAGAATCCGCAGGAACGGATATAGTAGGAATTGCAGGCGATGAATATTACAAGTAAATATCGAAACGATTTCTAATCGAGTAAGCGGAGATAAGCAATTTATTTGCTAAACTACCAAGCACCGTACGAAGCCGGATAAGTGAAGAATAGAAGTATTCTTTGCTGTCTAGATTCGACGGTGCTTTTTTTGTTGCTGTTTTATTCGATTATGCTTCGTGCAGTATTAGGTCTTTTCCCTTACTTGGGAAAGGACTTTTATGTTTTATAACGCATGGCAGTGCCAGATAGCTGAGTACCCGTAATCTCCGAATTTTGAAACTTATCAATTTTTCAAAATTCAAAGGAGATTACGGAAATGACAAACAAACTTACATTAACAGAACAAGAAGAATTATTTGCAAAGGATTGTAAACTGATAAACCTTAAATACGAATATAACGGTTATACCGGAGATGAGAAATGGGCAATTATTACGGAATTATCTGTAAAAGAACTTTGAGAGAAGTATCCACTTGTTATAGAAAGATATTCTCCGTTTGTTCATCTTTCCATTGCACAGGGAGAGGTAATTAACGATGCAAACCGAAATGAGGACAAGTATGCAAAGAGAAGCAGTCGCACACTTGACTGCTATGGATATGACGATGAAATGTCCTCACAGTTCCATAAAGAACTTGCCATTATGTTTGACGACCCATTTGAAAGAGCAGAGGAAGAAAGACTTGAACTGGAAAGAGAAGAATTACGCCAGTGTGAAATCAGGAAAGCAAGAATAGCACTTTCAATGTTGCAGCCACTTCAAAGGGAACGCCTTATGAAGAATGTGTGCTGCGGTCTGAGTTCCAGAGCGATTGCAAAGCAGGAGGGCGTATATTACAGCTCCGTAGATAAGTCTATTGCAGCGGCAAAGAAAAACTTTATCAAATTTTATGAAAATCTCTGATTTTGGGTGTGCATTTCAGCACCCTTTGTCCAAATGAGTGAAGGGGTTATTTCATTCCGGATACGAATGACACTTTAAAAATTTGATTCTTGTGAGGTTATGTATATGAAAGAAAAAATGATTTGTCGTGGGGATTTATTCTACTATGACTTTGGAGATAACAGTGGTTCAGTACAAAGCGGAGAGCGTCCGGTGCTTGTCGTTCAGGCAGACGATTATAACCAGAATGCTCCAACGATTATTGTTGCAGCGGTTACAAGTGTAATCAAGAAAAGATAATTATTCTTGGCGAGGAGTTTGGACTGAAAAAACCGTCAATGGTTCTTCTGGAGCAGATACGGACAGTCAATAAAGAGGATTTGCGTGAATACATAGGTACGGTAGATGACGATAAACTTTTCAGGCAGATAAACGCAACTTTGAAAAAGACTTTTGGACTTTGGGTTTACAAGCCGGAGGGGAAAGAAAATATTCGTTGTCTATGCCCGAAGTGCCTGAATGATTACATTCACAATCCGGACTATATTGTAAGGCGACTTGACCCATTTGCAAAGCGAAAAGACAGATGTGATAAGTGTGATGGAGATGGTTGGGATTATGTTGTTACCGACAGATATTCATCAAAGAAAGAAAAGAGGGGAAGCAATGACAGAAAATAAAATCATTATTCCTATCTGGAAGAAGTCCAATCTTACAGTAGAAGAAGCCGCAGCTTATTGTGGTATTGGCTCAAGAAAATTAAGAGAAATGTCCGACTCGGAGTTTTGCCCTTTTGTTCTTTGGAATGGAAGTAAGCGACTGATTAAAAGAAGAAAACTGGACGAATATCTTGATAATGCGTATTCGATATAGCTGATTTGTAAAATGTGCGATGGGTCGGTTCGCATAATAGGCTCATCGCCATTTTTTAATTATCATAAGGGTAGAAAAAAACAAGGAGGTGCTTCCGTAATGGCAGATACAGAAAAGATTATCCGAAAAAAATATGATGTGCCGATATGGCATAAGTCTAATTTGACGATTGATGAAGCAGTTGAATATTCTGGCATAGGCAGAGAAAGACTGAGAAAACTAACAAGCCAAGAAGAATGCCCATTTGTTCTTCATATAGGAAATCGTCGAATGATTAAGAGGAGGATTTTTGATGAATACATTGAAAAACTTACTTTTCTTGAATGATGATGAACGCTTACTTGCCGAAGTAAGAACATATCAGGAAAAACTCATAAGCAATGCTGAAGAACCGATATGGGAAAGAAAGTGGCTGACAATCGAAGAAGCCGCAGTATATTCCGGTATAGGAAGAACGAAGTTGCGTGAGTTGTCTAATCAAGCAGGTTGTCCCTTTGCAATATGGATAGGCAATAAAATCCATATTGTGAGGGAACGACTGGACAAATATATAGATAAGCAGTTTAGAATTTAGGAGGACACAATGGCGACAAAAAGAAAAGATAAATCAAGAGTTGTTCTGAAAACCGGAGAGGTTCAGAGAAAAGACGGTACTTATCAATTTAGCTGGCAGGACAGCCAGATGAAAAGAAGATTTGTTTACGCAAGAACTTTAGATGATTTGAGAGAAAAAGAGAAGCGTATTCAGAAAGATAAATGTGATGGTATTAAGACTGAAGCACGATACACAACCATTGATGAATTATTTGACCTTTGGGCAAATATGAAAAGAGGGCTGAAGAATAATACCTTTGAAAATTACAAATATATGTACAATACCTTTGTGCGACCAGTGATTGGAAGTAAAAGAATATCAACGCTGAAGAAATCAGATATTAAGAAATACTACAATTATCTTGTTGATGAAAGAAATTTGAAGCCTTCAACGATTGATAATATACATACGGTTCTTCATCAGGTTTTACAGATTGCTGTCGATGATGACTTCATCAGAAATAACCCGTCAGATAATGTGTTGAGAGAATTGAAAAAAGCACATTGTTTTCAGTCGGAAAAGCGTCGAGCTTTGACAAGACCTGAGCAAGATTTGTTCCTTGATTACCTTAAAACACATCCGGTTTACGAGCATTGGTATCCCGTTTTTGCGGTTATGATAGGAACGGGATTGCGTGTCGGCGAGGTGACAGGCTTGAGATGGTGCGATATAGATATGGAAAGCGGAATGATTGATGTAAATCATACGCTTGTATATTATGACCATCGTACCGAAGGAAGCAAAAAAGGATGCTATTTCAATGTGAATACGACTAAGACTCCTGCAAGTATGAGACAAGTACCAATGCTTGATTTTGTCAAAGAAGCATTCGAGCTTGAAAAGCAGAAACAGAAAGACTTGGACATTCATTGCGAAGTTACCATAGACGGATACTCAGATTTTATCTTTATCAATCGTTTTGGGCAGACACAGCACCAAGCAACCTTGAATAAAGCAATCCGAAGGATTATCCGTGATTGCAATGATGAGCAGTTTTTGCGCAGTGATGAACCTGATGTGTTACTTCCCCATTTTAGCTGCCATTCACTCAGACATACATTCACAACGAGAATGTGCGAAGCCGGAGTAAATATAAAGGTCATTCAAGACGCACTCGGACATACGGATATTTCAACCACGCTGAATAACTACACCGATGTTACCAAAGAATTGAAAACATCAGAGTTAAATGGACTTGATAATTATTTCAAGGCACAGTAACAATCGAATAGACAGAGAGCATACAATCCGTTTCGGAAAGTATGCTTTCTTTATTTATATACATTTATAATGGGATTTGGTTTGCCGGTTGACTTTCAGGCAGTAGATGAATATAATAAGTATCAGTGGAGAATTGTCGGGTTTCATAGTTCGACTTACATCAAATTTACATCAATTGATGCAAAATTAAGTGCAAACAAGAAAAAATCGTATAATCAGTACAAAGAGTGGGCAATTCCAATCGGAGTTGCCCATTTTAAAAACAAACAGAAATACAAATCGGAATTTAAGAAGGTAAGTGAATGGGATCTCACGATACAAGATACCATGGAGGAATATGATAATGTCAAAAGATGAGTATTTGATAACCG
>OHSN01000549.1_pt1 | contig 13880 bp, 8 predicted proteins | sample 1578691 | NCBI WGS metagenome assembly OHSN01 (sample SAMEA3879551, study PRJEB24766) | human gut metagenome | biome: human-associated habitat; feature: feces | place: USA | collected 1985/1987 | reverse complement strand
CAAACCGATGAAATCATGCCGATTGCTGACTTTTATCTTGTTCGGAGTAAAAGCTACCGGTTCGAAGTGAATGTATTGCAATACTTTCTTCACCTCATAGATGTGCGGATGGAGAGAACGGTCGGCAGCTACCAGTCCGTTGGCACAGAAGTTAGAGTCGTTGACGATGCCTACAAAGCCCATGTCGCCTCCGAATGCCCAGATATCACGGTTGTTTTTATCTTTGATGGCGAATGTCTGGTCTACCCAGTCCCAGATAAATCCGCCTTGTAGCTGGTCATATTTATAAATCAAATCCCAGTAATCCTGGAAGTTTCCTACGCTGTTACCCATTGCATGGGCGTACTCACACATAATCAAGGGGCGTTTGTCACGCTGATTGATGTGGCGGCGCAGTGACCAGATACGTGCATACATCGGACAGTAAATGTCGCTTTTTGCATCGTAGCCACCTCCTTCGTATTGTACCGGACGGGTAGGATCTATTTTCTTAGTATAATCGTACAGCGTTTCAAAATGTTTGCCATACCCGGATTCATTACCCATGGACCAGGTGACGATGGCTGAGTAGTTACGGTCGCGTGCTATCATGCGGCTCATGCGCTCCATGAAGGGGAGTTCCCAGTCCGGATAATTAGCCAGCGTTCCATCCTTGTGATCCATCATGCCGTGACTTTCGATATTGGCTTCATCCACCATGTACAGACCGAATTCGGTGCAAAGCTCGTACCAGGCAGAGTAGTTCGGATAGTGACAGTTGCGTACACCGTTCAGATTAAACTGTTTCATCAACTGAATATCATGTATCATGGAAGCGACACTGATAGTGCGCCCTTTGTGTGGATCGTGCTCGTGACGGTTTACTCCTTTAAACAGTACTGCTTTCCCGTTGATCATCTGCATTCCGTTGCGCATCTCTACCGTGCGGAAACCAAAAAGGTGAGTGAAAGATTCCAGCGGTTTTCCCTGGGCGTCGAAGGTGCTGACTACTAATGTGTAAATATTCGGCGTCTCCGCATTCCATGCACGTATATTCGGGAAAATTTCCTGTTGGCTGAACAGAGTATCAGTGGTGAAAGTGATGGACTTCTTCCGGTTGTAAATCTCCCTGCCTTCATCCAATACCTTGACTTCAACGGTTTCTCCGACTTTCGGTTGGTGAAGTAATACATCGAGGTTTAGTTCCCCATCTTTGTAATCATTGACTAACTCGGCAGTCATCCGGAAGTCACGGACACGGCTTTGCGGACGGGCATAGAGATATACATCCCGCTCAATGCCACTGTATTTCCAGTAGTCTTGCCCTTCAAGATAGGAGCCGTCGCTGTAACGGAATACTTTCACGGCAAGTTTATTACTGCCTTTTTTCAACAGCTTCGTAACGTTGAAGTGAGACGGTAGACGGCTGTCTTCGGCATATCCGGCAAGCTCACCGTTCACCCATACATAATAAGCGGATTCCACTCCTTCGAAGTCAAGGAAGATATCCATACTTTCCCAACCATTCGGGACGGTAAACTCACGGATGTAAGCTCCTACCGGATTGTAATCGGTGGGCACATACGGAGGATTGGCGGGAAATGGATAGCGGGTATCCGTATAGATAGGAGCATCGAATCCTTGCAGTTCCCAACTTCCGGGAACTTGTATTTTGCTCCACTTCCGGGTATTGTATCCGGGTTTATGGAAATCCTTTGGACAAAGATCGTTATTCTTTGAAAACAGGAATTCCCAGGTTCCATCCAGAGAAACTCGTCTTTCTGTCGCAGGATTCACATCGAAACGCACATCGGCGGGGAGAGAGCGTTGTTTCAAAGCGTTGGCTTCATTCGTAAATGGGATGAAGTGCGCATACATCGGCTCTCTGTTTATCTCGTTGATTTGTGGGTTCTGCCAAGGTTCGTTATCAGCCAGGGCAGAAACACAAAGCAATGAGGAAAAGAGTAAAGTATAAACTTTGGCTTTCATGATAATTTGCTTTAAGTTCTGAAATGAAAATTAAAATCCGCGTTTGTCCGCTTCGTCTGTGTCGTCCGCGTACCAATTCGCTTCTAAGCTGTCATTTCAAAACAGTATTAAATAGAACAAAACAGTGTCACAAGGAACGGAACGCTGAAATCTACTACAAATCCGTGGAAGATGGAGACAACTACAAACTGTTGTCCGGCCGTTCGTGTAATGATGGGCAGTGTGGTGTCCATCGTAGTTGCCCCTCCGGCAGAGATAGGGGCGAGGGTCAGAATCTCACGGCTGATGTTGGCGAGCAGGGCAATTGTTCCTAATTCAGCTCCTTTATATTCGGTAATGAAGATACTGGAGAGTGAATAGTAACCGAAGCCCGAACCTACAGCCAGGCAATCTGTCAGGGAACGGTGTGTCAGTATCAGGCTGACTGCGGCAGAACCTGCCAACGTGCCCAGAATGGTCATGATAGGCAGGAATATCAACCGTGGATTGAGTGAACGGAAATTTTTCAACGTTTGCGGGTCATTGCCTACACTTAGCCCTACACTGAACATCAGTGCGCAAAGTGCATAAAAGCTGACTTTACTATCTACTACGATGTCGATAGGTATCAGGTGAAAGACTCCGCAAAGTGTCCCCAGCACAAAAAAGCCGACTATGATAAGACTTCCTTTCATGCTTGTCCTCCTTTCCGTTTGTATAAGGCCCTCCACAGTGTCCAAGCGGCAATCACACTTCCCAGAGTTCCACCTATGGTGAGTATGACGGCTTCAAGGCCAATGGTGTGCAGTCCTTTGATAATTTGCTCGTTTCCTCCCACTTCAATGCCGAGAATGAAGAGCAGCACCCAGATCAGTACTGTGATAACCTTGTGTATTTTACTTAAATTCCGTTTCCGTAAGAGGTAGCCCAGCAGCATTCCTGTGAGCATCAGTCCGATAATTGTAAACATATCTATGTCGTTTTTGCGGGCAAAGATAATTCATTTGAATATAACGAGGCGGTATACTGTAGGTAAATACCGTCTCGTTAGGATGTCATATTGAGTGAAGAGAGAATTTATTTGTTAATTTGGTCGTTCGAATTGATTTCAGTCAACGGAATAGGGTAGAACGAATTCTTCTCTACATTAAAGCCGGCGCGTCCTGCATCTGCCAAGGCTGACGCTAATTTGCCCCAACGGCGTAAATCATACCAGCGCCAGTTTTCCAGCGGGAATTCAATCATACGTTCATGTTCTATTTGCTCACGTACCTCTTGTTGTGAAGTCCCTTTCATGGCAGGCATGTCTCCATGTACATTTCTGATTTCATTAATCAGCGGAATGGCTTGCTCGGGATGGCCTTGCTCGTTCAATACTTCCGCCTTCATTAACAATACATTGGCATAACGCATCAAAGGAATGTTGATGGCACAATAATTATTGTATAAGCCATCATAGTCGGTGGGCATAAACTTGCGGAAGGAAGGCCGATTGTAACTTGTACCGGGAATAGGGTTATTCTTATCATCGAAACTACAGAACCAGTTGTCATAATCGCCCCCGTAAACACGCCCGCTTCCATCATTGAAATAATCACATTGGAAGAATACACTCTCATACAAGCGTGAGTCATAGCGTCCGGTTGTGGCAATCTCACCTTCTTTCATGTACGCTTCCATCAATACATTACTCGGAAGAATCTCATCCCATCCCCAAAGTTCGGATGTACCTATCCAACGGTGGAGTTGAGTGCGATAGTTAGCACCATTGGCACTACTCATGGAAGTCTGCAACTCAAAGATAGATTCTTTGCTGTTTTTGTTGCTGGCGTCAAACATACTTGAAAACTTCTTTACCAGTTCGTAGCCTTTGACATTGTTTAGTGCTGTAAGTGCCTCATTCAGATATTCTGTCTTCTTGTCAGATTCTTCGTAAGCGCGTGTCAGATAGGCAAAACCTAAATAGGCATTGGCTGCCCCACTGGTGGCTCGACCGATGTTGTCGTTGTCATAAGAAGAAGGGAGAGCAGTGGCTCGCTTTAAATCTTCTATAATAAAATCCCAGGCATCGGGACGCGGTGAAAGTCCTTTGCTTAATTCTGCCTGACTGGTGATATACTTGTCACGGATGATAATTTCTTTCCAATTCAAAAGCAATTTAAGGTGATAGTAAGCGCGAAGAAAATAACCTTCGTTTATAATTTGCGTGCGGACAGTAGGGTCGATAGTTCCTTCTTCCATCTCTGTCACTTTCTCTATTACCTGATTGGCAAAGCTGGCTCCTTTGTAGTTGTTCCACCAATAATTGCTGAACTGTGAGTTACCGTTTGTATAAGTGAAATTGTAGAGTTCCAGCCAGTTGGGATAGTTACGTGCATCGTTACCCATATTGATAATGTCTTCACGGTAAGCTTCCACCGGCCATTTAACTTCGGCAAATTCCCAGGTGTCAATGTAGTATTCTAATTGCGAATATGCAGCCGATATTCCGGCTTGTGCATCACTTTCGTTACGCCAGAAACTTCCCGAAGTCAACTGGTCGGGAGATTCCAAGGTTAGATAATCATCGCAAGAGCTCACAAAGAGCGATGCAAAACAAAGGCTGGCTATATATATTACTTTTTTCATGTTTATACAATGTTAAATGAGTTAGAAAGTAAGTTGGGCACCCAAAGTGAATGAACGGGTAAACGGATAAATCAGTTTATCAATACCGGTGTTCAATACACTTACACGTGAGAATTCGGGGTCGATGCCGTCGTATCCAGTGATTGTGAAGAGGTTTTCACCACTTACATAAAAACGCAATCTCTCGATGAATACTTTTTGCATTATTTTTTTTGGTAGGGTATAACCTAATTGTAATTGACGGAGGCGGACAAAGTCACCTTTTTCAATGAAGCGGTCAGACTCCTTCAAGTTACCGTTCGGGTCGTTGAAGATGGCGCGAGGTATGTTTGTATTGGTATTTTGAGGTGTCCAGGCATTCAAGGATGATGTGAGGAAGTTGGAACCGGAGTTCATTCCTTCATAGAAGTACTTGTTACCATTATAAATCTTGTGTCCCCATGCACTACCCAATACAACAGAAAGGTCGAAGCCTTTATAGCCGGCAGAGAAATTCAGGTTAACTTCCAGTGTAGGTATACCCGATCCACAATATACTTTGTCATCATCATCAATATAGCCGTCGCCATTTACATCTACATAGCGGATATCACCGGCATCGGCGAAAGGCTGATACTCGTCTCCATCTGCATTTACATATTGGCGGGCTTCTTCATTGCTTTGGAACAAACCGTTGGTCTTATAAAGATAGAATGCACCGATAGGTTTGCCAACGCGCGTCTGGGTTGGGAAGTGTTCAGTTCCATATTTCAAACCTTCACCATAAAGGACTTGTCCTTTGTCTGCCAGTTCTACAACTTTATTCTTGGTTGTACTGAAATTCATACCGATGTTATAATCGAAACCACCTTTTGAGTCAGCCCAGTTTATCTCAACTTCAACACCGGAGTTGCGGATTTTACCCACATTCAGGATTGGGTTGTTCAAGCCGGCAGAAGGTGGAAGTGCTTTCGTAATCAAGAGTTCTTCGGTTTGATTGTAATAGTAGTTCATGGCACCGGTCAGTTTGTTGTTGAAGAAACCGAAGTCAAGACCAATATTCTTAGTATCTGTAGTTTCCCATTTCAACGAACGATTCTCCAGCCCACGGGCAATACTTCCTGCCCATGCATTATCACCGTTACCTTTTACATATCCCTGGTATTTGGTGTTATAAGTAGAAATTAGAGCGAGGAAGTCATAATATCCCAAGGCATTTTCGTTACCCAGACGTCCCCAGCTGGCACGCAATTTCAAATTGTTCAGCGCAATACCTTTTGGGAAAAATTCTTCTTCACTGATTCTCCAGCCCACAGCTATTGATGGAAAGAAACCCCAACGGTTGTCAGCACCAAACTTGGAAGAACCGTCGGAACGTACAGTTGCCTGAATCAGATAACGATCGTTATAGTTATAATTTACGCGACCGAAGAAGGATACGCGTCTGTAATCCCATTTAGTTCCTGCACCGATTGTAGAGAAGCCCGGATCGAGGAAACCTCCTGGTTGTTCACCGATTACCAATTGCCCGTCCTCTACCTTATAAGTTGTCGATTTACCTTCTACGCCTACAGAATTCCATGTATATTTGCGAGCCATGGTTGAAGTACCGGCTACGGCATTGACAGAATGTTTGCCGAATGCTTTGTTGAAACTCAGTACATTCTCCCATACATGCTCTTCCCAGTAAGCGGTGGTTTCGCTATGATACGGATAGTCTCGCTTGGCTTTTACGTCGGAAATGTAAGCCGGTGTATGGTAAGTTTGGCGTTGATGCTCTCCACGGTAAGCATAACTTGTTTTGAAACTCAACCATTTAGTGAAGTTGGCAGTTAAAGCTACGTTGGCGGTGGTATGATACTTCTTATCTGTAGATTTCTCGTAGTGCTGGTCGGCCATAACATTACGATTGTTGGGCAGGTTATCGAAGTTTGTCAGACCGAAGCCATATTCTTCATTTTCATTGTAGATAGGTACCAGCGGAGAAATCATATACATTTCTTTCAGCTGATATTCGGGCTGTTTGCTATCTGTGAATTTGAAAGCCATGTTGGCGTCAATATCAAAGATATATTTGCTCATGTGCAGTTTTAGGCGTGCATTATCCTGACGGTAATCATTGCCAAGGAAAATACCTTTGTCATCAGCGTGATTGTATGAAACGGAATATTGGGCATTTTCGCTACCACCTCTTACACTGAACATATAGTTCTGTGAAAGACCGGTACGCATCATTGCATCCTGCCAGTCAGTGTCGATGCCGGTATTCTTGGTCATGTAAGGTTCCAGTTCCAATATCTGTTTTTCCCATGCACCGTTACCTTTCGGGTCGTATTGCGACTTATGATTTATTACATGAGCGTTCCAGTTCTCATACATTTGTGTATGTACTTTCTTATATTGCTCTGCATTCAGCAAGTCGAGTTTTTTCGCTACATTTGTCATACTTACGTATGCACTGAAATCTATTTTTGTTTCGCCTTTCTTACCATTTTTAGTAGTTACGATAATTACACCATTGGCAGCAACCGAACCGTATATGGCAGCGGCAGCACCATCCTTCAGTACTTCCATAGCTTGAATATCCTGCGGGTTAACAGCATTTATATCACCCGGGAAACCATCGATGATATAAAGAGGTTCGTTATCTCCGAAAGTCTTTACGCCACGAATTTTTACTTGTACGCCGGCACCGGCGTTACCACCTGCTTTCATAATGTTTACACCGGCGATTTTACCTTGCAGCGCTTCGGCGGGGTTAGTGGTGGTACGTTTGGATAGTTCTTCGACGTCAACAGATGAAATGGCACCTGTCATATCACTTTTCTTCATGGTACCATAACCGATGACTACTACTTCTTCCAACATTTCAGTATCTTCTCTCAATACTACCTTAATGTTTTTTGCACCGTTAAGAGGAATTTCCTGAGTAGTGTATCCTACGTAAGAAATAACGATAATTGCCTTAGGGGAAACGTTTAGTGAGAAGTTACCGTCTATATTGGTAATCACTCCGTTAGTAGTACCTTTTTCAAGTACACTTGCACCGATAACAGTTTCACCTGTTGTATCGGTTACTGTACCTGTCAGTTGAATGTTCTGTGCTAAAGAACTTAGTGGAATTAGGAAAGCAAAGAGTAAGGCTAACTTGACTACTCTCTTCATGGAACAATTCTTAATAATTCTACCCATGTGTGTGGTTTTTTAAGGTTAATAAAATGTGTTTCACACCACAAATAAGAATGTTATTTATCAAAGTTCACAATCTGGGGGTTCTATAATTAATCTACAAAAGGGCTTTTTAGAGGAAATATTTGTACTACAATGGAATTCTTAATTGTTTGATATATAGTGATATAATTCTGGGATTATATCTACAAAATGCTATTGTGTGTAAGGATGAGGTTAAACACTTTGCAAATATGTAGTTAAGTCTTCTTCTGTGGATAAGTTGAGTGATTTGCGCAACCGGTAACGGTTCATGTTGATGGTTTTGGGAGTGCTTCCAGTAATCATTGAGATTTCTTTTGTAGAGAGATTCACCCGTAATAAAGTTGCGAGATATTTTTCGCCTTGTGTGAGGTTGGGGTGTTGCTTTACGAGTTTTTCGATAAACTCTTTATTTTTCTCCTCAACACTCAGCAGCAATGTATTATTGGTCTTATCTCCGCTTTGGTATTGGCTGATAAAAGCATTTACCTTCTTTAAGTGGGGAACCAGTGCTTGATTGTCCATTCTATACCCTTCCTTAATCATCTCACGTATTTTGCCCAGCAACTCGTTACGGCTTCTAAGAAATACGGCAAAGCTGGTTACTTCTTGTTGACTGTTGTCTAAGGCACTCTGTACATTTTGCAGTTCCAATTCCTGTTGGTGCAGTTTCAATTCGGATATTTCCCGTTGTGACAGTTCCAGTTGATATCGGGCTTCTATTAGTTGAAGACCTTTTCTGCGTTTATACCATTTATATAAGAATATACTGAAGGCTAAACCAAGAACAAGTATACTGCCCAAAAGCCATAGATTGCGCTTTAGTAGTTCTATCTTATAAGTTTGCTCCTGCATTTCGGTAGCATATTTCTGATCCTGATATCTTTTATAAGAGATTTCTTGTTCAATGTTACGCAACTTGTTGCTACTTTGTAGCTCTTTGCTCAAGGCATACATTTGACTGAGCCGTTTATAGGCCTGGTCATAATCACCTATGGCGGCATATACCCAGGATGAATATTCATAATAATCACAAATCAATTCCTTGGCACCGATATTATGGGCGTATTCATAGGCTTTCTGCAGAGCTTCCAAAGCTTTGGAGTATTGCTCGCCGAAGTAATATTGCTTGCCCATATTGTTGTAGTTCTCTCCCAATGACCATTGTGCATCCAGATTCTTGTTGATGGCTATGGCTTCCTGAATGAAGGACAGTTTCTTTTCCGTATCTCCTTGATATAGACATAGATTGTTCAGATTGGTAGCAATCTCTTTTAAGTTCCTTTGGGCACGATTGATAGTCAAGGCCCGTTGAAGAAATCTTTCTGCTACCAGAAATTCATCAAGCAGATAATGCATGACCCCACGCTCATTATAACATCCGGCCACTGAAGCTGAATCTCCTAAAGACTTGAAAATAGAGGTTGCCTTATCGTTCAGTTCTATCCCTTTGTTATAATCGCCCAACTTACTATATACACGTCCCATGAGTGAATAAAGCTGAGCTGTTTGCCGTTTGTTTGCGGGATTGATATATCTCTGTGTATCATATAAATTCTTGATACTCAAATCGAAGTTGCCCAGCAATTGTTCTGCTTGGCAATAGAGTATCATAGCTTGTGCACGGGTTTCATTGGGGTCGTCTTCGGGAAATAAGGCAGCTGCCTGAGCTGCATAGTATGATGCCTGCTTGGGATTGCTGAACAGGACTTTTTGAGCTTGTTCTAATAAGGTCTGGGCTTGTTTGCTGTCTTGAGCCTGTAAGGGGATCGTGGTTAATAGGGAAACTGCAAATATTAGATACAGTACTTGCTTCATAGTATATTTGTTGTTTCTGCAAATGTAATTATTTTCCTTTAAAAGTCAGGTTTGCTTTCAAAAAGATTTATCTTTGTGCCTCTAAATTAATGCTGTATGCTATTGCCTTATTTGAATAAAGATCTGATTGAAGCCGGTTGCGATGAGGCCGGACGTGGTTGCCTGGCAGGAGCTGTATATGCTGCTGCCGTGATTCTTCCCAAAGATTTCAAGAACGAACTACTGAATGATTCCAAACAGTTGACGGAACATCAGCGCTATGCTTTGCGTGAAGTGATTGAGAAAGAAGCATTGGCATGGGCGGTTGGCATTGTATCTCCCGAAGAGATTGATAAGATTAACATACTGAACGCTTCTTTCCTTGCCATGCATCGTGCCGTAGATCAATTAAAGATGCGTCCGCAGCATCTGCTTATAGATGGCAACCGTTTCAAGAAATATCAGGATCTTCCGCATAGCACGGTGATTAAAGGCGACGGCAAATACCTTTCCATTGCGGCGGCTTCTGTGCTTGCCAAAACCTATCGTGATGATTATATGAACCACCTTCACGAAGAATTTCCATATTATGATTGGGATCATAACAAAGGATACCCCACGAAGAAACATCGTGCGGCCATCTCCGAACGTGGAACTACGCCTTATCACCGCATGACATTCAATCTATTGGGTGACGGGCAGTTAGCACTTGATTTCAAGTGATTATTCTATCGCTTCATCCAGATCGATAAACAGGAATTGGTTTTCATTGTTAAGTAGCAGCAGCTTATTATCAATCACCCGCCCTTTTTTGAACTCCGTATCAAGATGGGCTACAGGCATTCCCATTTCGTGAATGAACCAATAGTCTCCACGATTGCCGATACATAAATAATCTTTTAGTTGGATATTGGGGCTGTAAATCCGCTCCCGTTCATAGGTATTCCTGATGTTCAAATCCTTGTCTACTTCATAGATAACTCCTTGATCATTATATACCAGGCAATGTTCTCCATCGAAAGCGAGCGACTTGAAAGCGGTTGTATCTTTGTTGGCTGCATAGAATGTACCGGGCAGCATCGCTTCCAGCTTTCCGTATTGCTTGGTATCCCAAGGTACAATATTTACGATGGAATCCGTCAGCTCCTGATAAGCCATTCCGTCATCAAACAGCATGTAGAGTGCATCATCAGTTCGCAGGGCATCTTCAATCATATCTTTCTTTACGCTTAGTTGGTTGAAGAAGATTTCTTCTCCGTTTAGCAAGTTATAACAGGCTATAAATGGGCGTCCATATTTCTTGCGGCTTGCTCCTTCGCGTAATCCGTAGCCGTAATTCAGCATGAATAACTTATCATCTTGCACGAAAAGTTTAGAGCAGGAAGCTTTCACATCAGGAAACTCTGTTTGCCACACTACGTTGAAAGCTGTGTCCATACAGGAGATGTGTTGACGGTCTGCCCAGTAATAAAGTGAATCCTGAGACAGTATATTGGAAGTCAACCCCGTGATTGTGTTATTGGCAATGGGAACATAGCTGTAATAATAGGCACCACCGGTTGCTACGCCACCGGCTACTCCGACTGCTACAGCGGCTAATCCTTGCAACAATGCCGCTTTTGTATCATGAGCTCCCGGTTTTCCCGGATAGGTCAGTAACTCTCCGGTCATGAAATCCAGTTTATGCAACGCATCCGCTACAATCAGGCGTTTATTTTGTTCCAGATCAAGAACTTCGTTCCAACCGTATTGATGAGGTATTTTGTTTTCCCACAGATCGTTACCGAATTTCAAGTTGACAGCGCGGAGTTTGTTGGAGGTAGGGGAGTTATAACCTAAGACCAATCCCAATGAATCGTCCACATATACCGGAAATAAACTGGCTTCCCATCTCTTCGCTCCTGTTTCTCTACTGAGCAATGATATCTTGCTGCCGATTTCAGTTATCAAGACCCCTTCCGAAAGACAAGTTATCCGTGATTTGCTGAAGTCAATCGGCTGTTTCCATAGGAGCTGACTGCTCTTTGTGTCATAGAAACCTATTTCTCCTTTATTCTTCAGATACTTGCCGCTTTTAGTGGTTTCCCTGAAACTGACGCAGAGGTAATCGCCTTTATCACTCATGGAGAAAGTTTCCACCCGCTGCGGAAAAGTGTAGCACTGTGCTTTTAAGTCCGTTCCGTCCGCTTTTTTTCCTACAACGATGGTTTCGGATTGAGCATAAGAGATTGATGCCATGAGGAGCAGGCATACAAGCATTAGATTTCTGTGTATTTTCATGTTCATTGACCTATTTGGCGCAAACATACGTATTATTTGCGAATTTTTCAGGTCGAAGGGATAGAATATGTGTAATTGTCTTGAGAATCTCTCAAGTAACACTGACCACGTTCTTTTTTTGAGTGTGATTTAAGTTGTCGTTTTTTTCGGTGTTCTTAAACAGTTTCAGTGCCTTCAGCTTCCGCAACCTCCTTGTTTACCGGCCTTTCAGCTGAAAGAGTGTTCTGAAGGGACATTTTCAGCTTTCAGCCATCGTAAGCGTCTCCCCTACATTATTCATGGTAGGAGTTAAAGGAGTTATTCAGGCTACGATATAATCCAGTCTTCCAGCGTATGTCGTTTGCTGTCGAAGTTTATTGCCACTTTCACTATCGGTAGTCCGCATAAGGCAAAGCGTTCCGGATAGTTTTTCAGGTCAATTTGCTGCATGGCGATGTCCGCTGTTTTATTTAGTTTCAGTTCTATGACGTAGAGTATGGATGGAGTGCGCATCACCATGTCCACACGACCGTCGGGAGTACGTACTTCCACATCTACATACATTCCCAGCAGACTGAAAATGGTGTAGAGCAATGACTGGTAATGACCTTCGTAGTCGGTATTGTCGCATTGCGGAATGGTGGAGAGGAATGTCTGCAACAAGCGCAAGGCGTCGTCTATTCTTTCTTCGGTAATTGCTTTAAAAAGAAGTGCCACTGTAGTGAATCCTTCGGCGGTATATTGGTTTAAATAGCCGGACAATAAGCTCTTCATCAATCCTATGCGGACTTCTTTGTTAGGGATATCGAGCGTATAAAGACCGGTGAATGAATCCTGATTTTTTATCGTTACATAACCACTTTGATAGAGCAATGGATTGATGTCGGTCATCCGCTCGGTAGGGGCGTCGAACGATTCGGCCAATACTTTCCGTCCTCCAATCTGCTGGGGCTTTACATGGAACTTGTTCAGCATTTCTATCAGGTAGGTAGGTGTACCACTGCCAAACCAGTAGGAGCCGATTTTACCTTTGGCCATGGCGGTGAGCAGGCTGAAAGGATTATAAATATCCGGAGAAGGCCAGGTGAAATGATAACCGTCATAATTATCCTTCAGCAGTGCGATGACCTCGTCGCGGCTCGTCTTCATTCTTTCCGCCATCCTATTCAAATCACCCGACATCTGCGTCAGCAGTTCTTCTTCCGTAATGCCGCAAATGGCCGCATAGGGCTCGTCCATGCTGATATTTTCGATATTGTTCAGTTCGCTGAAGATGCTTAGCTGAGAGAATTTTGTGATGCCGGTCAGGAACACGTAGCGCAAATAGGGGTCGCATGCTTTCAGGGGGCTGTAAAAGTTTCGCATAACGTTTCGCAGCACAGGCATATTCTTTTCTTCGTGAACCACGTCGAGAAGCGGTGCATCATACTCATCAATGAGAAGAATTACATTTTTATGATAGTGTCTGTTCAGAAACTCTGAGAGAATTTGAAGTGACCGCATCACTTCAACCTTTCCCGCGTGCTTATACGCAATGTTCCAAAACAGCTTCTTTTCTTCTTCGTTCAGCGCCGCGCTTTGCATCAGATACTCATGTTTCTTATAAAGTTCTCCAATTTCATAAACAAACTGCTCATACGCAGTTGAAAAATCGTTTCCCTCAACTGCTTTAAGACTCAAACTCATCACAGGCCACTGGTTCATCCACGCATCGCAAATATCCTTTTGCTTTGAAATTTCCAGTCCTTCAAACAAACTTTTGCTATCTTTTTGAATGTCTAAGAAGCACTCAAGCGTACTCATTCCTAACGTCTTTCCAAAGCGGCGCGGGCGAGTTATTAATGTAACTTGCGTACCGGACGACTTGAGTATTTCACCAATCAGCCCTGTTTTATCGACATAGTATAGACCTTCTCTACGGATCTTTTCAAATTCGGATTTTCCCTTCGGAATGTTCAAAAAAGCCATGCTACCTACTCCCTTCCGAAGCATTACTACCGAGGCTGCTCTTGCGCATAACCCTCAAAAGGATATTGAACCTCAGTGTACTTTGATTTTAC
>OHSN01000536.1_pt1 | contig 14284 bp, 10 predicted proteins | sample 1578691 | NCBI WGS metagenome assembly OHSN01 (sample SAMEA3879551, study PRJEB24766) | human gut metagenome | biome: human-associated habitat; feature: feces | place: USA | collected 1985/1987 | reverse complement strand
TAAAAAGAATTTTTTATATGTCGCAGAAAATCCCTTATTTTTATGTGGACACACTTCAGAAGAAATAAAAAAACTAGGATTCATGTTTTATATAAAACATGTTCCACTCCAAGAACAAAAGATGCTTACTGAGATAAATAAAGTCGGATTCAAATTCTTTCTCGAAACCCCAATTAAAGAACGGAACATTTGCACTATTTCCTATGATTTCCATATAATAAATGGCAAAAAGCAAATACTTATTAATCAAAAGGTAACCCCACTCATGTTAACTAAAGATGGACGGATTTGGTTGGCATTATGTATTGTTTCTCTATCATCACACAACACTGCAGGACACATAGAATTACGCAAGCAAGGCATGACTCGGTATTGGCAGTATTCATTGGAGAATCATCATTGGATAGAGGACAAAGGCATAACATTAAGTGAGAAAGAAAAAGATATTCTATTATTATCTGCACAAGGTTTCACTATGAATGAAATGGCAAATAAATTATGTATAGCTATTGATACTATTAAATTCTATAAAAGAAAGCTTTTTGAAAAATTAGAAGTGAAAAATATCACTGAAGCCATAGCCTTTGTTACCAACTACAAACTACTCTAACACATCTATTATTATTGCCAATAAAAAACCGAAGACAATTTTTCCTAAAACATCTACTTTAGTACTTTTTCAAGTCACAATATTCTATACCTAATTTACACACAACACGTAACTACTCATAGAACAATTGACTATTGGGAAGGAGTTTTAATCTCCTTTCATTGTCAATTTATATCATTCTAATTACAATAAAAGTTTAAATATATTCCTAACACTACAGTTTCTAATAACTACGGCCATCTGATACACACCATTTATCAAGTAAACATCAGACGAATAAATTGAGATAATTACATATCAGAAAGGCAGACTATTCATTAAAAAAAATGTAAAATCTTTTTTGTTCATTCACACCTGATACAATAAAAACTACGGTATTACTGCAATAGTTTATGTTTGATTTTAAATAGCATATATTTGATTTTATAGGTTATCAGCCAATTAACACTAAATGCAGCAAGTCTTCATTCTTTTTCTTTTGACTGAGTTTATTAAGATCCTTATTTTGTTTTTTGATATTCAACATATATTTACTCAAAACATAAAAATAATGCAAAAATATTTATTATTAGGTATATTCCTATCATCAAAGGTATTCACTTATGGACAAGAGAACCCATCAACACATAAACCAATTAAAGAAATTCCTCAAATACAGACAGTAGATAACAACATCAAATATATACACTTTCAAAGAAAAAGGTATATAGTGAATGATACCCCTCTGAATTTCAGACATACTCCAGATTCTGAAGATATTATCAATGAATATGTTTCAAACGAATTTAGCTCTAGTTGGTTTTTCAATGCTTCTGGGGGAGCAAGTGCTTTTCTTGGAGATCCATTAGGATGCGAAGATTTGTTCGGGCGTATACGCCCAGTATTTCACCTGTCTATTGGAAAATGGTTCAGTCCTATTGTCGGAGGTAGAATCGCCTTCCAAGGATTTGATTTAAAAAATCATTTTATTGAGCGACAGAAGTATCATCATTTCCACACAGATTTCCTCTGGAATATCTCAAATCTATTTCAAAAAGACAGAATAAAAACGCGATGGCAGTTCATACCATATACCGGAACTGGTATTATTTACAGCAATGCTACAAATCGTCATCCATTTACTCTCAATTATGGAATTCTTAACCATCTCCATCTCACAAAACATCTCTCTCTATCATTGGAATTAGGTGGGTTAACAACTTTTGGTGACTTTGACGGCGCAGGCAAAAGAAATAAATTCACCGATCATCTTTTCCACTTCTCAACCGGAATCAGCATAACACTTTGGAAAAAAGATTGGAATACCACCAAAAATCGCATAAACAATCTTTTAAACACAAACAATAGTATTACCTATGGCAACGAACTGTTGGAAATAGAAAATAGGCAGAATAATTCAACTATAAATCAAATGAGAAAAATTATCAAAACCAAAGGATTATTGTCTGATATTCAGAACGATCAAAAAAACGTGGGACCGGCACAAGTCAATGATTCTGTTTCCGCAGCTAACTTTATCTTTTATCCTAAAAACGATTATAGTGGTTTAAACTCATTAAAGAAACGTTTATCAACAGCCACCCAAGATCAAAACAAAAATTTTCCGGACAAAAGCACCAAACATCTATCATCTAAAATTGAAAAAAATGAATATTCACACATCAATAAAGAGACATCTGCAACTATACCAGATTCCATTCACAACTGCTTCCCTAACCATACGCAAGAAAACGCCCAAGATTACATTACCAGCATTATTGACTACAATACCCATATAGGCTCACCAATACTCTTTTTCTTTCACATAGGCACTGCTACCTTAACTGATAGTTCACAGCTTGCCAACATTGATGAAATTGCAAGAATTTGTAAGAAGTATGATCTTCTATTAAAAGTTACAGGATATGCAGACAGTGCCACTGGAAATTCAGCTGATAATTCTGTATTAAGTAATCAAAGAGCAAACTATATAGTTTCCGAACTGAAGAAAAGGGAGATTTCTGAAAGAGCTATCAAACAGTATAGTGAAGGTGGGGTAGATACTTACACACCCAATAAAGTAAACCGCTGTGCCATAATCGAAATACACCTAAAGCATTAACGAGATGTCTTCATTAGCGCCAGTATTGAGGTTAAATAACCATTCAATAGTCCTTGTTTTGTCAACTGTAGGCAACATTCTTATTAGATAGAGATATTTTATATAAGAACATATAGACACAGAAACCAGCTATATGGCTTACTGTATGTAGTACTGGCCCCTATAATACAACAAAAGAATCTGCTACAAATGTAACAAAAAAGCCATCGGAGTTCACCGACAGCCTTAACACAACATAGCAAAGAAGCTATTACTTCTTGCTTTCTTCCAATGAAATCTTACGGAACTCCTTCATCAATTTCTCAATATCTAAAGAGGCCTTGCGAGCACGAGTACCAGCAGCTTTGTTACCTTTTTCACACTGCAAAGCAGCATCTACATTGAAAGCAGTAAAGCTTTCTTGAATCTTAGTCAAAATTTCGTTCATATTTTTATTTTTTTAAAGTTATCGCAAAAATAAGTATTTGAGCCTGAAATCACAATAAATCACTCTATTTTTTGCCCTGTTATCATTTGTTTTATTGATTACATTCGTATTCCACTTCGCATTCGTTCCTCCTGCGAGCGGCTTAGCTGGGGGGCAAAATGCATCATAGCTAGTTCTAATGCTGAAATCATTCCCCCTGTATATTGAATCCAATCAAAATCTGACATTTTCTCACTAACGACTGGCTTACCATCAACATTTGCCACGATCCATCGTTCACTATGCTTACCTCTTTCTTCAATCCGCACATTGGACAGACGAGAAAATTTATCAGCCATGGCCGCAAGCTCGTTTCCTTGAAAAGATAGAAAAGAAGAAGACAATTTTTCACCGTCCATGTTGACAAATGAATTAAACATAAGATTACCCTTCCCTTCTTGCATTTGGTAAGATTCCCAACGAGGGGGTACAGCAATTCGCCCCTCACCATCCTGCAATCCCCACAATCTATTATTGTCCCTAAAAGCAAATAATCCAGGATATACCTCTATCTTCCTCAGAGCAGGCTCTTCACTTACTCTATCCACCACTCTAACCTCATCATACAATGGTATTATGGCCTCAGACTTACTCAATGACTCTATATTCAAATAATCAGTTAAAGGCATATTAACATCATCATTTATAACACGTGCCGGGTAAAATCGATCTTTCTCTTTGAACAAATCATATAGGTTATTCACTTTAGTATAGTAAATATCACTATCTTTATCATACATTACATAATCAGGAGACAATTCTGAATGAAACTCGACTAGTTCATTTTTCTTCAGTTCAAGCATAAAATCAAGATCATAGATATCACCATTAGGGTTTATTACAAAAACAGCTGCCGCTTCTCCATCTATATAAACATCCCTCCTTATATTCCCTGAATCAGCATATCGAATCTGTGGAGCAGCAAAAGTTATTCTCCCCAAAGGATCTACCTTTTCATCATTTGACAAAAGCCGTCGACGTAACTCCGTCATATATCCTAAGTTCTTTTCCACATCAATCTTTTCTCCAACACTCACAAATGGGCGAAAAATATCACAATTGTGATCTACAGCACCCAACTTACATTGATTCCCCCAAACAGCCTTGACCAAATAATATCCATCAGTTGAAATAAAATTTAAGTCCCATTTCACATCTCCTTCTATCCCTTGTTCCTTCAACCAACCCGGTTCATTCCTTTTTTTCTCAAATTCTTTGGTGAATTTAAGATTTAGGACAGATGTATATTCTTCTATCGGATGTCCCTCTACAAAATTCCCGCAATCAACGATTTTACTCAAAGTTTCAGAATCCAGATTATCATATGCACACTCCAAAGCTTCATCAATATATTTACTTCCTACTCTGACAACCCTATCAACAGGTATAGAAATATCTCTTACTTTTAGACCATTATCTTTATCATAAAGATTATCAAGAAGCGTTTTATAAAGAGCATCTCGTGATTCATTATCCAACATATGAAACTCTGATACCGCTTCATTAGGAATACGAGTCACAGGTAATCTCTTTATATCCGAAACAGTCTCAGCCAAACGAAGATTAATAACCTCAATTCTTTCATTCACCATGGCTGTGGCTCGCTTCACCTGGAGCAATATTTTCTTAATGAAAGCTGGTGATTCCTTCAATTCTTTCAGCCAGTATTTAAGATAAGTACAACTCTCTTCCTTAATCATTTTTCGTAGTCCATATTTCTGCATTATTAACGCACTACCGAACTCCGCAATCAACTCCTCTTCTCCATACTCCTTTTCAAAACGGTCTAATCGCCCCTTTGCTCCGGTAGAATGGATCATTTCGTGAAGTCCTGTCCCGTAAAACGATTCCGGATCGTAGAATTGCTCCTTCTCAGGCAAAATTATTTCATCTTTAGAAACAGAGTAATAGGCTTCATTTTGATGTTTTAAATAAATAGGACATAGCCATTCATTATTCTTGATCATTTTATCGATGGCAGGAAAGCAGTAACCATCTGCTGATATTTCTGGAGGTAGCGGTATATTTTCCGCTTTAAGCTTTGCATACAACTCAGGACGTCTTTCCTGAATATTTGTCTGATTTATATTGAATACATTATAAACTTGGAGATTGGAATAAACCCTATATTTTTCCTGTTCATTATTCGATAGCTTTTTGTAATCATCAAATTTGATTTTTTCTTTCGTTTCATTATCAATCACTGTAAAAACAGTAAGAAAGACCGGGAAGCTTTTCTCACCTTTCAACACGGACACTTTTTCTAACGGATTCCCTTCCTCATCAGTCAATTGCTTCCTGTTCTTAATAGTTCCCTCGTAATTTAATCCCATCACCTGCTCAAAGGTCATAAACACAGGAATTTGATACCCTTTATTTTCACAATGCAAAAAGAATAGGCTCGACAAAAAGCGCCTTGTCACATTTCTGTGATAGGTTTCTCCTTGTCTGCCTCCGAACCGCACGTACATGTCTCCATGTATACGGCTCTCCACTAATAATGTCACTCTATTTTCCATAACTAATAATCTTTCTGTAACATTCGGGACATACAGCCAGCGTTTTCCTATTACGCTTAAGCATATTCTGCTCCCACGGTAAACCCATCTGCAGGTTGTTCAATGTCCTGACATGATGCATTGTCAATTCAGCTTCGTTTCTGCATAGCTCACACCGCCCCATTAGTAGTCTTTCGACCAATCTCGGGCGAGGTGTAAGAATTGAATTAGGCATCTTGTCGACTTTTGAGTCGCTTGCACAGAAAGTTTTTCTCTTGAACCCGCCATTATATAATACTCTTCTTTGCGCCATTCCATTTTTGTCGGTATATGGAATGGAAAAGACCTTATTCTTGCGATACTTGCGGTTGATTTTGCGTATTGAGCTATTCAACTTCTGCGCAAGTGTCTTGTATAAGCTGTATTCCATAATGTATCCAAAAGTTCCTCCAGCCTTGGCAATGTTATTTGCGATGCTATAATAATTATAGAATCCAACTATTTCAAGATTAAACTGATACAAGATATCTTCTGCTGTTTTTCCTATCATGTACCCTCTTTCTTTGGCTATCCATTTGTTGGTACCATCATGTGTATCTATTTTGATGGCATCGTAATGTTGTAGCTTCTTGAAAATGGCATCACTAGGAACTGATAACACGACATTCTTTGTAAAGCTTCTCACTGTATAGTCGTTTTCATTGCGTTTAGTGGAGTTTGAAACAGGTACATACATTTCAAATCCGAGAAATTTCGCTGATGTTTTGGCATTGGTTATGAGCGTTTTCTCTGCTGAGAGTTCCAATTTGAGATTCGCACTCATATATTGTGTTATATCAGCTTTGATTTGTTCACAATCAGCTTTGCTTCCGATAACTCCAATTAAGAAGTCATCGGCATAGCGAACATATCTCATTCTTTTAAATTGTTCATCCATAGCAAGACCCCATGAAATACTGAACATCTCTTTTTTGAGAGCATCAATTTTTTCCTTCAGTTCTTTAATTTTGGATGGTTCTGTTTCTCCTTTTAGCTTTCGTTTCAAACTATTCCTCTTGTTACATGGCTTGTTGTAGGCTGGATTGCATCTTCTTCTTTTGCCTTTGTCGAACATAGATATGTATTCTGCCATATACTTATCGAACTTGTCAAGGTATATATTAGCCAAAATTGGACTAATAATACCACCTTGTGGGGTTCCAGAGTATGTTTTATAGTACTTCCATTGTTCGAAATATCCTGCGTTTAGAAACTTTCTAATCAGTCTCAAAAACTTTTCATCTGAGATGCGTTCAGATAGGATGGCTATAAGAACATTGTGGTCAATATTGTCGAAAAAACCTTTTATGTCTCCTTCGATAAACCATTTAGTTCCTGTAAATCCCTTCTGAATGCTACTTAGTGCAGTATGGCAGCTACGAGTAGGTCGGAAGCCATGAGAGGTATTTTCAAAATATCCCTCATATATAGCTTCTAATATCATACGTACAACTTCTTGCACCAATTTATCATCAAACGATGGTATTCCCAAAGGTCTCATCTTTCCATTTTTCTTTGGAATATAGACTCTCTTTGCTGGCTGTGGTTTATAACTTTCATCCTTTAGAGTGTCGATGAGTTTTTGTACCCTCGAAATGTTCATATTGTCTACGGTCTTACTATCAGTTCCAGGGGTCATATTACCCTGTTTTGAATAGATATGTTGATAGGCAACAAAGAACATTTCTTCGTTGAATAGAATCCGATACAGCCTCTCAAACTTGTAGTTTGGAATATTGCTGTGTTTAGATAGAGTGTTTAAAATTATTGCTGGATTTCTCATACGTCTCTCACGTTATCCGTTAATTATTTTAAAATTATTAGCTACCTCCCTTTGCCATGTACGCGGCTTTCCCACGCTCAGACTACTACGGCGGCTCCGTTGCCATACCGAATATTCAGAGCCATTGCTCATAGCCTTACGGCATTTCGGGTTAGGCAATCCCAGTTTAGCAAATTTAGTAACTATTGGCTTGACAGATTGTCGGATGCGAATTACGTTCTTTTCTCTACTTATTGCAGTTGTGTCATGGTCAGTTTTACGCTTTGGTTCTAATGCTTTAAACCAAAGTACCATGATACGACGTATATAATTGTCTTCCGTCGTAGCCATGCGAAATGCCACTGAACTTTCGTTCAACCAATCAGGCTTCATCCTTATATCCATCTTTCTTCCTTGCGATTCAGTCGCTGCATGACAACTTGCAGACTTTCCGCTTTTCCGACATGCTACACTCCCCATTGGATTTCCCCTTTGGATAAGTCGGCTGGAAGTAGGTTTATTTACATTATTCATATTTAAAACTCTAACCTAATCTCTTGCCATAGAGATATTTACTAAATTACCATTACTGGCGCACGCATAAACGCATTCATACCATTATATCCTCTGCCCGACAAGTTTTTCGGCCAGCTTAACGTATTCTCCGTGAACCAAGGTGTCTTCCAGTCAGATTTAATAGTCTCAATTTTCTTAATAATCATCTCTGCAAAACGTTCGAGCGCTCGGTTTTCAGTACTACGCTCATCTAACGGAGCGTAGTACTTTTTATAGTTCTTAGCCATGGCACACAGGTCATTCGTTTTCCACCTTTTCCTTACTCCATCGTGTTACCTCCTTAAAGCGGCATCCCAAGCTCAGACGGTCATTATAGAAAAGGATATCCAACGTTCCTGTCAGATGAATACCATTACCTTTCTCCAAAAACTCTTCTTTTTCACCGGAAAAACGGATAAAGCGCATCCAAGTAAATACACATTCTTCACCTGACCTATCGCTACTAAACGCCGAGAAATACAGATATTTATTACCATGTTTATCATCCTTTACCTCGGGAACCGTACCTATTTTACCGTAAAATTCAACTTCTCCAGAAATAAACTCTGATTTATTTTCATCAACTATCTTAATAGATTCAGCAGTAAGATTCAGATAAACATCTTCTTTACTTTTACGAAAACTCAAAATTCCTGTTATTTCGACTATCGTTTCAACAAGGTATAGCTCCAGTTCTTCTGGAGTCCCACCTTTTTTCCGAATAGATACCACACAATCTTTTGTTTTTCCTACACCGGTTGGCAAACCGACTTTTACCGTAAAGTTCGTAAAGATTTCACCCTGTTTGTTTGGTCTCAACGTAGCGGTATGACTGATTCTACCGCATAAAGTTACATTTCCTTTAATCATTTCTTCTAATTTTAAGATAATAGCCAAACATCAGCTCTATCGAAAGATAGGCTGCTATGTCTGACTGAATCCTGCCCGAAGAAAAGACACAGAGATTATATTAAGAATTAAACGTTTATCAAAAATAACATATCTTTTTGAGTTAAACACTATTATCCATACTAATAAAATAAAAAAAGACGCTCACCACATCATACTTAAACAAGGTCTTCACTCTTCCCCATATAGTTACTTCAATGCGGGAGCGGTGAAAAGAATTGGCACAACACATACAACGTCTTTTGGAAATCCCTGAAGGGCCTATTCATAAACGTATAAATCGAACTGCTGAAAATAAGATTAAGAATACAACACAATTAAGATACTAACAATCAAAATCAAACAAATGCTTAACATCATTTGATATAGAAGTGTATCCATCATAAGATCAGTTCATCTTCAGCATTTCTGCCTGCAGTTCTCCCTGTCGCATCTCCTGATTATAGCTCATGGAAGCTTGCTCTCCAATTACTATATGTCCTACAATAGACGCTAGGCGTTGCTGTTTATCTGAACTTTTTAGTTCCTCATTTCCCAATATCTTTGTCAATGCATTCACTTCTGACTTTGTCAGTTCATGGCTGATACTCTGACCATTCACAACAGCTTTCAGTATAGGTACACCACCGGAAAGTTGGATATAGCACTGTTCTGCTGAAGGAATAAACGAATCGAGTTCTATCCTACGAGTAAGACACACTTCAGTAGCAGCCTTCATCCGTTCTTCCCTATTCACCGTCTGATCTTGCCCGTCAAATTGAGATATGAGAGCCATTAACCCGGAATATAAAGTAGTAATAATCTCCATAATAGGATCTCCACCGCTTAATCCAATACCGGAATCCTCGGAAGATAGTAGTTTTTTCATCCAATCATCCACTGACAGTGATTTTGTAGCCTTTTCAGTAGTCTGTTGTATCAAGTTCTTTTCTTTTCCGGATTCTGCAATATATTTAGCCATCAAATTTTCGCTGTTACAAAGCATTTCCATTTGCATATTACCACGTTCTGCAATCTCCGCTATATAAGCAACCGGATCCAAATCACGAAATTCCCCATTCATGGCTATTTGTTTCACACCGATGTGCAAATGTTCACCTGTAGTCCGCGTACCCGTATTACCTGTTACTCCCACTTGTTGACCGGCATATACAGTTTCCCCTAGCTTCACCTGAATAGAATCCAAATGCATGTAAGCTACTTCATATCGGCTACCATCTGCTCTGTTATACTCAATGTGCACAGACTTACCACCGGGCATTTGAATATTTTCATTAATAGCGGTTACCTTACCGCCGTTTTCTGTAGCCAGTACCGCTTCATGTCTGGTCTGTATGTCCACTCCTTTATGCATCTGTAGTTGGCTACCACCTATAGGATCCTTACGCATACCAAAAGCCGATGTCACCAACATAAAAGATTCTCTTTTTAATGGAAAAGCATATTGCATCGCATTCAGCCCCTGCCCTTGCACTTTTCGAGATGTAGCCCCTGATCCTATAGCTATTTCTTTCTCTTTCGCATCCTTCATCACCGCCTGGTCATATTTTGCCAGACCGTTTTTCTCAATAATCTGGAGCAAATGTTTTGCGTAATTATCACCTGACGCATATCCGGCGTTTTGCAATCCGATACACCAGCCACGATAATCATCCGGCGAAAGCGCAAAACAATCTCTGTAACGTAAATTTTCCTTTAAAAAGGATGAGTGGTGTTCATAAGAATCGCCAACAGTAGCATATGTACAAAATTTCTCATTCGGACGATCATCCGTATAAGTCAGATAACTACCACCGTTTTTCAGCCAGTTATCTGTGCATTTAATGCCGAAATGGGCATTGCCCTTTACTGATAATTCACTCTGCCCGTTACTACTTTCCAATATTCCTTGTGCAAGTGTAACTGATGCTGGAATTCCATAACGCATCATTTGCTCCATAGCATATTCAGCATAGGTAGCTACATATCCTTCGTTTTTAGTCATATATTATGAATCATAAAAAAGTTCCTTACCACAATTATCTTCTCACCCCTCCCGTTTGCATAGTCTCCTGTTTTTGTTCTGGCATTCGTGTGTTGTCTTGTTGAGGATGCAATACATCTGCAAAGACCGAAGCTGCCAGATTCTCTTTATACTCTCTATATTCTCCCAATAAGTAGAGCAATTGCCATTGTAATTTAGTAATTTCGCGGGCATCCACTGTCATCCCCTCAATAACCGGTTCACACATAAATTGTCCACTTTTGTTTTTATAAAGACTTACCCTTGAAATACGAGAAGCATCTTCCTCGGACGCCTTCTCCTGCTTTAGTTCAATCCGCAAAGTCGGATTGACTCGTGACATGGCATAATATTTTAGTCCCAATTCCTGCCGGATTTTCTCCGTAGCCACATTATTTCCTTGTTTCGAGGTAGAGAAAAACTGATTGACATCCGATTTGTCAGGGTGCATAAAGAAAGGAACTTCTCCTATGGGCGCAATATAGATTAACCAACGGTTACTATCATCTTGCACCATCTGTATCTTATTAAAATAAACAGAACGACTTCGTTCAACAGCTTCAGAAATATTCATTTCTCTCACATCAGCTAACTCCCATTGACTCAATTTTGCAATACCGACCCTTTTCCCATCAAAATAAGCATCATTTGGCTGGAAACTGGCAATTCCTCCGGTATTAAAAAACCTGACATATTTCACCCCCTGCTTCTGAAGGGCATATCCAATGCGTTGTTTCGACATACCAGGCAATTCATTATTCTGAACACGTGCACCCATGCCAGACCGTTCTTCTGCAGACATCACCTCATCCGGAGATAGATAAAAATTACGTATCTTTCCATCTGGCAGAATTACTTTACCACCAGTAAAAGCCCCCTCTGGGAGTATGACATCAGCTCTATTCTTTTTCGGGTCAGACACTATGACGAAATCACGGGCTATTTGGTCAGGAATCTCTTTCAGAGCATTATAAATGGTATACATTCCAGTATTCGTCCAATCTGAAGGCTTGTAACCACGTGCCAGTTCATCTATGTAAGATGAGCATCGCAATGCTTCAGAGAAAGCAACTTCAACCACCTCAGGATCTTCATCTTTAGTGAGAGCCATAGCATGATTAAATTGATTATAATGATAAGTCAAATCAAACTTCTCCAAAAAATTATTCTTATCTTCTTCTGTATCAAAGTTTCCGTCAGCAATAAGCATTCCCCGATTCCTGATTATATCTGTAAGAACAGCACTCTCTTCCGAGGAGACAGATGGTTTCTTCTTATCTTTCATTTCTTCTGTAGCCAGTCTGTTCACCTCCGAAAAATGCACAATTTTCTCACCCTTTTCCGCCCTGCGAATGACATCCACTGCATTATTGACGTCTGCCTCAATAGTATCTATAATTTGTAAATCTTCTTTCAGTTCCTTATTCCATTCCTCAACCAAATTCAATGAGGTAGGCAATAACCGGGCAGGCAATCCCAGTTCCAGCATCTTGATACCGGCTACCAGTTCCACGACTAATTCCTCATGCTTCACAGCCTCTTCAGAAGGTGCAACTCCCCCTCTCATTACCATTCCTTCACGAGCACATCGTTGCCGATGTCCCGTAGCACGGGCTAACTCCCTCATTAAATCCTGAACATAATCTATATATTGCGGATAGCATTTACGATCAGGTACATATATCACATCTTTCGCTACATTGTAATGTACCATAGCAGTACCGTCACGACGGATAGGAACCATATTATCCTTCATCGTTCTTATAAAGTTGTTAACCACAGTAATAAGCTCCCGTTCATTTGCATGCTCACGCCCTCGTTCCTGAAGAGTACCATAGCGGCCTATTACAGTACTATAAATATCAGGATCCACGAGCGGCATCATAGTCTGATCAATATTGAACAGTTTACGAATCTCCCTGCTATGTATCCCTTTATATTGTTTTTTATCATCAGGCTCAAGCAGCAAATATTCCTGTCGGGTAATCTTATCATTTGGATCATGACGGTTTATGTATTCCTTCCAGTTGTACCAGTTAAAGGATACCCCTTTCTCTCCTTCCTTTACCGGTTCGTTACGCATCTTCGCTTCCGGATAAAAAGTGTACAATCCCGTTTTGTATCCTTTCCGATCAGAAAACAAGCCCAAGGTTAATGCATTGAATGGACTGATTTCCGGCCCTTTAGGGTAAAAGCGTGGATAGTACCGTCCCGCCATATTCATCCAGTAACCGGAGCCATCAACAGCTCCGGTTAATGCTTCAGTAAGCAATTGTACCTGTTCTTCTGCGGCTCTTGCTTCATATTCATTCTTTGGAATCATAATTTATTCAAGTATTTATTATTAATCTTTCTTTTTCGTCACAGGGCGGTAAGCAATCCGTTTGCCAGTCGTTACATATTCCAGCTTCTGTTGGTATACCAATTCCTCCAAAACAAGCTTTACTGTTCCAAAGCGTTTATGTAAAATCAATTGCGCTTGTGTCACTGTAAATTTCTCCCAGTGTACTTGTTCAAGATATTCCATCAATACTGGAGCATATTTGGCATAAGGAGGCACTTGTTCTGCTTGCTTTCTTTTTGATGATAGCAGTGACCTTTCCTTCACTTTTTCTTCCGAAGCCATTTGTTGTAGCGTAGAGTCCGGCAGAATACAAGTTGTTTTCGCCAGCAGTTCATGGAGCCTTCTTTGCGACAATTCTATTTCCAGTGTTTTTCTCCGTTTCTCTGCTATAACAAGTTCCTGTTCTACCCCCAATCGTTGCGTTAGCAAATCCATTCCGGTAGTACATTTTTGCCAGATTATAATTCCCGGATGACCTATTGCTTTTATTAATATCCATCCGCCTTCTCTCAATTCCGTAAGTAATATTTCAAATGGTGAGCGATTATCATATATGAATTTTACAACAAACAAATACAATAAAAAAGAATGTATTATAATCAAAAAGGGAGAAATCAGTAACATGTCATGCCAGAAATAAATTCCTGTCCAGCACAACATGCAGATAATTGCCAATGTCAACCAATTCCTTCTCCAGAAACCAGGCGTATCATTTTTATTTTTCACCTCTTCCATACATTCGATTAATTAATTAATCCTTTCCTACCGTTCATCTACTCAGCATCATATTCCTCTCTCCTTCCCTGGCAAATGAATTTGCAAAATACCCTACCGCAAGTTCATTCAGGTCTGTTTTTTCATCTTTATACCTCATGGCATCAGTCTCCGACAACCGTTTTCCAGCCTGTTGTTCACCATCAACCAGACATCGTATATTCAAATCACCATTTCTCATAGAATAAATCTGTACGCCTGTTATTCTATTTTTCCGGAAAGCG
>OHSN01000534.1_pt1 | contig 14365 bp, 20 predicted proteins | sample 1578691 | NCBI WGS metagenome assembly OHSN01 (sample SAMEA3879551, study PRJEB24766) | human gut metagenome | biome: human-associated habitat; feature: feces | place: USA | collected 1985/1987 | reverse complement strand
AAAACATATTGATACCCTGGAACCGGCTGTTTCCGGTTCTGGCGGCCATGCGGCAACCTTCCGCGCATGCCGCATCCTTGTAAACGACTACAATCTATCTTTGGATGAAGCCTGGCCTATCCTGTTATCATTTAACGCCCGGTGCGAACCGCCTTGGAATGAAAAGGAACTCCGGCGCAAGTTGGAAGACGCGGCGCGCCGCCCCAAGGGTAACTACGGCACCGACAAATCCCAAGGACGCAAAAAACCGGAACCGACTACCTTGCCCCCCTCTAAACGCATAGCCAAGGGACCAGCCAAATACAACCCGCCCCCACAGGGCCGCCGCCAGTCCCGCAGCTTGATTCTTCCGTCATTGCCACCCTGGCGGAAAAAGGGGCTCCAGTATTATCCCGCTATTTCCTCGCCAACATCTCCGCCACAGATCCGGCCATAGTTACGCCGGATCTGTATTTACGCGCCCTGTTTGATACGGCACGCGGTGAAAAAACAATCATTTTTGCCGACCGAAAAACGCAAGGTCAATGCCTCTGGCCAGACCAGGCCAAACACATTCCCACGGCCGCGCCGGACGGCATTATCTTCCTGGGGCAGCCCGTGGACGGATTTTTCCGCGTCAGGGACGGAAAAAAAAGCCGCCGCTCTTCAGAATGCGTCCTCACCTGGCGTCATGCCTTGCTGGAATCAGATCAAATGGACAACGCAAAACAATGGCTCCAGGCACTCATTACTTTGCCTCTCCCCATTGTCTCCATCACCTTCTCCGGCTCTCGCTCTCTACATGTACTCTTTCGGCTGGAGGCGGCCACACACGAAGAATGGCGCGGCTATGTGGACCAGATAAAGCCCGCCTTAGCCCTCATTGGCGCGGACGTTCAGGCACTCACAAACCATCTTGTCATGCCGCGCCTGCCCGGCTGCTATCGCACCGTAAACGGCGAGAAAAAGCTTCAGGAACTCCTGTATTTCAACCCGCGCCCCACCTTGCGCCCCCTGCTCTACGCCACTCCGCTCCGCAATGTAGAACAGGATTGGACAACCCGCGCCGCGGAAATCGTCGCCCGGCCGGATGAATGGCCGTTGCCCTTGATCCAGCAAGCCGCCGCAGCCTGCACCACCTACGGCCTCAATGCTGCCCTCCAATCTCTCACCCCCTTACTCCCTCCCAAAAAATGACTTCCCCCCAAGAACTTATTCTCAAATTACAAAATTTGCTAACCAACGCCTCCGGCGCGGATCTTCAGCAATTTCTGGCCGGTCTGGAGCAACCAGGCCCCGCCCCTGCCGGAGACGACCTTACGCCGGACGGCAGAATCAAAGTTGCCATGCCCTCCAAAAATGGCACGACAACCCCCCAATGGTGCGAACGCGTTGCCATAGCCCTCCAACGCGCCAATGCCCCTATTTATAATCTGGCCGGCTCTCCTGTGTATATCACAGACGACGGCAAAACCGTGTACCTTAACCCCAACAATTTCATTTCCGCTGCGGAAAAATATATCTGCCCGTGCGCTTTCCGCTCCAAAGATGATTCAACGCTCGTTTACCAGCCCATGAAGGAACCGCTAGCAAAGCTCACCCTTTCATCCATGGAATTCCTCACGGCCATCCCGGAATTGATCAAAATCCACGACCAAATCACCCCGGCCATGCTCCCTAATGGCTCCTACCACCTCAACCAACGCGGCTATGATCCGGTAAGTAAGATCTACACCCTGAAAACCGCCGTGGACTACGACACGGAAATGCCGTTGGAGCAAGCCTTGCTTATCTGGCGCAACTGGCATAAAGAATTCCCCTTTCTGGACTGGTCTTCCTCTGACCTCCAGGAACGGGCCACATCCGCCACATCCCGCTCATTTGCGGTCCATACCTGCGCCTGCGTCGCCCTGTACGCATCCGCCATGCTCCCCTTGTCCTCACCTCGACTTGGTTATGTCTATACCTCCAATTCTCAAAGATCCGGCAAATCACTATTGGCAGACCTTGCCACCGGCATCACGTACAACAATAACGCAAAACATCCATGGTATTATGACGACGAAAAGCTTCAGGGCGTCTTGAACACCATCCTCAACACCCGCGCGCCCTACGTCTATTTTGACAACCTGCGCGGCAAGCTGCAATCTACTTGTTTAGAATCCTTCATTTCTTCCGTCTCCCAAGACATACGCCCATTTCATACGCAATCTCTTGTTACCAAGCAAAACTGCGCCACCGTCTTCATCACCGGAAACTCCCTGGAGTGGAACACAGACCTTGCTTCCCGGCTGCTGATATGCGACTTGAATTTGACAGAATCCAATCCCCAGGACCGGACAGTTCAGCGCGTCATTGACCTTGAAACCATTCAGGACTCCGGCAACCGGGCGGAACTTCTGGCCTGCCTGCATGCGTTTGTTCGCAACTGGATAGAGCAAAAACGGCCCATGCCGGACAAAACAAGAGCAGGGTTTCAACGCACATCATCCATTATTGCGGGCATTGTCTCCCTGCTTGGCATTGGCGATCCGTTCGGGGAACGTCCTGATGAAATATACGGAGGCGGAGACCAAAACCTTCAGGACATGCGCGACTTGGTGCAAACGGCGGCGGCACGCCTGAAGCCCGGTGAAACATACGGAGAAATCAAATGGGACGAAATCATAGAAATCTGCATTGAACGCAACTCATTTGAATCTCTTATTGACGCACGTACGGAATACGTGACGGAAACGGACGAAACCGGGCATGAAAGCAAGATACCCCGTTACAAACTCACCCAGGCATCCAACAAACGCTTTTCCTTCCTTCTTAATTCAACCTATGGAGGGAAGACATTCAAACTAAATGACGGCCGCACCGTCAAATGGGATTCCCGCGGAAAGAAGCGCAGTAAAAAATATACGTTCCAAATATCCTGATGATGATAAAAAAGCGGCCTTATTAGCCGCGCCAGCATGACAACCGCACGCTTGACAAATCCGGCAAAAAGAGCATAGTAAGGACGTATTGATTGCCGAACATCACATGTTCACCTTCTAAACAATCGGCCCCGGCTGCTGGAACAGCCGGGGCCTTTTTTGTCAGCTGAACAGAACTATCAAAAGCTCAATCAGCCGTTGTATTGAATGCCAGTCTATTATCACATATTACACCTCCTTTCTTAGTTCCGGGACCAACCCGGCACGGCCAATATACAGAAAAACGGAACTTTCCGCAAGATATTTTTATCTGTAATTTTTTGACGCTCAAAAGATTACTGTTTTACAGCCGGGCGAATTGAAGGTGCATCCAGTCATAATTCCGTTCACGGCCTAGGGAAACGGCCCCATGGGCTTCCCATATCCGCCACCACTCTTCACACTCCGGGCGGGAAAGCCCGGCATGGGGGGCTTTGCAGGAATAACTGTTCCGTGCCGGGTCAAAGTCCAGGGCAATCCCCCAGGCGTGCATGCTCTTGCTTTTGCCGGTGGCCGTGCTGCGGTCATTGTAGGATCCGCCATACTGGTCCAGGTGAAGCGCGCGGATCCGGTCCAGGCCATACGCGGCCAGGACTTCCGCCAGGGCCGCCTGAACGTCCTGGGCGATTGCCTGATGCACGCGGATCGTTTTCACGGGCCGCCCCTCATAATATAAAGGATAAGGGGGGACAATAGAAACAAGGTTGTTTTCGTCCCCTGGCCGCCCAAAAATGGAAAGACCGGCCCGGACGGTTGCCTGGTCAGGCCAAGACCGGGGCAGGGCAATGTCCAGGGCGGCGGCAATGCCGCGGGCCGTGGCAGGGCCGGGGATGCCGTCAGGCGTCACGTTCACGGCGGCCTGGACCGCGGACCATATTTCATGACAGCGCAATTTCAGAGCTACAGCGGCCAGCGTTTTAGGCCCCGGCATCCCATCCGCCTTCAGCCCCAGGGCGCGCTGAACGGGTTTGAATTCCTGATATTCTTTGATAATCATATAATTATTTAATTGTTAAATAGTTGGAACTTGTAAGAAAAACTTTACAGTTGGTCAGTATTCCGCACATCGGAGGATCACCATGCACGCAATGGGGAAACAGAACGCGACAACGCTTGCCTCCATTTCACCGAATGCGGCAAAAACGCCGGCCATCACGCACCCCATCAGCGGCAAAAGAACGGAAGGGTTCAGCAGCTTATTCACCGCTACGGCCTCCTCTCTGATGTTCCAGGGCGGAAAGCCTCCCGTCCATGGTTCGCAGGATTTCCGCTGTTTTGGCGGCCGTCTCCGCCTGTGTAGCGGCAAGGGCGCGGAAATCGCAATACACGAACACGCACGCCGCGATGCCGATAAACATCACAATCGTATCCTTATATTCTCGCACAACGGCCAAATATTCTTTAAGGGGTTTGCACATGGCCTTATTTCTTGGAAGGGATGACTTGCACGACGGGCGGAACGTCCGTTTCCGGCTGGGCCTGGGAATAGGAGATATGCCCCTGCTCAATGACGAGGCAGGAGCCGTCTTTGCAGACCACCGTCTTTTCCGGCGTCACGTCCACGGAATGACCGCAGCCGGGTTGCGTCAGAATCCCCGCAGCAACCAGGGCCCCAATCACAGCTCCGGCGATGACTTTTGCCCAACTCTCTTTGATACCCCAACCGGTCAGGAGACCAGTCAGCCAACTCACTTTTTCTTTATTCGTGCTCATATTATTTAGTAGTGAAATGCTTGAAAAACTCCACGGCGGCGGGATCGGTAATGACGAACTCCGGGTAATCACGGGAAGTGAACACCCTGCGCCCGCCCTGCGGATTGACGGCCTCAACGGTCAGTTCCACGGCAAAAACGTATTCGCTACGATCATTCGCTACATCATACGTCATAGTAATACCTAACCGCGCCCACACCTGCACCGCCTGCCACGGTTCCGCCAGTTCAACCAGAGCGGACACTACCGCCTGCATGGCCAGGGCCTGATCCGCTGGAATTTCGTCCTGCGTAAAGCGGGCCGGAGGTCTATAACCGCCCTTGTCCTGATAAATGGCCGTCAGGGTGAATTCATCCCACTGTCCCGGCTGGGGAAACTGAATCTGTATCTCTGCATTATTCATGATTAGAGAGGTATGTTAATGTCCACAAAATCTGCCGTTTCTTCGGTTTCAATACAGTTGCGGGATATCGCATCCAGACCATAGAAAACCGGATTAACATTTCCGGGATGGTAATAGGTGTACTCTCCGGTTCCCGCATAAACAGAAACGTCGCCAGCCGCATTATTCACCACATCAGTCACCCATTGGGAAACACCAACCCCGGTTTCAAAATTACTGACGCCGCGGCATGTGGCAATTTGATACAGATTATTCCCCTGGCCTCCGGTGAGCATGAGCCAGAGCGCTCCTGTATCTTCATACCTGGCAATACTGGCGACAGATTTTTGTTGATAGATAATCTTGGCAATCGTCCACGGAACAGGCTCGTTCTGACTGGCCGGAACAAAGCTGGTTGTAGTCTTAACCTGCCAGCTGTCCGTATTGTTAAGCGCAAAAATCTCACGCACCCGCACCGTATAACCGTTGCGGTCCGTATTTCTCACGTTATCAAAAGTAATATCCAGAATTTCGCCGTGATTGTAAGCCAAACCGTTTGCCGGGATAATACTGTAAGAATCTATGGAAAGGTCGGGACGAATCGTCTTCCCGCCGCGGCCGATACCAAAGGACAACTTTGCGGCATTGGTAGCGCGCCAAAGGAAAGAGAACCCGGCGAAACTGGAATAATTCCATTGAGGGTTGCTCACCTCAAATCTCGCCTGAATGGTCGAATGAGTACCCTTGGGAACCTTAATACCAGCCAAATGGTAGGGAACTGTTTTGGTGACTGTCGAAGATCCTGACGCGGTAATGGCATCCGTTTTGAGGAAAGCATTAGAGGTCAGGATGCCCGTCACGCCGGCCATGCCCGCGGCGTACAGGCGATTAACCGCTGACGTATCCGTTGCCGCCCCCACAGCAAGAGGAATGTTCATCCCTCCGTTGGCATTGACGGCCCCTGTAAAAGTCCCGGACTCCGCCAGCAAACTCTTCAACGCGGCATCATCCCCCGGCTGAATGCCGTCCCGGGCAGACAATCCCGGGACGGCTCCCTTAAAAGTCTGAGTAACCAGCGCATGCTCATCGGACACCTCCACAGCATCCGTAGGAGCTACAAAACCGTATTGCCCCTCTTTGCCCGCTTCCAAAACAAGCAGGGGAGAAGCCCCATCAAAAACGGCATGAACGGTACAGGCCGTCGTACACGTCAGCACATACGCACAACCTTTAACGGTATCAACAATCATACAGCCCCCTCCTTGAAATACTCATCAATCGCCCCGGCAATCGCCACGCAAAGCGCGTCAACCCGTTCTTCCAGCCTGTCGCAATCCGTCACGTGTGAGGACGCAAACGCAGGCTCCAGCATCAACGCCGGCATGCGCGTTTCTCTGAAATAATAATAACCTCTGTCACTCTTACACTTGATCGGCTTCAAACCGCGATCAGGGAGCCTCAGCACATCACACATCGCCGCCTGTATCAGTTCAGCCGCTTTCTTCCCGTTCTTGGAGGCGTACCAATACAACGTTTCAGTCCCACCAATTCCCGTATCTGCGCCGTTAAAATGAAACTCCACGGCCAAATCCGCGCCAACGTCATTACACCTCCGGGCCGCGTAAATCGGTGTCGTTCCCCCAGCCTCAGACCGGTTGCACACCACAGCCTCATAACCCAGCCGCTCCAACTCATCCTTCACCTTGCCAATATGCAACTTCCAGAACCCATACTCTGAATATTTCCGGTTCGTCATTACAGACCCTCCATCCTGCGGGCTATGCCCGATACTCAATGCTACTTTCATCATCTACTTATTCTTGCTTATAAACTGTTCATTCGCCTCTACTACAAACTGACACGAACTGCACTTATGCTCGGCCACCCGACGCGCCTCCCGCTCCTTCTCCAACTCCGCCTGCAACTTCTCATTCTTCTTCGTCTCCCTCCAAAGGAAAATCGACATCACGCTCACCACACTCGCCGGAGTCATCAAACTATCAATCGTCGGGGTAGAAGTAACGGCATTCGCCACCGTCAGCATCGCCGCGCCAAGAACGGAACAGCTCGTCAGGGAACCGGTCATCTTACTTATCCTGTTTAACTACGGGAGAAACATCACTCACGGGCTGAACCTGTGAAAAACTCACACGCCCCGGCTCCAGCACCAGACAGGCCCCATCCTTGCACACCTCAGCCCGGTCTGGCGTCACATTCACGGAATGCCCACAACCGGACAGAGACATTCCCAAGCCGCCAAGGATAGCCCCGGCAATAACTGCTCCGGCGGCATACAGGGCCTTTTCCCACCAGCTAGACTTGCCGGCAGCCTTAATACCGAGATAGTCACGGACATCCCCCAGCGCATGCCTGCCAATAATGGGCAGGGCTTGCTGCGCCAATCGCACAAACGCTGCCCGCTGCGGATCGGTTAAATCTTCCCAGGACTTCCAGCCGCCGCCGTTATCCTCGGAAACTACCCTGTAAAAATCCTTGGCTATCGCCTCGGCATGATTGCATTCTTTATCATTAATCATATCACTTCTTCTATCTTCAATCTGATCTCCGCCTTCTGCCACCTCCGCCACGGCAGGCCGTTTCGGCCCCTTCCCCGTACTCTTGCCAATCCCTCTCCTGTACCGTCTCTTCATTACTCGCCCTCCTCTCTACCCTTATCCTTCGGCAGCATCTCCAGCCACAACACCACCTCCCGGTGAGCATCCCGCCTCATCGCATCCAAAGGATCAAACAACCTCTCCCCATCCTGCTTCTGAAAACACGGCAAATCTGTCTGAAAAAACTCCTTCATCCACTCCAGCACCACCTTCCACTCCTCGCTCCGCAACAACAACCTCTTGGCCTTCCACCTCCGCGCAAACAAATCTAACAACTCCTTCTCTTTATCTACATTATAACTAATCATAAAACGTACTGCTCATAAATCAACTACGCCGCTCCACCCTGAGCCTCCGCCGCCATCTTGGCAGCCGCAGCCTCATCCTTCATCACAGCCGCGCCCGCCTGACGCAGCCTCAACTCATCCTCATCCATCACCGCCGCACTCTTCCGCCGCCTCATGTCCTCCACCTCAATATTCCCCCTGATACTATCCTCAGACACGCCAAGAGACCGCAGCCGCGCTCTCATGCCACGATCCACATCCAAATGATCCAGCAAACCGGGAACCGCCTCACCCAACTCCACCGCCTCCCTCAACGCGGCAGCAAAAGCATCGCTCTCAATCCGCTTCAGCACCAACGCAACCTTATTATTATACGTCACCCCCGGATTCTTCAGCGCAGTCCCCACAACAGCCCCATTCCTAATCACATCCTCTCTCACGCAATCAGGCGGATCTGGAAAAACCCCAGCCCTGTACAGCACCATAAACACCCTGTCCAGCGTCGGCTGCACATCATAGGCAAACTGCACGAAAGACGGAAAAAACTGCAACAAATACTGATTCTCGCGCGCCATCACCTCCGTCGCCGTGGGAAACCCCTTCTTACCCTCATCATACGCAAACAGCTCCAGCATCGGCACCAAAAACGCATCCTTAATCCGCTGCTCCTTATCCGCAAGCTGCTTATAAGAAAGACTCACATCCCCCACAGCCGCCCACTCCTTCGGCAACAACACTCCGCCATCCTGCAACAAATCCGGATCAACCAACGTCTTCCCGCCAGCCCGCAAATCAACCTCTCCCACCAGCTTTGCCGCCGTCAAAATCCGGGGATCTATCGCCACACGCCGCGCCTTCTCCAAATCCTTCTCAATCTCCTCCACCCCCCTCACCTCGCCCTCCACATCCTGCCACGGAGCAAACCCGAAAAAACTTGTCCCATTCATCTTCCAGCGCGTCGCCATATACGGCATCTCCCACTCCATCTCCCGCCGCATCACCCTCTTCCCCTGCTGATCCACATAAAAACTCTCCCAGCCGCGGCCCATCTTCGGCTTCTTCGCCCGCCGCACCACATGCAGCACCACCCACTTCTTCTCATACATACCGGCCCCTCCCTGATGATAATCCGCCGCCATCCCCTCACTCAAAGCCGCCTTGCCAAACAAATCCGCCACATCATAAGCAGACAACAGCATCTCCCTCACAAACACCACCACCCGGCCCTCGTCATCCACCTCCCCGCAAACCTGTTCCGGGGAAATCGCCTTAAACAACAACCTCACGCTCCTGCCCGGCCCGCAATACAAACTCCCCGTCCCCATGCCGACACGATCAAGAAAACACTCGTAAATCTCGGAATAAAAATTGCTCCGCGTCAGCTCCATCAAAGCAATATCGGAACACTTGCCATACCATGCGTTAGCCTCCTCCACATCCTCCTCCGCTACATCTCCGGGCCTCGCGATCCACTTGAACCACGGCTCATGGCTCGTCACAATATGGCTCATATGCGCTCCGGCCAGCCGGGCACAGGCCATCCTGGCCGCCCCATTCCGCACCCTGCCCACAAAATCGGACGGACGAAACCTTAAATCATCCACCCTGTTCGGCAGCAAATACCAGCGGGCAAACTGCCACGTCTTTGCAAGCTCATCCCGTTGCTTCCTCAACCCGTTATACAGGCGCACCAGCTCATCCGCCTCATCCTGACGGCTCATCCCAACGTCTCCCGTTTGCCATTGGCCGCGCCTCCATGCTGCCTCTCTACCTCACTCGCAAGCAGGGTTGATGCCCTGCCTCGCCGTCTGCGTTGCTCCTCCAGTAAACTGCGCTTCGCCGCATGTTCGCTCTCCCCGGCACTCACCGTCTCCACCTTCGGAGCCTGAACGGGAGGAGCTTCACCCTTCATATTCTTCTTGAAACCCATACCCCACTCATACCACGGAAAAACAAAAACGCATCTAATCATTCAATTAGATACCCACACAACACGCAAACCATCAACAACAAACACACAAAAAAATCAATCCATCCTCGCCAATCCTCCGCTCCTGTTCCCTCCGCCCCAATCATCATCCTCATCCAGCCATCCGCCAGACTCCTCACGGCTAACAAAACCGCTCGCCCGTGACACCAGCCCCTTCTTCAACGCCTCGCCCAGCGTCCTCAACGCATCAGCCCCATGAGACGCCTCGTTATGCTCCGGCACATCATGGCTCACCCCATCCTCCAGCACCGTCTTCTTGCGGTAAGCGGCAATGCAATCCACCCCGCTCAACAACTTCACATCACCCTCACCCCGGCACTCCTTAAGGCAATCCTCATGAAACACCGCATTCTTCAACATCGTCCTCACGGCATCAATCCCCATCCACACGCGCGGAATCCTCGGCACCCTCACCAGCCGCCCTCCAATCCCGGTATTCCGAAAAAGAGACATAGGATCACCGCCCCAATTCCTCCGGTTACCGTCATGCGGAAACAAATGCTCATCAAAACTCATCCCCAACTCGCGCTCCCACAAACGAATCACCTCGGCATACTCCGTCATCCCCAACCCGCTGGACTGGTAAAACTTCAGCAGCCGCACCTCATACCCTACCACCTGCGCCGCCCAAATAGCCGTACTATCGTTCAACCCTAAATCCCATGCGGAAACTAACGGAAACCCCGGCTCCACGGCAAACGCCGCCCCCACGCGCCCCTGCGCCCGCAACCTGTGCATCACGGCACCATAAATCGCCCCCGACACATGCGGCCACAACGCCTCCTCCGGCGTACTCGGGTACTCCTGCTTCATCAACTCTCCCTGCGTCTGCTTCATGTGGCTGTACCACACCATCTGCTCCTGACTCAGGCTGATACCCTTCTCCCTCAACTCGTCAAAATACGCCCTGTCCTCATCCAGCACATCATACCCCTCTCCGGCCAGCGTATAACCGGCATCCTCAAACCACGGGAAAAAGAAAAACTTCCACTGCACATTGGAAAGCCTCTTCCCCGTCAAATCCAGCGCCCCCTTCATAATCTCATAATTCAGCCCGGTTCTGCCCCCTTCATGCGTTGACTCGTTAAACAAAAACCCGTCGCTCGGCACCGTATTAAACGCCCCGGACAATATTTCCGCAGCCTTGGCTGGAAAATGGCACGCCGTACTCCCAAACTCCGTCAGCCAAAGCAAATCCAATGTGCCGCCGCGCAAACTGGCCCCGGAATAAATATCGCTCCCATTGGCAAACCTCAGCTCACGGTCATTAGCATACACCGGCACCAGCCCTTTGCTCTTCACCAGCTTGCCAGTCCTCTCCTTAATCATCCGGCCCAGCCTCGCCAGCCACAAATCCTCATCAGTCGCATGTGCAGGCACATAATCCAGCCTGTCCCATGCAAACCTGATCTTGCCCAGCTTATTCTCGGCATCCGGCAAAGACTTATCCACAATCCCGGCATGGAACCCATCAACAAACAACATGCAATCCAACGCCAGCATCGCAAGATAAGTGCTGATCCCCATCTGGCGGCTCTTCAAAATAGCATTGCGGTGATGCAGCCCCCGGTGCAACTTGCGCTGTACCCTGTTCATGCGGAACCGCACCACCTTATCCCCACCCTTCACCATCTTGCTCTCCACCCAATACAAATGATTAAGCCGCCACTCCCTGTCTCCAAGCACCTCCGCAAACCTGCCCAACACGGCATCATCCATACCATTAATGGGAGGGAAAAAACCTCTACTCGCCATCTGTCACCGTCTCACTATTGCCGCCCACCTTCAAACTCTGATCACCCAACAACCCGAAAATAGCCTCCGCCAACGTAGGGCCCCCAACATGCACCTCAGACGGCGCATTATGCCCGGCCATCTCATTATCAATCTTAATCGCAGTCATCACCTCCTGCACAGTAGGGACGGAATCAAACAGCCCCAAATCCACGCCCACCTCCCCGCGCACCAGCTTCGCCAAAAACCTCCTCTTCTCCTTTGCGCTCAGGGCATACCCATCATCAAGCTCTGCTCTCAACCTCTTCAGCTCCTCCTGAATGTGCGGCTTCCTCATCTTGCGGCTCGCTCCTGCGCTCGCGCTCGCATCATCACCGGGATTCCACACAACCGCATAAGCCGCGCGGGGAGTAAAACTCTCCCACACAACCATCTTGCAAAACTCATCTTCCTTATCGCTTAACTTCTTCATCTTGCATCCTTAACCTTAATCTTGCAAACCTGCCCTCTATCACCCTCCTCCCCTCCGCGCTCGCCGCATACGTCACGCAGGGCCTCTGCCCCTTGACCTCCAGCAGCCCCATCCTCCGCAACCTTGCCAGCGCATTGGAAACAGACTGGCTATTCCGCGCCCGGCACCACGCCACTACCCCTCTGCACTCAACCTCTCCCAGCTCCCCCACCGCCATCAGAACCAGAAAATCCAGCGGCGTCATCTCCAGCTCCCCAAAACACACCGCTCTCACCGTCGCCGCCACCAAACGATACATCTTCATCGCCGTTGTGGCAACGGCCTGAACGGGCGGCCCTCCACATGGCAGCATCCTCCTCCGTTCAAACCATCACATACGCATTAACGCTTCAACCGCCCGCCACTTCAGGCAACCTCAACCTCCACCCCGAACACCCCGGCCACAATCGTCTTGTACCGGTCAATGCCCGTCTCCGTAGGCTGAACCTGAATATATCCGTTATCAGACTTCACATACTCCAGCAAGCCCAAATCAATCAGAGCATGCGCATCACGGATAAACAGCGTATTCCACGGCTGACGGAACAAACACCACTTCTCGCACACCTCCACCAGCAGCTTCAGCCGTTCCCCGTGGTACTTCTTGCCCTGCCGTGCCTGTCGCCGTCCAACACGTCCCATACCCGGCGCGCTAATAACCTCGCGCCGGTCGGCATCATCACAACAACACGCCTCATCAGGCTCACAGCACGGATCACAGCACGGCTCACAAACCATGCTATCGCCATACATCCGCACAACATCCTCCTGTGTTGCCTTCATGTCCTCACTCTTCCCCGCCTTGCTCTTATTTACTGTCTTTTTAGTCATAATATATTTATATTATTATGTTTCTTGTCTTTGTTTTTTCCGGAACACCCGTTCCGGGAAATCTGTCACGCACGCCGGAAACTCCGCCAACCACACCACCTGACCCCGCCGCGATTCTCACTCCTCCGCTGGATTACACGATCCTTCACGCTATCCGGCATAAACTGATTAAAATCCTCCTGCGTCCAATTAGCCACAATCACAGTATCTAACTCCGCGTTATATCGTGCATTCACCACCTCCTCAAAAAAATCCAGACTCAAATCCCTGCCTTCCCCCTTGTACCCAATACCACGCTGAAACTCATCCAGCACCAGCAAACTCTTGCGCCGATGCCCTATCTGTACGGCAAAATCACGCTCAAAACTGCCTCCCAGCCCAATCTTCGCCAGCCTCTCCCGGTACAGGCCATCCCCGCTGAAATACCATGCCCTCTCATACCCGCAATCCCGCGCCAGCTTGCAGGCGGACAACGTCTTGCCCGTACCTCTCAGGCCAAGCACCACGGCCAGCATCCCCTTCCCGGCCATCCCCAGCAGCCAAGCCCTCAACATCCCGGCCTTGCGTTCCGCATCCACGTCCTCCACGGATGCAAACGGAAGCTTCAGCTTGCAATACTGTTCCGGCCAGCCCCACATCTTCAGCCGCTTCAACTTGCGGGAAAACACCACATCGGCATCATCAAACATCGTCGGCTCCGCCTCTGCCACATCGTTCTCCACATGCAGCGCAATCCGGGACAACACATCATCTAAATCATCATTCATCATTAAAACCCTTCTGCATCAATCACAATATCCTCTCTCACTCCCTGACCTGCGGCCCGGCCACGGCCCTTCTGTTCCTCCCGCAACCGCTCCTTCTGCCACTTCCGCGCATTCTCTTGCAGCCAAACCTTCGCCTTATACCTCCAATTCTTCAGCAACCCGCCTCCCGCAGTCCTCCCGTCCTTGTAATGCTCGTAAAAATCCGTCGCCAGCATCCTCACGCGCTCATCTTCCCGTTCTGAGTAATGCAAACCATTCCTCATCTCGGCCAGCACCTCCTCCACACTCCCCGGCACGTCGAAAGCATACACGCCCGCACACCGCTTCGGCCTTTTTGGCACTACCCCGGCCACCTCCTCCTTAAACGGCAAATCACTAGCTCTGAAAACATTAACACTACTTAACATCTCGGCTATCACACCGCCGCGAGAATCTGAAACACCTCCTGATTCGTCAGAATCAGGCACTTGCGGAGGCGCAGCCTCACCATGATTCACCCCGGAATTCTCCAAATCACCGCCCAAATGGCCCTCCCCCGCACGCGCGCGGCCACGCGCGGATAGGTGCGGGGGTGTGGGGGAAGAATGGGGGGG
>OHSN01000462.1_pt1 | contig 16462 bp, 9 predicted proteins | sample 1578691 | NCBI WGS metagenome assembly OHSN01 (sample SAMEA3879551, study PRJEB24766) | human gut metagenome | biome: human-associated habitat; feature: feces | place: USA | collected 1985/1987 | reverse complement strand
TATTTTGTACAAGGCCTATCTATTAATTTAGATAAGCTTGCTTTTTCTCCTTTTATCTTAAACCAAACAATTCCTGGTATTTCTACCATCAATGACTCAGATTTTTCTTCTATCGAAACATCATACATAGAATCCAAAAGCCCTCTACAATTTTTGCTAAATTCACAGCTTCCAGTCATGTCGTCTATCAAAGTGGCGACTCATGAAAGTGAAAATAATTTTGTCGAAGAACCTACTATTGTTGAAAATAATACTGATAATACAATTGAACATGCTAGTACGAATCTAGAGACACAAGTAATTGATTCTGGTGTACCAAACAAATACACAAATGATTATCAAGGTGTTGAAATTAAAAATGGAACTAATTATACTTTAACTGATGATATTTTGAATTATGAAGGATTAGAAATTAATCAATCTGATGTGATGATTTTTCATACACATACTTGCGAAAGTTACACACCCACAGAAAATTTTGCATATGAAGAAAGTGGAACTTTTAGAACTACAGATTTAGATTATTCTGTGGTACGTGTTGGTAATTCTCTTACAGACCAGCTAACTTCATATGGTTTCAATGTTGTACATGACAAAACATACCATGATTATCCCGCATATTCTGGTTCATATGGTAGGTCTATGGCAACGGTTGAAAACTTGTTAATTTCACACCCCAATACAGATATAATTATAGACTTACATAGAGATGCTATTGCAGATACTTCTTACGCTCCCTCTATCAAAATTGGAGATGAAGTTGTATCCCAACTAATGTTTGTAATTGGAACAGATGGTGGAGGCCTAGAACACCCTAACTGGCAAAAGAATTTACAATTTGCGGTAAAAGTTCAGAAAAAAGCAAACGAATTATACCCCGGGTTATTTAGACCAATATTATTAAGAAACAGCAGATATAACCAGCAACTTGGAAAAGCAGCCTGCATAATAGAAGTAGGAGCTACTGGAAATACATTAGAACAATCAATGGCTAGTATGAAATATTTAGCAAAAGTGTTTTCATCAATTCTTGACTAATCCAAAAGTGTCTAGAACTATTAAATTAAAATTTAATAATACTAGACACCTTTTTTATAATATCTTAAAAAACATTTGCATTCTGTATTTTTTGAGAATTTACAGTAATAACTTGTACAAGCAATTGTTGCAATAAAGAGCTTAATTCCTCTTGGCTATAATCATTTAATGCAATACTGTTTTCACCATTTAATTCTGTAACTGTTACATCTTTAAACGTTATTGCATTATTGTATTCTACATTAAATTGTACGTCATTTACATCATATGATACATAAACTTTTTCAGTTGCTCCATTATCTGAAATACTATCTAGTTCAAAGCCAATTTCAAGTGAATAGTTCTCTTCTGAACTTGTTATAGTATATTTGCTATTGTTTGCAGATTTTTCTTTAGATATTGTATATTCTATATCGTTTGGAATTTCAGTTGTATCTGCTGTATCAAAAGAACCTGTCTGTTTTATTGTAATATTCTTGCCTCGTTCTAATATTACAGAAAAGCCTACGTTATCTTCATCTGTATTTATCTCAACATCAGCTTCCACACCATTTTCAGTACTTGTTAAAGTTATCTTAATAGATGTATTTGAAAAATCTTGTTCATTTAAATCACCAATTTCTTGGTCAATATTATCTTGATATGTTGATATATCATCACTCATACCCAACATTTCAATAATTTCCGAGTCATTTTTAGCCTCATTTAAGCAGTATATCATAATATTTTTTAGGTTATCTTTTTCGATTGTTAATGTATATGAAGTATTATTATTTTTTGTAAAATTTGACTCTGAAAGTTGTCCTGCCAATTTTCCTATATATTTTGTTACTAAGCTTTTGATATTTTGAACAGTTATTGATGACTTATCCAATTTTATATTGTTTGGCACTTTCATTTCTTCATCAATTCCTAATTTATTAGAAAGCTCATCTAGGTTTTCATTTTTTATACCTACATATTTGTTTGCAATTTCATTAGAACCAAGTGCTAACATTTTATCATTTTTTACAAGTTTAAATGCAAATTTTTCAGAATCCGAATAATTAATAGTTATTTCTTGTTCAAAATTATCATTATCAACATCTGTTGCTCCTTTAAATGTAAGATTTAAGTCCGTATTAATATCAGTATTACCTCCTGATTTTACTCTTAATACTCCAGTGTTTTCATAATTATTTGCTGATTTATTTGTGTAATACGTTTTTATGTTTTCATCATAAAAGAAATTATATAATTCCATATCTAACATGGTTCCATATTTAGAAAACATTTGTGAATTACTTTTTAATAAATCTGTTGCAAAATACACATAGGCAAAAGCACCTCCGCAAACTGCTAATATAATCAATAATACTATTATTACAATTAAAGCTTTTTTATTTTTCATCTTCTTATTCTCCCTTTATCACTTTTTTAACGCTTTCTGCATTAAATTCTGTTGTTTTTTCCTCTCCATTTTCCATATTCTTCACTTTTAATGTGTTGTTTGCAATTTCATCATCGCCAATTACTATTACATATGGAATTTCAAGCTTGTCTGCATATTTCATTTTTGCTTTTATTTTTTTATTATTTAAATATATTTCTGTATTTATACCTAATTCTCTCAAACTTGTTGCTAATTCTAGTGGAGCTTTTTTATTTTCTGTCATTGGAATTATTAATACATCAGAAATTGATTTTTTATCTGCTTTAATTAAATTTAATTCATTTAATTTGTAGAATAATCTTGTTAGACCTATTGATACCCCAACTCCTGGAAGCTTTTTATCTGTGTAATTTTCTGCTAAATTTTCATATCTTCCACCAGAGCAAACACTTCCAATTTCTCTATAGTCATTTAAGAAGGTTTCATATACGGTTCCCGTATAGTAATCTAAACCTCTTGCTATTGTAAGGTCTACTGTAAAGTTTTTATCTGGCACTCCAAATAGTCTAATATTTCCAACTACTTCTTTTAACTCATTTACACCTTTTGTAAATGTTGCGTTCGCCATATTATCTGCATCAACATCTGTATTTTGAGACTCATTTTCCACAATATTTGCACTATATAAGTCCATTTTTTCAAGCTTTTCTATCTTTTCATCTGCATTTCCGTCTATTCTTATAAAATCTATTATTGTATTTACTATTTTTTCATCTACTCCAAGCTCTGCTATTTCTTTTCTTACAGCTTGCTCTCCAATTTTATCTATTTTATCAATTATTCTTAAGATTTCTACAGATTTATCTTTTTGGCCAATCCCTTCAAATAAGCCATTTAGAATTTTTCTGTTATTTATTTTTATTGTAAAATTCTCAAATCCTAAAGTTCTAAAAGTTGAGTAAATTACAGCCGGAAGCTCTGCATCATTTATAATGTCTAGAGTTTCATCTCCAATTATATCTATGTCACATTGATAAAACTCTCTATATCTTCCTTTTTGCGCTTTTTCGCCTCTATATACTTTTCCTATTTGGTATCTTCTAAACGGAAAACTTAAATTTCCATAATTTTTTGCTACATATTTTGCAAGTGGTACAGTTAAATCAAATCTTAAAGCTAAATCCGTATCACCTTTTTCAAATCTGTATATTTGCTTTTCTGTTTCTCCACCAGCTTTTGCCAGCAATACTTCAGCATATTCAATTATAGGCGTATCTATTGGCAAAAATCCAAATTTTTGATACGACTTTTCAATCTTCTGCTTCATATCATCAAATAAAATTTGCTCACTTGGCAAAAGTTCCATAAAACCTGGTAGAGTTCTTGGTTCTGTCTTTCCCATATTTTCTCCTTTCTCTCCCATTTAGGCAAAATTATTATTTATTTTGTCACTTACGGTTGGAAAAGAATTAAATTTTGACAAGGAAAATGAATTTACAAGGCAAGGGCGCATACTTTGTGTATGTAACCGCGTTGTAAATGAAATTTGACGTAGTCAGAATTGTAATTCTTTTTCAACCATTAGCATTCTTGTCTAGGTTTTAATTCCAAATAAATTGGCTTTTCTTCCTTTATTAATGTAGATTTTCCATGCCCCGGATATACTATTGTTTCGTCTGGTAATACAAGTAATTTTTTTGTAATCGAGTCTATTATTTTCACGAACGAACTTGTTGGTAAATCTGTTCTTCCCCAAGTTCCTCTAAACAATGTGTCTCCAGAAAATAGAAGTCCTTCCTTTTCGCAGTATAGAGAGCTTGAACCCATTGTGTGTCCTGGTGTATGTATTACTCTAAATTCTAGGCTTCCAACATGAATTAAATCTCCATCGTCGACCCTTGAATCTGGCTCTAATTCTATGTCTCCCATGTTGATGCAGGCGCTTAGATTTATGTTTTCGTCATCTAAGCCTTCTGCATCGTCTCTATGGATTAATATTTTGCCACCTTTTTTACTCTTTACCTCTGAAACGGCTCCAATGTGGTCTCCATGGCAATGTGTTAGATAAATGTATTTTACATTTGCCTCTAATATATCTAGCATTTCTACAATTTTATCTGCTTCTCCACCTGGATCTATAACCATCGTTTCTTTTGTTTCTTCGTCTTCTACTATGTAACAATTTGTTGCTTCTCCTAAAGTCGTTTGTACTTTTAATCTCTTTAAAATCATGTGTTGCTCCTATTTATTCCTTGGCTTCGTTTTATACGCAAGTCATATTTTTCATATATGTTTTATTTATTTCTTCTTACTTCATATACGCTGTCTATTTTTCTTATTGCTTTTAAAACACTGTTCAATTGTGCTATATTGCTTACTTCTAGCGTTAATTCCGTTAATACTATTCTTTCCTTAGATACTTTTGATGATACCGCCATTATAGGTGTTTTTTCTGCAGTTATTGTTGCAATTATGTCTGCAAGCAATCCATCTCTATCATTTGAAAATACTACAACATCAACATTATAGCTCGATGGTTTGTCTGTGTACCATGAAACATCTATCATTCTGTTTTCTTCAGATACCAAGTCTTTTACGTTCTTGCAGTCTTTTCTATGTACAGATACGCCTCTTCCTTTTGTAATATAACCAACAATTTCGTCCCCTGGTACTGGGTTACAACATTTTGATAGTTTTACTAGACAGTTGTCTATTCCTTTTACAATTACACCACTTGTTGATGGTTTGTTGTTTGTCTTTTCCTTTGTAAGTTCTTCTATTTTTTCTTCTAGATTTTCTTCTTTATGAACTTTTCTGTATTCTTCAAGTACTCTTGAAACTATTTTATTTGCTGTAATTGTTCCGAATCCAACACTTGCAAACATGTCATCTGCACTATTATATTTGTATCTTTCAAGTGCAGCCTCGACAAACTCTGGTCTGAATAATTCTGGGTAGCTCATTCCAATTTTCTTTACTTCTTTTTCTAAAGAGTCTTTTCCTCTTGCAATGTTTTCTACTCTTTCATTTTTCTTGAACCATTGTTGAATTCTAGTCTTTGCTGTACTACTCTTTATAAATTTAAGCCAGTCTCTACTTGGTCCTTTTGATTTATCTGATGTAATAATCTCTACAATATCACCATTTTTTAACTTTGTTACAATAGGCATCATCTTGCTGTTTATCTTACATCCAGTCATATGGTTTCCTATTTCTTCATGAATACTATAAGCAAAATCTATTGGTGTGGCTCCTCTTGGTAATACTTGAATTTTTCCCTTTGGAGTAAACACATAAACCTCATCTTCAAATAATTCAGTTTTTAATGTGTTTAAAAACTCTTGTGGGTCTTGCATATCTTTTTGCCATTCAAGCGTTTCTCTTAGCCAAGATAATTTATCTTGATTTACTACTACATTTGCCTTTTTGCCTCCCATGAAGCTTGCCTCTTTGTAGGCCCAGTGTGCGGCAATACCATATTCAGCTATTCTATGCATATCCCAAGTACGAATCTGTACTTCGAATGGAGTTCCTTTTGGTCCTATCAAAGTAGTGTGTAGAGATTGGTACATGTTAGGCTTTGGAACAGAAATATAATCCTTAAATCTTCCTGGCATTGGGTTATAAAGCTCATGCACAACACCTAGTGCCGCATAACAATCCTTTACAGAATTTACAATAATTCTTAATGCGAATAAATCATAAATCTGGTCCAGAGTCTTATTGTCTCTCTGCATTTTTCTAAAAATACTATATAAATGCTTTGCTCTACCCGTTATTTCCGCTTCTATTTTTTGCTTCTTTAATTGAACTCTTATCTCGTCCATAATCTGGTCGATAAATTTCAGTCTTTCTTCTCTCTTCTTGTCTATTCCTTCAACAAGCTCTCTATATTCCTCTGGGTATAGGTATTTAAAAGATAAATCCTCTAGTTCCCATTTTAAAGAATACATACCAAGTCTGTTTGCAAGTGGAGCATACAAGTCCATTGTCTCCCTTGCATTTGCAATTTGACGGTCTCTGGCCAAATATTTTAATGTTCTCATGTTATGAAGTCTATCGGCTAATTTAATAAGAATTACTCTTATGTCTTTTCCCATTGCCAAGAACATTTTTCTATAATTTTCAACTTGTTGCTCTTGTTCACTCGTATAATTTAATTTACCAAGCTTTGTAACACCATCAACCATTTCTGCAATCTCTGGTGAAAATTCCTTTGACAAATCTTGCAAAGTTACATCTGTATCTTCAATTACATCATGTAAAAGAGCAGCACAAATAGTGCTCTCATCGAGTCCAAGTGTAGACAATATATATGCTACCTGAACCGGATGGATTATGTATGGTTCTCCAGACCTTCTTAATTGGTCCCCATGTTTAGACTTTGCAAAGTCATATGCTCTTCTTATTAATTTTAAATCTGCTCTTCTATTAGATTTTTTTGCATTTTCTAATACTTCTTCTATGGTGTGATTTACATTTTCCGACATACTACCATCTCCCTTTACATCTAAAAGACTTTAGCTTATGCTATGTCTCATATCTTTTAGATTAATTTGTATATTTTCCATTCCCTTATAACTATTTATCTCTAAGTTTCCTACAACATCTACTTTTGAACCTATCGCATATTCAGAAGATATATTTCCAAGATTAAATCCTATTGTGTCTATGTATTTGTTTTCATCTTGAAGCATTGCTTTCAAGTGTTTTCCTTCCGAAAGTGTTCTGATTGATGTTATTTTCAAATTACTAATTTGGAATAATGGCATCTTGTTGCCTTCCCCAAATGGCTCTAGCAATTCTAAGTCTTTTATATCTTTTATGCTGATATCCTGTAATTGTACTTTTTCATCTATTTTAATTACTGGAACAATAGATGAAATATTAGATTTTTCAGCATATTCTTCAAATTCTTGTTTAAATTTTTTAAAATTATCTTTTTCTATTGTGATTCCAATTGCCATGCTGTGTCCACCAAATTGTTTGATGTACGTACTGCATTTTTCTAATGCCTCATGCAAGTCAAACCCAGGAATACTTCTTCCAGAACCACGAGCTAAATCGTCTTCGTAGCAAAGTAACACACTTGGCTTAAAATACATTTCTGTAATTTTTGATGAAACAATTCCTATAACACCATGGTGCCAATTTTCTCCACCTAATACTATACATGGAAGTTTCTGTTGTTCTGGGTCTTCCATCATCTTTTGGGCTTCATTAAAAATTCTCTTTTCAATTTCTTGGCGCTCTTGGTTATACTCATTTAAATTATGTGTTATTCTCTCTGCCTCATCTTTACTATCTGTTAAAAATAGCTCTAAAGCTTCTTTTTCATGCCCCATTCTTCCACACGCATTTATTCTTGGAGCAACTCCAAAAGATATCGCCATAGAATCTATTTTTTTATAACCAATACTATCTAATAATACTTTTAAACCAATATTTCGTGTCTGTCTAACTAGTTTCAATCCTAATTTTGATATAGTTCTATTTTCATCTACAAGTGGAACAATATCAGAAATTGTTCCAACACATACTAAGTCTAAGTATTTTAAATATTCCTCTTCTCTTACTCCCAGCCTCATCGAAATAGCCTGAGTTAATTTAAACGCAACACCTACACCAGCTAATCCGTTAAATGGGTATTTGTTGTCTTTTCTCTTACAATCAACCACTGCAACCGCATCTGGCAATGTTTCGGTTGGTTCATGGTGGTCAGTCACAACAGTATCTATTCCAAATGACTTTGCAAGTTCAATCTCTTTGTTTCCAGTAATTCCACAATCAACCGTTATAATCAATGTATGTTTAGTATCTGCAATTTCTCTTATTGCATTTTCATTTAATCCATACCCCTCATGCAATCTATTTGGAATATACACATCTGTTTCAAGTCCTCTCTCAGCTAAAAATCTCTTCAAAACAGTGCTACTCGTAATTCCATCAACATCATAATCTCCATAAATTGCGACCTTCTCGTGAGTCTCTATTGCCTTAACGACTCTATCTACCGCCTTATCCATGTCTGGCATCATGAACGGATCATGAAAATCTGTCCTTCTTGGATGCAAAAAAACTTCTATTTCATCACTGTTTGTTAATCCTTTATTTGCAATAATATTTGCAACCAATTTACTTACGTTAAATTCTTCTGATATCTTGTTAATCAGTGCATCATTTGCTTCGTTTAATTCCCATTTTTTATTCAAATTTTTCTCCTTATCTTTTTAACATAATATTGACAATATTTTATAACAAACAGCCCAAAAATACAAGCATTTAGGGCAAAAAAATTATTCTACAAGAGCTTCTCCTCTACGTTTGAAACATTGACAATATTATGAAAACAGGAGGCGAAAAATTCGCCTCCTGTCTCTTTGCTATGGAGTTTAGCAGATTTCCAGAATAAAATCTTGTACTTTCTACTTTTTTAATTTTTTCTCTTCTTCTGTCTATTAGAGAATGTCAAGCGCCTCCTGGGCCAACTTGCTTCTAACAGACTTCTTGCTGTTAAGCGTGATCTGGAAGGTATGCGGGTTGCCCTTCATCTTTTCACTCAGGTACACCAAACCGTTGTAGCGCGAATTAAGCGCAGGATTGTTAACCTGGTCAGCGTCTCCCAAAAAGATGAACTTCGATCCTTCGGCAGAACGCGTAACAATGTCCTTGATATCGCACGGCTTTATATTCTGCGTTTCATCAATGATAAACACCGTGTTCGGAATTGTACGACCACGCAGGAATCCAATCGGCTGAATTTCGATGTCTCCTCTCTCGAAGAATTCCATTGCCTTCTTCTTCAGCTCAGCATTGGTGAAATCCGGAAATTTCGGTCTGAGAATCTCCTTCAAATTATCAACAATACCGCCAAGATACGGGCCCACCTTATCGTCGATTTCACCAGGCAAAAAGCCAAGTTCTTCGTTTGCCACCGTAACAGTGGGAGTTGCAACGATAATCTGCTTATATGTCTGCTTTTTCTTGTCCCCTTTCTTTTCAATCGCATTCAATGCCATTGCCAAAGAACAATAGGTTTTTCCGGTACCTGCAACACCTTTCGTAACAACCAATGGTGCTATATCAGGTGGCATAAGCAAGGATTCCCAGAATACAACCTGCTCCACATTGAGAGCCTTATGTCCTCCCGGGATGCTCTTGTCATACTTAAGGCGAACAATTCGTCCATTGGTATAACGTCCTATGGCCTTAGAAGTGTCACTGACAATCTCGACGAACTCGTTTTCAATCCAGTCGAAATTTTCATACTGGTACACTTCCTCTACAGGAACTCCTCTTTCATCGGTAAACATTTTTTCCAGTGAACTCCCAGGCATGAAAACTTCAACTATCCCTTTATATTGATCACAAGGTTTAGGGAAAATCTCGTCCTTAAACAGCTCAGTATCAATTCCAAGCTGATTGCCCTTCAGACGAATGTTCGGATTTCTAGAAATCAAGATAACCTTTTGTCTCTTTTTCTTCAAATCCTTACAAACCTGGAAAACTCTATGGTCAAGCCGCGAAAAATCTGCCAAATTAGCAATTTCCTGCTCAATAGGTCCATTATCCACAATGCGCAGGTAGCTTCCGTTTTCCTGCTTGAAGCCTCCCTCGGAAAGCAAATCATTCTGGGGAAGGCTGTCGATATACTCTACGAACCTACTCGCCATGCTCATCTTTTCCGGCACACCCTTGTACCGATAAAGGTTCTGGAGAATTGCCATAGGCACAACAATGGTATTGTCATCGCCAAATCTCAAAGTCGGATCCTTAGATGCCAGCAAAGCTTCCGTCCTCAATACGAATACCTTTTTCATTTGTATATAACTCCTTTGCAAATTGCGTTCTGAAAATAGTGTGTTTCAGAACTGTGTGTATTCGAACTTTTTATATTATATCATTTATAATTACATTTTTCAATGAATCCTTTCAAATTTTAATAGATATTTACATAATATTTTCCCTTATATAGATATAGCACAAACTGAGGCTCCCACCAAGGGAGCCCCAGCACGTTGTATGAATTATTTTATTCGAATTTTGTCGACAGGCTCTTGATAAGGCCTTCGTGATTCACACGGAAAAAGTAACCACTTCCAAGAATTCCGACCCTTTCAGTGTCAACTTCGTTGATAATCCTTTCTGCAAATATTTGCTTTGTATTAGCCTCTCCGTGGTTCACAAGGACAAGCTTAAGATGTTTGAACTTCTTGAGGAAGTCAATCATCTCGTCAGCCTTTGCGTGAGCAGAATATTCGGTGGTGTATTCGACCTGTGCATACTTCTTTACAAGTGTACCACCAATCTGAACAGCCGTACCGACTTCAGCCTCTTTGAGTCTTGCGCCAAGCGTACCTTCTGTGGTATAGCCCGTGAAGTGGATAAGCGAATTTCTCCTGGTCAAATACTCTGGAATATACACCTGTGCAGGACCATACGATCCCATGCCAGAAGTGGTAAGGATAATCTTAGGCATAGTACTCGTCAAGACTTCATCGCGATTAGCCTTGTCCACAAAGGTAAGGTTCTTTGGAAGAAAGTTTTTCATATCTTCCTTGATGTCCAGTCCATCCTTCAAGTAAAGCGTGGTATATCTGATACCAAGCTTTCCATCGAAATAAATCGGGACATTTACGTCCAAAGAACCATCGTCCTGCATGCATTTAACCTCATACAGGATCTCCTGTGAACGACCCAGCGAAAAGACTGGTGCAACAACCGTACCTCCATGCTCGAGGCACTTCAGCACATTCTGTTTAAAGCAACTAGTAACCTCATAGGAGTCCATGTCTCCATAAGTGGATTCCTGAACCAACGTAAGTGGAAGTTCAAGCACCCAATCCGGAAGGTCTGGTACATCGAAGAACATGTTCTTGTTGTTGTAGTCTCCAGTGAAAAACAAATTAATTGTTTCGTATTCCTCCCAACTGATTTGAACGAGAATGCTAGAAGCTCCCATCAAGTGGCCATTCATAAAGAATGTTGCCTTGATATTCGGGCGAATCTGGATAGTCTCATTATACTTGCAAGGATGAATCAGTCTCATGGTTTGAGACACATCGGCCTCGCTGTACAACGGCGAATGATTCTGCCGTTTTGCAACATCTCGTAGCACCTTATGGCTATCCTCCAAAGCCAAAGGCAAGAGCTTTGCAGTTGTCTCAGTCATATAGATTTCTTTGGCGAACCCCTTGTTCACCATAAAAGGCAGACGACCAACATGATCCACATGATTATGCGTAACCAAGCAGAAATCGATGTTAGCAGGGATGAAAGGCAAACTCTCATTGTTCTTGCTGTACTGCCTCTCTTGGAAGAGACCACAATCAACAACAAATTTGACCGTGCTATTATCTGGCTGTTTTACAATAACCAGATTGCATGAGCCAGTTACCTCTGGATGCACAGCCATAATGTCTGCGTAGAGCCGGTCTTTTGAACCCATAATAATCCTCCAATCAAAAAATAATAAAGTTAATTAGCTTTAAAATGTTTTATGCAAACATTTCATGTTTTTATTTTACAACATTATGTTGCCATAGTCAATAATTCCAAACAGATACTTTCTTTTTTCAACAATATTTATATGATATATATTTAACAATTATACCACACAAAAAGAGCAACTTTAAATTAAGTCACTCTTTCAATCTATTATTCTTCACTTTCTTCTGCTGCTCTTGGTTTCATTAATGGGTATAGAACTACATCTCTTATGTTATCACTGTTTGTTAAGAATTGTAAGAATCTATCTATTCCAAGTCCCCAACCAGAAATTGGCGGCATACCATATTGCATAGCTCTTATATATTCTGTATCTATGCTCATAGCTTCTTCATCACCATTAGCCTTTAATTCAGCCTGCTCTATAAATCTTTTTTCTTGTTCGTCACAGTCTACAAGCTCTGAATATCCGTTTATTATTTCTTGTCCATTTACTACTAATTGGAATCTGTCTGTCAATTTTGGATTTTCATCATTGCTTCTAGCAAGTGGAGATAAATCTATTGGGTGTTCAATTAGATATGTTGGATTTATTATGTTTGGTCTGCTTACTTTTTTGTATAATGTATCTATTAAATTTCCTCTTCCTAATTGTTCTAAGTTGTCTGCCTCTAGTTTTATTCCTTTTGCTTTTATTTCTGCAAGTAAGCTTTCTGCTGTTTCGAATTTGTCAATATCTATTCCACAGTCTTTAAGTATTAAATCTCTGAATGATACTACTTGCCATTCTCCACCAAAGTCAATTTCTTGTTCTCCAATTTTGATATTTAAGTTTCCATCGAATAATTTTGATAATATGTATATAATCATTTCTCTTAAGAATTTCATATTATCTCTGTAGCACCAATAAGCGCTGTATCCTTCGACCATTGTGAAGTCTTGTAAATGATTTGCATCCATTCCCTCATTTCTGAAGTCTCTTGCAATTTCATACACATTTGAAAATCCACCAATTATAAGTTTTTTCAATGTTAATTCTGGAGATATTCTTAAATATACGTCCATATCTAATGCATTATGGTGTGTTATGAATGGTTTTGCTGTTGCTCCAGAAGCTGTATTTTGAAGAACTGGTGTGTCTACCTCTAAAAATTCATGTGTATCTAAGAACTCTCTCATTAATCTAATAAACTTTGTTCTTAATACAAATCTCTTTTTAGCATCATCGTTCATGATTAAATCAAGATGTCTCTCTCTATATACTGCATCTTGGTCTGTTAAACCATGGAATTTTTCTGGAAGTGGACGAATTGCCTTTCCTAAGAATGTATATTCATAAACTTGAAGTGATTTTTCTCCTGCTTGAGTTGTAAATATTTCTCCTTTTACTCCAATGAAATCACCAATATCAACTGTTTCGTGTAAGAATTTATATACATCTTCTCCTAAATCTTCTTTTTTAATAACTAGTTGAAGATGTCCCTCTAAATCCCTTAGATCTAAGAAACTTATTTTTCCTAATTTTCTCTTAGACATTACTCTTCCAGCAATCGAAACATCTTTTGTTCCGTCTGGTAATTCCCTTGCTTCTTTAATTTGATGTGTTCTCTCATATCTCTCTGGATGTACGTTTACACCATTATCTATTAGCTTTTGCATTTTATCTCTACGTACTTGCATTAATTCTTTTATGTCTGCCATATTTAACAACCCTTTCTAAAAAGCAAAGCTCTTATATTTACAAAACTTTGCATTTTCTCTTTAAAATTATGTAACCATTATATTACAAAAAGCCTTGTGCGTCAAGGCTTTTCTTTTGGTCTAATTATTTTGTTATCCATTTTACTAAATCCAAGTTTGCTGGGTCTAATAACATTTCATTTTTAGGCATTACTCTAAATGTATAACCATAGTTTCCGCCAGTTGTAAGTTCAACTGTTGCTTCATACTCATATTCTTTCTTTTCATCATCACTGCCTATTAAATTCATTGGTATTATTTGAATTTTATCTACTATACCATTTTCCATTATTTGTCCATAGTAAACTTGTGCTTCTATAGAGTTTTTATCAATGTTTGGTAGATATACTTTACATCTAACTGTAATGTTGTTTCCAGCATCTACTGTAATATTATCTAAGTTACCCTTTTCTTGTTTTATTGTTATATCATTCCAGTTCGAATATAAATTGTTTTTCCAACTATTAAATTCTGCAACTGACGATAAGTCTGTGTAATATTTGTTGTACAAATTGCAAAGTGGCATGTAAAATTTATTTGTATAATCTATAAGCATTCTAGCTGTGCTGTATCTTCCAGCATTAGACATTATAGATTGCTTCATTATTTCCATCCATCTCTTAGATATTCCGTTTTCGTCTTTATCAAAGAATGTTGGAATTATTTTATTTTCTAATGTTTGATAAATGCTCTCGCTATCAGCATTATCTTGTTCTTCATAAGAAGAATATTCTGCATTGGTTCCTATTGTCCAACCATTTTTCTGGTTATATCCTTCTGCCCACCAGCCATCAAGCACGCTAAAGTTTATAACGCCATTTACAGCTGCCTTTTGTCCAGATGTACCAGATGCTTCCATTGGTCTTCTTGGATTATTTAGCCATACATCAACACCACTTACTAAATATTTAGATATACCTATGTTGTAGTTTTCAAGTAAGAAAATCTTACCTTTAAATTGAGGCTTCATAGATAATTCGTGAATGTATCTTATTAAATCTTTTCCTCCGTTATCTGATGGATGTGCCTTTCCTGCAAATATTATTTGAACTGGTTTTCCAGCCTCATTTAATATTTGTGTTATTCTCTCTAAATCTTTGAATATTAAAGTAGCTCTCTTATATGTAGCAAATCTTCTAGAAAATCCTATTGTTAAAGCATTTGGATCTAATTTTGATGTGATATCATTTATATCACTATAACGATATCCTTCTCTTTTTAATCTATTTGTTATATTTTCTTTTACCAATTTTAAAAGCTTAACTTTTCTTTCCATATGAGCATTCCATAATTCCTGGTCGGGAATGTCTGCAATCTTCTGCCAGGTTGCATCATTCTTGATATCATCTTGCCAATATGGTTTTAAATATTCATTAAATAATCTCTTTAAATTTGGTGCAAGCCATGTACAAGTGTGAATTCCGTTTGTTACATAATCTATTGGAGCTTCATTTGGAGCTATGTTTGGCCATACCTCTCCAAATAATTCTCTCGAAACCGCACCATGTAATTTACTTACTCCATTCTTCTTTCCAGAGAATTTTAAAGCAAGAATTCCCATGTTAAATCCAGTATTAGATAAATCTGCATTTGGTTTCATTCCTAATCTGAAAAATTCTTCTTTGGTAATAGAAAATCTATTCCAATAATCTTTAAAATAAGTTTCAACTAAAGATAATGGGAATATATCATTTCCTGCTGGAACTGGTGTATGAGTTGTAAATACTGTTTTTGCAGCAACAATCTCCTCTGCCATATCGAAACTTACTTGTTTCTCTTTAATAATATTCTTCATTAATTCTAATATTAAGAAAGCAGAATGTCCTTCATTCATATGATATACAGTAGGATTTAATCCTAAAGTTTTTAGAAGACTTGTTCCAGCCATTCCAAGAACAATTTCTTGTTGGATTCTCATTTCTTGGTTTCCACCATATAAATGAGCTGTTATACCTCTGTATTCAGGAATGTTTGCATCTATATCGGAATCCATTAAATATAGTTTAACTCTTCCAACATTAACTTGCCAAACCTTTAGATAAACTCTTTTTTTAGGCATATTTACATACACCAATAAATCTTTACCTTCTACATCTTTTACAGGATATATTGGTAGAGTATCTATATCATTTTCTCTATCTTCTTCATATTGTTGTCCATAACCATTTATAATTTGATGGAAAAATCCTTTTTTATATAATAATCCAACAGCTACAAGTGGTATACCTAAATCACTTGCTGACTTCAAGTGGTCTCCTGATAAAATTCCAAGTCCACCAGAATATATTGATAAAATTTGGTCTAATCCATATTCTGCTGAAAAATATGCAATCAAATCATTCTTATTATCTGGATAATTTTTCTTAAACCATGTTGTCTTACTATTCATGTAGTCATAAAAATCATTTGCAATTTTATCATATTCTTTCAAAAATTCTGGATTTTCGGCTACATTTTCCAATCTCTCCTGTGAAACAAGTTTTAAAAACTTAACAGGATTCTTTCCAACAGTCTCCCATAAATCACCATCAATTATCTTAAATAATTTTAAGAAATCTGTATTCCAAGCCCACCATAGGTTGCCAGCAATTTCAGACAACTTATTAATTCTTTCTGGTAGTTGTGGAGTTACTGTTATTTTATTAAATACGTACATTAAAATTCCTCCTTCGTAACTTATCAAATTCATCTCATCGTTTAATATTGTCATTCTATATTATGTATTAACAAACAGAAATTGTCAAACCTTTTTGACAATTTTTTTAAATTTAACGAAAAAATTTTTTCTTAATTTTTAGACTCTCAATTAGTTCTAATTATATTTACTAAACTTTATTTTTTAAAGTCACTTTAAATTCATATTCT
>OHSN01000436.1_pt1 | contig 17271 bp, 7 predicted proteins | sample 1578691 | NCBI WGS metagenome assembly OHSN01 (sample SAMEA3879551, study PRJEB24766) | human gut metagenome | biome: human-associated habitat; feature: feces | place: USA | collected 1985/1987 | reverse complement strand
CGTTTGAGCAGGGTGCGGGGGTAAAGTCAGGGAGTGTGAGCGTGCGTGCGCGGTTTGTCGCGAGCGCGGCGGATGGGGTGCGTGCAGGGTTTTGCGGGCGGTTGACGGAGTTGAGCAGGAGCCGGGGCGATGTGCTGGACGGCTGGCAGGATTTGACGGTGCCGGGGGTGTGGAGTGATGAGCTGGTGTTTGAGTTGCGGTGCGCCGGGGATGGCGATGTGCGTTTGCTGGGGTTTGATGTGCAGTTTTCAAAGTAGTTTATTGATAGATATTATATTATGGAATGGTTTCAGTTAGGTATGGCCGGTCTTCAGGGGCTGGCCGGCGCGTTCCGGGGACGCGCCGAGAGGGAAGCCGGGCGGCAGGCGCGGCAGACGGCTTATTATAATGCGTCCGCGCTGGACAGGGAGGCGGATGCGCTGGATGCGGAGAGCGCGGAGAATCAGATGAGGATGCGGGCAATGCAGGGGGTGGCCACAGGGCAGGCCGCCGCGCAGACAGCGGCGAGCGGCGTGGAACGGAGCGGGAGCGCGCTGGGGAGGGAGATGAAGGTTGCGACGCGGTTTGAGCAGGAGGTGAATGATTTGGCGGCGCGCAGTTTGCAGCGGTCTTCCGCCATGAGGGAGCAGGCCCAGATGGAGAGGTGGAAGGGGAGGCAGGCGGAGCGGGCCGGCAAGGTGTCCGGATTCGGGAGTTTGCTGAGCGGCGTGGTGCAGGGCGGCGCAACGGCTTTTAATGCTTTCAAGTAGATATGGATAAGTTTTCTTTGTTGAGCGGGTATCATGAGCCTGTGCTGGCTGATACGGGGGCCGCAACGGCTCCGGCGCGCGCGGCGGCGGAGATGGCCGGGGAGAGGGAGGGAGGCCCGCTGGAATGCGCTGGTGAGCAAGAGGCTGGGGCCTATGTTCCGCAAGGTTAAGTTTAAGACGCCGGAGGTGAAGGAGCGGGCGCGGCTGTGGTATGATGCGTTTACGTCAACGGGCCGTATTGATGCCGGGCGCAGGGAGTTGCTGGCGAGTAAGGAGAGGGCTGCCAAGTCTTTCAAGGCGAGGTATGATTTTTGCCTGAGGGGTGGGGATTATTATGGCGCGAGGGAAGCGGTGCAGACGGCTGGCGCGGAGGGGGTGATGGAGCCGGATGAGCAGCAGTTGATGTTTCAGGATGTGAGTTTCAAGGAGACGGAGAGCAGGGTGCAGACGGCGATTCAGAGAGATCCTTTTCATGGGTTGGATGCGCTGGAGAAGTCGGGTGGGCTGGATGCGGTGAAGGGTAGGCCGGATGTGATTGAGGGGTTCCGGAAACAGGCGGAGGCGGCAAGGCGCAAGGCTCAGGCCGGAGTGGCTCAGGGGTATGTGATGGATGCGTTTGAGGGCCGGGAGTTCCGGGGAAATGATTTGGAGAAGGATGTGAAGGAGGGGCGCGTGGCCGTGGATGACGCGATGAGTTTGCGGGCGGCGGAAGAGCGGCGGAGGAAGGCTGTGGAGAAGATGGGGAAGGAGGAGGCGGAGTTGTACACGAGTCCGGAGGATTTTATGCGGGTGGATGGTTTGTTGCGGGGGTATGAGCCTGATTTGGATGTTGACGGGACGATGTATGCGGAGGTGGAGAGGGAGATTGCCACGTCCATGCTTTCCAAGACGACGAAGGAGAGGATGATGGCGGAGCTGAAGGATCTGGCCGTGGGGAATGTGCCCGCACGGTTCCGGGGGGCGGCCAGGGAAGCGGCGAGTGTGGTTGAGGGGATGGTGGATGGAGAGGTGTTCGGGAAGTGGAAAGAGACGCAGAAAGAGGGAGATTTTGCCGGGTATGAGAGGTCTATGGCGGCGGCTTATCAGGTGAGACAGGGGCTGGAGCGGTGGGTACGAGAGAATCCGGGGGCAAGCCGAGAGGAGATTAGGGCACAGGCTGAGAGGCTGGCGGCGGATGGTACAGGGGTGAAGTTGTCAGGCCGTCAGAATGTTCCGGGTGTGGCGGCTCCTGAGCCTGAAGTGAAGCTGAAGAGTGTTGGCGCGAGTGAGGTGCTGGATGAGTTGGGGGTGGATATGAATGAGCAAGGTAATGCTGCTCTGCTGCCTCCGCTGAATGGGGATTGGGGTGCTCCGGCTCAGAACCGGGAGGGATGGAGAAAGGTTCTGGAGGGTGTGAGTATGAAAGGGAAGGATTTGAGGCAGTGCCATGCTGCCGTATTCAAGGTTTTAGATGTGAAGTCCGCCAAGGATGTAGCGGCATTGAAGCGGGTGGTGGAGGAGAAGTGGGCGTGGGAGAATGGGGAGAAGTGATGTTTCTGGTTAATGTTTAATAGTTAAAAGTTTTTATGTTTGGTAATGATATTTCACAGGTAGCGGCTCAGGCGAGGGAATTTGAACGTAGCGGGAAGAGGGATAAGTTTTTGGAAGAGAGCGCGAATGCTGTTTATGATGACGGAGAGGGCAGGCAGTTGTTCCCTGTGGAGATTGATCCGGCAATGGATCGGTATTTGCGGCAGAAGGGGGAGGGCTGGCAGGCTGACGCTTATCGGAGCTGGCAACGCGGGAAGATGTTGGCCGCCGATTTGAGGAAGGGCGGGGATGATCCGATGAAAGCGGAGAAGGAGCGCGTGCTGGGCGAAGAGAGAGCCAAGGTGCAGGAGTATGTTAATGAGAGGACAAGGCGCGGCATGCCTTTGTTTCCTGATGCATTGGCGTTTAAGAGTGCTCAGGAGGATGAGGCGGAGTATGCGAGGAGAAAGGATAAGGTGGATTGGCACCGGAGCGTGTTTAACGGGGATTTGAAGAAGGTTCCGGAGAGTGTGAAGAAGGAGTTTGAGGTGCAGTTTTTCCCGGATAATGAGCTGGGGGATGAGTTGCGAGCGCGATCGCTGGTGCTGGGATGGGCGTTGGATGAGGGAGGATATACCGAGAATCAGGTTTTGGCACGAAACGGGGTTCCGCTACTGGAACAGATGGCTATACGGCTGAAGGAGCAGGGGGAGCAGATTGATTTTAATAAGCCGGGGCTGACGGTGTACAGGTTTTTGAGTAAGCGGGCGCAGGAGGATGCTCATGCTGACAAGTTGCTGAAGGGGGCTGCCGAGAGCGTGAGGCAGGCTGTGCTGACGGGCGGGGACGGAAGACAGGCGTTGTGGGAGCAGAGGGGACAAATGGGAGAGGAGATGTATAAAAAGGTGGGGAATACATTGCGATGGGTGAAGGCGGATGCGGAGAGGACAAGGCGAGGGCTGGAGCCGGTATTGCCGCGCGTGATGGAGGGGCTGGAGTGGGCCGTGAAGTATGCTGACGGGACGGCGAACCGGATTTTTCAGCCGGAGGGGATGGCTTCAATCCACCAAGCCCTGAAGGCGATGGATGGCCTTACGGATGCCCAGATGGATGCGCTGGCAGAGATTGTGCAGCGCAAGGGCGGGAATGAGGGGAGTTATATGGCGAATGTATGGAAGGCCGGGAACCGTGGCTGGGAGGATTTAGGTAATGGAATCAGGTCTTTGTTGCGCGGCGGGATTGCCGCACAGTTGGATGTGGCGGGGGGAGTGAAGGAGTTGTTTGGCGGGGACGGGTCTGCCCTGAAGGCTGACGCGAAGGCGGCGGATGAGTATGGCCGGAGGCTGGATGCTTTTCTGGCGATGGCGCAGGGGACGTACAGGCCGATTAACAAGCCGGAGTATGGGTGGTTTGGGAATGGGGTGCTGAGCGCGGTGCGGTCTGTGCCGATTACGGCGTTGAGTTTTTCCGGCGTGGGGGCCGGAGTGGCGGCGATGTCTTATGCCGGGGATAGTTACAGTAAGGCCGTGCAGGAGCGTCCAGATGGCGGCAGGATGGCGAGGCTGGGAGGCGCGGCGGCGAGCGGCGCGGTTCAAGGGGCGTTGGAGAGGGCAGGCGCAATGGTGTCTAAGGGGATGCTGGGGTTGAGGTCCGGGAGCGCGTTTGTAGATAAGTGGATGAATACTCTGAATTTGAGCCGTCAGGCGATGAGGCTGAAGAGTTCCGCCCTGCGGGCGGGGGCGCGTTCCGGCGGTTCTTTCGTGGTGACGATGGTGGAGGAGGGCACGACAGAGAAGTTGCAGGATTTGGCCGATCCGGTGATGCAGAGTAGGATTCAGGATTTTATGCGCCGGAATTACGGGAAAGAAGTGGACGGAGTGAAGGTGGGGCTGGGGGACAGGGACGGGATGAGGAAGCTGGCCGCACGCGGCGGTGTGAGGACGATGGATGTGGTGGCCGCCGCTGAAGCGCATGCGGCGGAGACGGCGAGAGGGGTGGATGAGGTGCGCGGGGACGGAGCGGAGGTGCAGGATGGGAAGGGTGCTGTGGTGGATGTGAAGGGGCCGGAGAGCGGAGGCGTGAGCGAGGTGGGGAGCGGGCCTGTGTTGAGTTTTGAGCATGGGCCTGTACCGGAGCGCAAGGGGCGGAGGCAAGCAGATGAGAAGGAGGATCAGCGGATGGCGGTAGAGGCGGCGATGGAGGTGCTAAAAGAGTTTGGAGTGAGTCCGATCCGCGAGGAAAAAAATGAGTTTACGGAGGAGATGCAGTATGTGGTGGAGCTTGGAGACAGACCGGAGATTTTTGATGAGTATGAGGATGCGTTTAAGGCCGTGCTGGGGCATTTGGAGGAGCGGGAGGATGAGGTGGTGGATGGGATGAAGCTGAGGATGCAGAAATATAAGGATGCGGATAGTGATGGTTATGTAGGGAAGGTGCAGGATGAGGCGAATGAGGAGATGATGCAGTATTTGGACGATGTGGGGCAGGATGAGCAGATGAGGTTTGACCGGAGCAAAATGAATGTGGCGATGACGCTGGCGATGATGAAGAACCGGAGCGAGTCCATGCGTAAGTCTGCCGAGAGCCGGGAGAGGATTTTTGCGGCACAGATGGGTGAGATGGTGGGCGTGGGAGGTGATGATTTACGCGTGTTGGGGGAGAATACGATGAGGGAGCTGGCAAATGGGAGGTATGAGGTGGTGAGCAGGTTGTACCGGGGGGCTAATCCTCTGGATGTTTATGAAGAGTGGACAGAGGGGATGACGAAGGTGCTGATACGGAATAGCGAGTGGACGGTTGCGGAGTTTGAGGATGAGCTGATGCGGCTGGAGAAGGCGACGGGCGAGAGGTTTTTGGCGACCGGGGAAGGGGTGGACAGGTTGCAGGCGGTGTGCGAAGGGGTGAGCAAGGCTGCCCGTGCTCATTTGCTGGGGCATATTTCCGACGAACGTCTGCCGGATAAGTTGCGGCGGTGGTTCAAGATGTTTGTTTTGTTGTTTGAACGGTATGTGACGTATGTGGGTGAGTTGACGACGGCTCGGAAGATGTTGAGTGCGGACGTGCAAGGTCAAATGAGCGGGAAGTTCCGCCGCCTGTTGAATGATTTTGCCGGGTTTGACGAGGCGGCGATTGCGGAACGCGCGAGGAGAGCGGAGCAGGCGCAGATTGAGGCGGAGGCGATGGGGGATGTGCCGGAGATTGGAGAGTGGGTGGCCGGGAGGCTGCCGCACCCGAAGACGGCGGCTGAGGCCGGTTCCGATTTAACCGGGGAGCTGCAACGGATTTATGATGCGCTGACGACGACGCGGACGGCCAAGGGCAGACGCAGGAAGGATGGTACGCTGGGGAAGGGGTTTGAGCAGCGGGTGGTGGCGCGTGCAGAGCAGTTTTTCAGCCGGGAAGGACGTGTGTCCGATGTGCTGGAGGCCGCGAATGAGGCCGGGTTTGATTTTGCCGATTCCGGGGAGTTGTTGAGCGCGGTGTATGATAGCGTGGTGTACGGGTATAAGCGGTATGCGGCGCGAGGGGAAGGGCAGGAGGTGAGTTTCAGCATGGGGGACAGGGTAAGGCGCGTGCCGATGGAGGAGGCCCGGCGTGTGGCTGATGCGTTCCACCGGGTGGAGGGGATGGAGCCTGTTGCTGCGGATGTGCCGGCAGCGTATGCTTCTGATTTGAAGGATGCGCTGGGGGATATTCGGGAACGGTATAGAGTGTTGCAGAAGGAGACTCAGGAACAGGGGTATGCGCTGGTGATGGGGGACGGGAAGCGGGTAAAGGTTGGCGGGAAAGGATGGAGGGAAGTAAAGCAGCATGCAGCCGATAGGCGAGTGCTGGCTGCATTGGCCGTATTGCCGGAGTTGGCAGGAAAGGCAGAGTTTATTCACTCAGCAGTGAATGTAGAACCTGAGAAGAAACGTAATATTGAGAGGTTCCATTATTATCTGACGAAAGCGGATTTCAAGGGGGCTTCCGCAGATGGAAATACGGGGTTGGCGTATGTAAATATAGTGCTGGCGGAGGATTTCAGAGGAAATTTGTTTTATGATCTGGATGCTTCTTCCGTGGAAGAGGTGGATGAAAATAGGGAGGTTTCCGATATTTTGCATCGATCCCGCGTCCCAAACACGGGCGAGGCAAAACATGGAACCTCCCATAGAGGGAGAGTACATTTATTGAAGGAGTTTGTCAATTATGTTGACAGAGATTTAACTGGACGAGGAAGAGAAGGGCAGGAGGTGAGTGTGCAGGAGGTGGAGGCGCAGGGTGGGTTTGATGAGCATGGGGTTCTGGCGGCGGAGAATGCGGTGGTGGTGAAGCCTGAGGGCGATGTAACGATGTCTGTCCGCGCCCTGCATGCTTCCCCTCATTCTTTCCGGAAGTTTTCTACGGATTTTATGGGCAAGGGAGAGGGAGCGCAGGCGTATGGCTGGGGGCTGTATTTTGCCCAGAATCCGGAGGTGAACCGGAGTTATATGAACCAGTTCGCGCAGGATAAGGCGACATGGAAGTTCCGGGAGGTGGAGACTTCCGATATGGAGGTGATGCATCAAGCCTTGGCTGACAGGTTGTTGCCAAAGGATGCCCTGCCGGAGGTGAAGGAAGATGCGAGTGATATGATCTGGACTGTTCTCGGCGATTTGTCTGACGCCAGAGGGGATGAGGGAAAGATAGAAGCGATTAAGAAAGAGTTGCGCGAGGACATTCAACATTCCATGGAATACGGGAGGACGTACCACCAGACGCTGGAGAAGATGGTCCAGCTGCACGGCGTTTACCGTTCCCTGATTGATCTTCTGGACGAGATAGAGGTCAGGCCAGGCATGCCATCCAACTACCGCGTGGAACTGAATGTAGAGGATTCCGAGCTGCTGGGCTGGGATTACGTGGACGAGACGGTTCTTGCCTTGTTGAAGGATTCCCCGGTGGAAGAGGTGCGGTATGCTTTGGAACACGCCGAAAGACGGGCGGATTACCGCGGCGAAAACGTGAGCGGCAAAGATGTTTATCAGGAGTTGTTTGATGCTTTTTGGGATGGAGAAGATGGCACGAAACAGGAGGCGCAGAAGGCCGCCAGCGTGTCTTTGCTGTCCAGCGATATTAAGGGCATCAGGTACGCGGACGGTTTTTCCCGCAATAAGGCAGAAGATGAGCAGACATATAATTACGTGATTTTTGACGGGAACGACATCAAGATTACGGCTTACGCTGACGAGTCCACCGGGGGAGCGTGGGCGGATTATGTGGATGGGTCGGCGACGTTTTCTATAAGGGAAAAGGCATCCATCAAAAAGAAGGCGGTCGCTGACGGGACGTTCATGAAGGCTCCTAACGGGGCAGATACGAATTTGACGGAAGACCAGTGGCTTTCCGTGCGCACGGCGGCGTTTAAGAATTGGTTTGGGGATTGGGAGCATGACCCGCAGAACGCTTCCAAGGTGGTGGACGAGAACGGGGAGCCGAGGGTGGTGTATCATGGGAGCCATCAATGGTTTACTTCTTTTAACGATGGCAAGCAGAGACAGCAGAGCGGCGCCCCGGCAGGCACGATATTCGCTAATGATAACCGGGAGATAGCGGTAAGTTTTGCGGATTATTACGGGGGCCACGCAGACGAGGTGATTTTGGATCCGAATGATGAACGCCACCCGCGCTATTCCTGGGGGATTTACAGAGAAGGCGGCATTTATGACTTGTTCATGAATATCCGGAATCCGCTGGTGGTGGATTTTGAAGGGAGGCCATGGCTTGATTCTTCAAAGGGTGGCGACATCAACGCTTTGTGCAGTAAGGCAAAGGAGAGTGGGCATGATGGGGTGATTGCTTTGAATATCGTGGATGTAGGTCTCAATGATCAGGAGAATGTCCCTGCTTCTACGGATTATGTGGCCTTTGATTCCGTACAGGTGAAGAGCGCCGCGCAGAACCGGGGGACGTATGACCCGAAGAATCCGGATATTACGTTTTCCGTGAGGCGTAGTGGGAGTGTGAAGAGTGTGTGGAGCTATTTGGCAGAAGTTCAGGGGCAGGCTTTTGAGCAGGAAGCAAAGTTATATGATGCGATGCGGAACCGGCTGGAGAGTGCGCTGCAAGTGAACGGGTTTACAAGGGATGGAGTGTATAAGGATGAGCAGGGAAGAGATGATGAGGCTGTGAGGGAGCGGATGCTGGCCGTGATGGCCGTATGTGATGCCGTGGTGACGGAGCTGCCGAGGGATGTGCGCGGGGGGATCAGGCCGGAGGTTGTTGCTTCCTACCGGGAGGAGGTGATGGAGAAGAAGACGTGGAGGGGGAGGATGAATGCGCTGATGCGTATGGTGAAGTATGTGGATTGGCATATTGTGAATGAAGGGAAGAAGAGCCGATTTAAGGAGTTTGAACGGTTTAGAAAATGGGCGGCGGCAAGCGTGGGCGAGAACCGGGTACGGCGCGGGAAGATGAATGCGGAGATTCAGAGACGGCTGGATATGGTGGAGAGGGCGTTAGAGTTGGATGCGGATGAGCTGGAAACGGCGAAGAATACGGCTGAGAAGGTGGTGGAGGAGAAGGCATTGATTGGCGGGGCTGAGTATGATGAGGCGGTGGAGTGGGTGCGTGCGCTGGATGCGTTTGGCGGGTTGTATGAGAGGAATATGCACGGGAGGCTGACGGCTGATTTGGAAAGAGTGCAGGCCGCGCTGGATGCCCTGAAGGAGATGTATGCTGCCGGGAGGCTGGCGAATGAGGCGTTTTGGGAGGATCGGCGTGAGCGTATTGCGGATTTGCTGGATGAGGCCGGGAAGGGGCTGGGGCGTGAGCAGCCGGTGAGCGTGAATGAGCGCACCGGAGCGGCGAAGCATGATGTGGGTGTGGGTAAGGGGATGCGGAATTTGGTGCGGGGGTTTGTGAGTTTTGAGAATTTGATGGAGGATTTGTTTGGAGAGGGGAAGGTGACGGAGTATTTTGCAGAGGGCATCAGGAAGGCGCGGCTGGAGTTTAATGATGTGCGACAGAGGCGAGTGTTGCGGTATTACGGTGCCTTGTACCGGATTGCGAGGCCGGAGGAGTTTTTGAAGAGGGCTGACAGAAAGGTGGATGGTCAGGTGAAGCTGGGCGTGAGGCGTGTGGTGGATGGTATGTTGAAGGATTTAAGCGAGAATCGGACTTGGGGGATTGAGGTGAAGATGCCAGGCGAGTTCAGGAGTGAGCGGGTGCGGATTGAAGAGGCGCGGGCGGTTGCGGAGGGTAAAATGGAAGCAGAGCAGATGCCGAAGTGGGCGAAGAATCAGAAGGCGATGGATGCCCTGAAGATGGCGTTGAGCGAGATTCCGGCGAAGAGCAGGAAGGAGTTTGTGAAGTTTTCATGGCTGGAGCAGGGCGCGGAGCTGGTGGAGATGGAGATGAGCGATTTGGAGGCGGCGTATTTGCTCCAGATGTCCGCGATGCCGGAGTATGAGGATAATCTGGAGGCGTTGGGTTTTGACGAGGCTGCGATTGGGAAGGTGAGGGATCATATTGATGTGCGGGCGTTGCGGGTGGCGGAGTATTTAGGGGAGGAGTATGAGCGGGGATATAAGGAGTATAATGAGGTGTACAGGAGGTTGTTTGGGTGTGATATGCCTAAAGTACAGAATTATGCTCCGGGGTTTTTCGTGACGGATAATGCCGCTGAAGCCGTTGATCCGATGGAGTCCAGAGGGAGCGGATGGCTGAGTGTGGGGAGCATCAAGATGCGTCGGAAGCATTATGCGCTGCCGCGTGTGGTGAGTTGTGTGAATGCGTATTGGGCGCACAGTATGCAGATGGATCACTGGGCGAGTTTTGCGGAGATTATGAGGGATATGAAGGCCGTGTTGCTGAATGGAGAGCTGGGGAACAAGATTGATGCGGTGCATGGGGCGCAGGCAAGGACACATTTGACCAAGTGGGTGAAGGATTTAGAATTTGACGGTTCGCAGGATTCGGGCGGAGCCGGACAAGCTCAGCAAGTAGTGAGCCGGGTGTTGGGGGCGATGGCTCAGGGTGCGCTTTCATATAACCTGAAGACGTGTCTGAAGCAGCTCCCGGCCATGTTTTCCAGCATGGCGGATATGTCCCCCTCAGATGCCATGAAAGGGTTTATTGGGGCATTGGCGAATCCGGGACAGTTGGCGGAGGTTTGGATGAGTCCGACGATACAACAAAGGCTGATGCAGGGCATGAGTCCTGAAATGAGGCAGGCTTTGACGGCGAACAGGATGAAGGTGAGCATGCTGGGGGATGCCGTGGAAGCCGGGATGTTGCCGATTGGATTGACTGATGCGGCATTTACAACGTTTTCCGGGGGTATTGCGTATATGGCGGCCAAGAAGAAAGCCATGAAAGAGGGATTGAGTGATGAGGTTGTGGAGCAGAGGGCGTTGGCCGCGCTGGACAAGGCGGTGCGGAGGACGGCTCAACCTATTGAGACAGAGCAGAAGAGCCCTTGGGAGATTCATGCGAACGCGCTGGGGCGTATGTTTATGATGTTCCGCTCTGATCCGCGCAAGCAGATAGCGTTGAGTTATATGGCGATTGCGAAGTGGAAGAGGGGAGAGATTGGTATGGGAGAGGCTGCGTGGCGGTTTGGTCAGGCGTGGGTAGTGTATGGGATCATGAATCAAGTGATTGTGGAGTTTCTTAAGTGGGTGATGGGGCAAGGTGACGATGAGGAAGAGTTGGATTTGTGGGATAGGTGGAAAGGGTTTGCGGTGAGTGGAGCGATGGGGGCGTTTTCCGGTATTTTTGGATTGGCTGAGGTAATAGAGTTCATCTATTCAAAACTGGCTGGCGAAAAGTACATGAAGTTTAGTAATACGATGGTCGATCATGCTGAGGCGTTATGGAGAGGAGGAGAAGGTGTAGTGAGGATGTATAACGGTGAGGAAGATGAGTATGGGAAAGTAATGAATCAGTTGGGAAGAGGGTTGAATGGTATGGGATTGTTTGCGGCGGCAGGAAGGCCGGAGATTGGAGCTGCGGTGCAGGTGATAGGGCGTATCGTGAAAGAGACGAAGAGTATGGCCGGAACATGGGGGCATCTGTGGGATAATGAGATGGCTAAAGCCAGAGAGCAGCAGAGATTGATCCAAGCGACCAAAAAAGAAGAGAAGGAAGAACGGAAAGCAAAAATGGAAGAGAGGAAGGAGTTGATGGCGCGAGTGAAAGGTTTGGATTATTCAAGCCGGATGAAAGTGTATCAGGATGTCGGACTGGATAAAGAAGAGAGGAAGTTGATGGAAAACCGGGTGAAGATGGATGGAGCTTCCGAGGTTGTGAAGGCTGTGAGCCGGGTAAAGAAAGATAAGAGGAAAGAGCTGGTAGAGAAGTTGAAGGGGACGATGAGTGACGTAGAGTATGAGGAGTTTGTGACTGAGCTGAAGGAGAAGGGAGTGAAGTGGAAGTGATATGGCAGGTAATGCTATTTATAATGCTATTATTTCATAACATACTTATTGTTAAATAGAAATATAGCTCTCCGTGTACCATTAATAAACCCTGCAAGTTTAAAGGCTTGCGGGGTTTTCTTTTAAGAAGGCATTATCATCATGCTGTATTCCGGTTTCCGTTCCCGTTTTGAGTGTATCTCCCTCCCTTTTTCAATTTGCCCGAAGTGTTGTTTAACTCCCCCGGATTTTTTAGTGAAAAACGGCTGCCGCACCTTTCGGCGGGGCAGCCCGTAAATGGAAGCGGTTCCTGTATAAGAAACGAATCTAGGCTCCGAAATCAAGGGTTTTAGGTTCTCGGCTCCAGACGCGGTGCTGTTTCATGGCCGTGATGAAGGGGGGCATCAGGGACTTGGTGTCCTTCGGCATGAGCAGCCCGGCGTCATCCATATCCTGGGGCAGGGAGGCTGCCTCAAGCATGGCTTTGGCGTTGCCGGGCAGTCCGATGGCCTTCAAGTGCCTGTAGGCCTGGCGCAAATGGTACTTGGCATCTCCGTCTTTCAGGAGCGTTGTGAGGCTTTGTTCCCCTTCCGGGACGATGACGGAGTCAAACAGGACGGAAGGAGTGCCGGACAGGGTTCCGTCAACAAACAGCTCTTCCCCTTCTTCCGTTGTTATGCTTCCCATGTGCGGGGCAATGATTTGGGGGTGGATGCCTTCTTCATGCAGGGCATCGCAGATTTCTTTCACGGATTTCAGGCTGACGCCGTCCGCTGCCAGTAAAGAGACGCGAAGGCCTTTGAGGTTGCCGTCCGTATGGGCATACAGGCTCAATGACGGATCTTGTTCCAGGCCGCAGACGGGCCTAGGAAGTTCCCTGCTGAGTTGCTCCCTGGTGAGTTGAATTCCCAGGTTGCGGGCCACTCCGCTTGCCAGGTCCGGATCAATGCGTGTCAGAAGGTCCACCACGCGTTCCCGGATATAGGGGCGCGTCACCTTACCCAGCTCAAAGCTGAAAGCGTTGATAATGTGCTCCTGTTCCACCGGAGTTTGACTCATCCAGAACAGCCGGGGGTGGGAATAGTATTCCGCGAAGGAGGGGCTTCGCAAACGTTCCTTGACACCGCTTACCGTCTGGGGGCTGGTAGTGAAGCCGCCTTTCTCCGGAGGCGTTTCTCTCGGCCAGTTGTTCCCGATGGAATTGGGATCATAGTTGGCCGGTGAGGCGTCTATCTGCATGCGGTGGAAGCCGTCCCTCTGATTGTTGTGGAAGGGGCAAATGGGGCGGTTGATGGGAATTTCCGTGAAGTTGGCTCCTCCCAGCCGGTGCCGCTGGGTATCGCTGTAAGAGAAAATACGGCCCTGGAGCAGCGGATCGTCTGAAAAATCAATGCCCGGCACGATATTGGCGGGGCAGAAGGCTACCTGTTCCGTTTCCGCAAAAAAGTTGTCCGGGTTGCGGTTCAGCACCATTTTCCCGACGATTTCCACGGGAACCAGTGCTTCCGGAATGAGCTTGGTAGCGTCCAGAATATCGAAGTCGAACTGGTCTGCGTCTTCTTCCGGGATGAGTTGCAGCCCCAGCTCGTATTCCGGATAATCTCCGGCTTCAATGGATTGCCAGAGATCCTTGCGGTGGAAGTCAGGATCGCGTCCTGTCAATACCTGGGCTTCATCCCACACCAGGGATTTTTTCCCGTACAGCGGTTTCCAGTGGAAACGGACGAAAGTGCTTTTTCCTTCTTCATTGACCAGTTTGTATGTATGGATGCCGAACCCTTCCATCGTACGGAAGCTTCTGGGGATGCCGCGGTCCGACATGGCCCACATGACGTTATGCAGAGTTTCCGGCTGCAGGGAGACGTAGTCCCAGAAAGAGTCATGGGCCGTCTGCCCCTGGGGCATTTCATTGTGGGGTTCCGGTTTGACGGCATGAACGAAATCCGGAAATTTGATGGCATCCTGAATGAAGAAGACGGGCGTGTTATTGCCTACCAGATCATAGTTGCCTTCCTTGGTATAGAATTTGGTAGCCCAACCGCGGATATCCCTTACTGTATCCGGAGATCCTCTGAAGCCCTGCACGGTGGAAAAACGCACAAAGACCGGGGTTTTTTCTCCCGGATCCTGCAAAAAAGCCGCTTTGGTGTACTTGGAAAGGGATTTGTACACCTGAAAATAACCATGTGCCCCGGAACCTCTTGCGTGAACCACGCGTTCCGGTATCCGCTCCTGGTCAAAATGAGCCATTTTCTCCAGAAAGTGGAAGTCTTCAAGCAGAGAGGGGCCTCTGCTTCCTGCTTTAAGTGTGTTTTGATCATCGGATATTTTAACTCCCAGGTTGCTTGTGAGGGCCTGTCCCATGCCGTTGGAGCGCATGGCATCCAGCTCCCTGATTTTTTCCGTAGCGTTATCCGGCATCTTCATGGAACCGGGCGCGGAAGGTTCCGCATTGGGCGGCGTAGGTTTTGGAGTGGGTTTGATCAATTCCGGATCAATTGTATCCGTATAATGGGGAGCAGCTTCTTTTCCGTTGGGAAAAGGGGCGGCGCTGTCTTCCATGGGCGGTTTCTTTTTTTTCATTGGCTTATTCATGAGGGACCGGATTTTTCTATGTGGGTAATAGTTCGACTTCCCTTTTCCCGGGGATGTTCCGTCCTGTTTTGTCATCAGTGTTTCTCCGGAGCGGATGAAAAATTTTTATAAAAACTGGTGATTAATATTTTATGTAATAAAGAACGGGCTGTGAGGAAATGCCTGTTTGATTGGCATGGCTGCGATGCCTGCAGCCTGTGTTTCATTTGCGGCAGGAAGAAGCGGAGATAACCGGGGTACAGCCGCGGGCAGGCGGAAAACAGTGGCCTCCTTGTTAAGCGGTGTTTCCTGCATCTGGTTCCGAAGGAGGAACGGAACCGTGTTGCCGGAACGGCAGGGCAGGGACGGCATTGCGTACATGATATGGAACGGAGCTTCCACAAATTTTCATAGACGAGGGGAATAAATAGGTTATGATTTTTATGTCAATCGGGTATTGGAGAAAAGGCTCGCACCGTCCGGCGCGAGGCGGTTTTTCCGGTATGGAACCCTTTTCCTATTAATTTAAAGTAATGACGGTGCAAGAAATAGCTGAACAGAGTTTGAAGAGCCTTCTGGCTTCGCTGGGGTTTTCCGCGGATATCGAAGTAACGGAAACGGACGGCATCGTGTGCCTGAATATTTCCTCCCCGGATTCACAGTACATCATTGGGGGGGACGGGGACAGGCTGGATGACCTTCAGTATCTGGTCAACCGCATGATCCAGCGCAAGATGGAGGATGCTCCCCGCGTGAAGGTGGATTGCGACCATTACCGGGAGCGCAACGAAGCCCGTCTGCTGGAAAAGGCCCGTTCCCTGGCCGAACGCGTCCAGGAGAGTGGAAAACCGATGAAGATGCCTCCGTTGAATGCCTACCACCGCCGCCTGGTGCATAATGCCCTTCAGTCCATGGAAGGAATTGTGACGGAGTCCGAAGAAGGGGACAGCCGTTACAAGCGCATTACCATCAGAAAGGGCTGATGGATGGCAGTTTATTCATGAGGACTTTAGCGGTCATTGCATTTTTGGCTCTGGCGTTTCCGGGACGTGCGGAAATGGATGCCCTTTCCGTCTCCTGTTCTGCGGCTCCCTCCCTTCCATCCCCTGTTCTGGTTGTGTACGGTTCAGAGGAACCCGGTTCAGCGGAAGCCCGTTGGTTGAAAGCGCTCCAGCCGGGCACGGAAGAACGCCGCGCGCTGGATGAATATGTGCGTGACGTGCAGTTTGTCACGGTTCCCAGACATCCCTCCGTGAAGGATTGGGAAGAAAACGGCAGCCTGTCCCGTGCGGCGATGCATGGTGTGCGCATGCTGCCTTCCGTGGTTTTTCTTGACTCCAAAGGACGTGTGTTCGACCTGGTGGAAGGAGGGGCCTCTGCAGCTTCTCTGCGGGAAAAAGTGTCCCTGCTTGCGGAAAAAGCGCAGCGCGTGCGGCCGGTGACGCGGGTGAATGATATTCCGAAGGGCGGGGACCCTGCGGCAGAAGCCTCCGCCATCTGCCGGGAACTGGAACAGGTGCCTCCGGAGGCCTGGTTTCGGGATTATCCTGGCACCATGAAGCGTCTGGAAAAATTGAACTGTACGGTTCCGGCTTTTCTTAACGCCCGGGAGGCGGCCTTTCGTCTGGAGAAAAACAGGAAAACGGCCGAATTGCTTGGCGAGTCTTTCCGGGCTTGCAAAGCTTCTTCCATACGAACATGTCTGGAAGCGTGGCGTGCCTGCGCGGATGATCCCTCGTTATCCGTGGAGGAGCGCCAGTTAATTCTGCTCTCCATGGTGCATCCCCTCTGGGTGCGGCTGGAAGAGGTTCTGTACCGGGAAGCCCACACTCCGGAAAGCGAGGATGCCTTCAACCAGGCGGTTGCGGTTTTGGAAGAGGTCCGGGACATGAACCGTTCCAGCGTTTGCGGCAGACGGGCGCACCAGCTCAGGGAAGAGCTGAGAAGAGCCCGTCTGGCGGCTGCGCGGTATGATTAATGTGTCTTTCCTGAGTTGCCGGAAATGGACAGGAAGGCTCCCCTGCTTCCGTCACGGAATCAAGGGATGCGTTTTCCTCCGTGATTCCTCTTTCCACAGGAAGGACCGGGCAAATTGGCTTGATTTTGCCCCTGCCCGGGGCTAGTCTTCGAACCGTTATGACAGATTCATCCATCCCGGACATGATGGCGGAGGCTCGCCGAGGCCAATGGACTGACCAGCAACTGGCCGCCAAGGCTGTGGAACTGGCGGAGTCCATTTTAAAGCAGTCGAATGCCGGGATGAGAGGGAAAGAGAAGAGGCAGGCGCAGCAAATGGAGCGTATGATGAATGATCCGGCGGGCAAGGCGTTTACGCTGGCACTGGCGGATCGTGTGTTCCGTCCTTCTTCTCCGGCGCGGGGTGCTGAGTTGTTCCGCTATCTTTTGGACGGATATGGCGTTCCCCGTTATTTGTCTGCGGCGGACCGTTTCGCCATGAAAATGGGGGGGAGATTTTCCGCTCAATTTCCGGGTGTAGTCATGCCCATGATTACCAGCCAGTTGAGAAAAGAGAGTTCCAATGTAATTCTTCCTGCCGAGGATGGAAAACTGCGCCCCCACCTGCGCCGCAGGCGCAAGGGCGGCATCCGGATGAATATCAACCAGCTGGGAGAGGCCATTCTGGGTGAAAGCGAGGCGCACCACCGTCTTCAGCAGGTCGTGGACCGGCTGACAGACAAGGACTGTGACTATATTTCCGTCAAGATTTCAGCCATTTTCAGCCAGATTCATCTGGTAGCCTTTGAAGAAACCGTCAAATTGATTCAGGAGCGCCTGCGCATCCTGTACCGGGCGGCCATTACCAATGCGGTAACGTTGCCGGACGGTTCCAGAAAGCCCAAGTTCGTGAATCTGGATATGGAGGAATACCGTGATCTTCATATGACGGCGGAAGCGTTCAAACGTACGTTGATGGAGGATGAATTCATGCAGCTGGAGGCGGGGATTGTGCTTCAGGCCTATTTGCCGGATTCCTGGGAGGAGCAGATGAAGCTGTGCGCCTGGGCGAAGGAACGTGTGGAGCAGGGGGGGGCGCGCAT
>OHSN01000433.1_pt1 | contig 17371 bp, 15 predicted proteins | sample 1578691 | NCBI WGS metagenome assembly OHSN01 (sample SAMEA3879551, study PRJEB24766) | human gut metagenome | biome: human-associated habitat; feature: feces | place: USA | collected 1985/1987 | reverse complement strand
GTGCTGGCACTGGGTAATGCCATACCCGCGCAGACGGTTTGCGTAGACAACTCCGTTGCATCGAGAGATGCGGTTGATGTACTTCATGATTCCGTTCATCTTTTTCCCTCCTTTTCATAACACACAAGCTTACATCCACAACCGTTGCACATGCAAAAGTTTCAGTGCGCAAATGTTGCGTATGCAACTTATGAGTATTATTATACGCTCATTTTCCAAAAAATCAATCGTCCAATTTCCTATAAAAATTTCTTTTCTTTTGTGCGAATCCTAAAGAAGCGATTTTCTCCCCTTTGTTTTTCACATTTCTTTCCCCATCCGGTTTAAAACTGCGCGACAGCGGCTGTCGTATGAGAATTTCTATTGTATAAAACGCAAAAACGTGTCTGACCATACAGTCAAACACGTTTTTAAAGAGGATCCATATTTTAGATGCCATCCTGCATCAACAAAAATATCCCTTAACCGTGTATTTCAATCTCTATTGGGTCGCCGTCTTTATCGCAAAGTTCTTTAAACTCTTTTAAAATCCCTTTTAGGATTTGAACACTAGTGCCTAACTCTTTTGATACAGAATCTTCCCCTACTATTATTACTTTGTCTGCATCACACTCGCTCCGTAACAAATCCCAAAATGCACTCCAGTTTTCCCCGTAAAAATCAGGAAAATGAAACGCCTTTTTAATTCTCTGATGAATCTCTCCCTAGTACTTGCAGTCGGTTAAGTCCAGTGTGACGATTTTTTTCTCTTTCATTGCGCATAACCTCCTTTAAATGATTTCTAAAAATGTCTCATAGTGATTATAGGTAACAAACAGCAATCCATCGTTCGACCATAACAAACGATGACCGTTTCGTCTTCCGCTATAATAGTTGATGTCTGCCTCATACCAAACCCTCCCAGAAATCTGTGGCAAACGGTTATCATCATTTCTGTAAATTCCCATAGTAACCATTTTTCCAGGCGCAAACTTAGCGGGTGATTTACCTTTTTCCCAGCCTAAAGATAATAATTCGTCTCTGGTGATATAATAGTCCGGCAGGTCTGCAATATACTTCATCCAGTAATCGGCACCGTTTTGTCCGTCCTTTGTTCCCTCTCCGGCAATCACTGCTTCCATTGATTTTATCTTGCACCGGCAGTTTGGGTGAAGCGGTGGTTCTGTGTCCGGTGTCTCATCCATCTAATAGATTTGACCGTGGCGGGAACGACACTTTGGACAGGTTTTTAAATCCAAAGTAGCAACCCAGTTTTTATAATTCCGGCTCTCCTGTGTGGGCGGCGAATAAAAATCCAATAGACCTTTTGTCAAGATACAGAACATATCCTGTGAAATGGCATATCCGCACATCTGTTTTACATACATTTTAACATTCCCCTATTTGGTGGTAAAGATAAGTCTTTTCACCAATAGGGAGAAAACACTCAAAAATTGCCCTGTTTTGTACAACTTTCGAGGATGTTCATAAATAATTTACATTGAACCAATGCGAACCTCTCTCGGATAAATAAAAAGAGCGGAGCTTTCGCCTGAAAGATTCAGACGAAAACCCCGCTCTTGCTCTCAAAAAGTTTTTATATTTTTCTTTCACGGAAAATCATTTTGAAGTTTACGCTCTAAAGGCGCAAAGCCGTATATAAACAAAAATCGGATGGACACAAAAGTGTCCATCCGATTTGGTGGGCGAGGGTGGATTCGGACCACCGAAGTCACTGACAACAGATTTACAGTCTGCCCCCTTTGGCCACTCGGGAACTCGCCCATATTTAATTTTTATCAAGTTTAGTGGAGCTGGTGGACGGACTCGAACCCCCGACCTGCTGATTACAAATCAGCTGCTCTACCAACTGAGCTACACCAGCTTGTATTGCTTGATCTGTCGAACTGACGATATCTATTATATCATATCTCCAAGCACTTGTCAAGCACTTTTTATTTTGTTTTCATTTTTTTAATAAAGTGGTCGAGGCGACAGGACTTGAACCTGCGGCATCTTGGTCCCAAACCAAGCACTCTACCAAACTGAGTTACGCCTCGTAGTTGACGTTGCACACGGTGGGGAAAAGTCTCCAGCCACGGAAAAGTTCCAAGCTTTGTGTGCCTTGAGCTTCATAGATGTTTCTGTGAAGCATTTGTCTGCGTCATCAGACAGCTTAATTATTATACTCCCCAATGCCCGTTTTGTCAATAGGTTTTTTATCACTTTGTATACTTGCACAATTATGCCCCGCTTGAAAGCGATACAAATGTCATTCTTCAACAAATTATACCGTGATTTCATACGAAAACATCAAAAATAATGTCCATAAAAGAGCCTTTTTTAAAAGAATGGTATAATTTGATGATATTTTGGTGAAACCTGTTGATTTTTAAAATGGTTTGTGTTATCATTATATTTAACAGATAATATTCGGGAGGAAAGTAAAAATGAAAACAAAGGAATGTCCTTTTTGCCATAAGGAAATATCCGAAGAAGCAATACTCTGTAAGTATTGCCATAACCTGCTTATAGACGAAAGCACGCCTGTTACGGAAGACAGCAAGCAGGAGGAGCAGAATTTCACCTCTGCTGACGATGCTGACAGAACAAGAGTGTTCACAAAGCAGGAGGCACAGGAGTATGAAGAGAAAACAAGAGCTTTTACCGTGCCTAAACAGCCGGAAGAGCCTACAGAGTTTTTCTCCACACCAATAGCTGATAGCCATGATAATAATGACGGCTGTGAGAATTATCAGGATAATTATGATAATGGCGGCTATTCTGACGATGAAAACGATTATTCCGATGATGATACAGAGGATAACGATGACGCTTCCAGAAAGAAGCTCTTTGCAATTACTGCCACTATCACAGTGGGTATACTTGTGGTGGTCATTCTTGCTATAGTTGCAGGATATAAGATCTTCGGCTTTGGCGGAACAAATAATAAGACCACTACTACAAAGCCAAAAACAACTGTTTCCGCTGATGACGACAGTAAGGGAGGAGTGTTCGTCGATACCGAGAGCAGTGCAGTTTCTACTGACACAAATACCACTACCTCACAGCCGGCTGACGAAAGCTCAACACCAGCCACCGAAACCTCTGCACCTGATACAGAAACAACGACAACTACCACAACAACTGCCTCAGATACAGAAACTACAACAACTACCACAACTAAAGCAGACTCAAAGCCTGACGAAACTACAACAACTACATCAGCCGAGAGCGGAGATTCTGCAAAGGCTGTCGCCGCTATCACAGCTCAGATAGACGGCAAGGTGTCTTCATATGAATACAGAACTGAGGACGCAGGCTTCATGTACTATTACGTCTTTACAGAAGACGGCCACGGCTACAGCGCCGCATATAATAAGGCAGACGGCTCAGTTGTACTTGTACAGAGCTACTGATTCTAAATAGAATATCACCGATTTTACAAAGTGCGTTTTCCTTGTGAGAACGCACTTTTTTGTTTATACAAACGTATTTTACATTGTGCATAGCAGCGTAAAGCCCGTTTTTGTGTGTAAATTCCTTTGCAAACATCTTACAATGACTTTACTTTACTTCGGTTACTGATTTTACAATGCTGATGTATCATAAGTATATCACCTGAATAGAAATAACATGAAGACCTGCACACAGGGTGCAGAGAGAAAAGGTGCAAATCAAAAAGCCCAAAGGGCAAGTATAAGAAAGAGGTTTTATATCATGAAAACAAGAACATCAAAACTGGCAGCGATCTTTACATCAGTTGCACTTGCAGCCACAATGCTCGCAAGCTGTGGAGGAAGCTCAGATAAGATCACAGTTATCTCCCGTGAGGACGGCTCAGGAACAAGAGGCGCATTCATCGAGCTGACAGGTATCGAGGAAAAAGACTCTAACGGCAACAAGACCGATAACACAAAGAAAGACGCCCTTATCTGTAAGTCAACAGACGTTGTGCTTACTCAGGTGTCAGGAGATAAGAACGCTATCGGCTATATCTCATTCGGCTCACTGAACGATACAGTAAAGGCTCTTAAAGTAGAGGGCGTTGAGCCTTCAACAGCAACTATCGAAAGCGGTGATTATAAAATAGTAAGACCTTTCAATATCGCTGTTAAAGACGGGCTGTCAGACGCCGCTCAGGACTTTGAGAACTATATCCTCAGCTCCGAGGGTCAGGATATCATCGAAAAGGCAGGCTACATAAAGATCGACAAGAGCGCAGCAGCTTACGCTTCAAACAACGCTTCCGGTAAGGTAGTAGTCAGCGGTTCATCATCAGTAACACCGGTTATGGAAAAGCTCGCCGAGTCTTATCAGAAGGCAAACACAAACGTAACAGTAGACGTTCAGCAGTCAGACTCCTCAACAGGTATCAAGGATGCTATCAACGGCACATCTGATATCGGTATGGCTTCAAGAGATATCTCAGACGACGAGCTTTCACAGGGTATCAAGTCTGTAACTATCGCTCAGGACGCTATCGCAGTTATCGTAAATAAGGATAACGCAGTTGAAGATATCACAATGGACGAGATAAAGGCTATCTATACAGGCTCAAAGACAACATGGTCTGACGAAAGCAAATAAGCTATCAAGTTAATTCTCCATAAAGATTTGCACAAGACAAAACTTTGGGCGGCACAGCAAATTGTCGCCCCCTTTGTCTGAGCAAAAAACAAGTGAAAAATTTTCAGAGGTGATAATTACGTTGACGGAAAACACAGCGGTGTCAGCGACTACAGCCGCTCAGAAGCCAACAGCAAAACAAAGTTCCCACCTGCTTGAGAAAGCGATGAAAGCATTGTTTTTCCTTTGCGCCTGCGTTTCAGTTGCGGCAGTAATAGTAATATGTATCTTCATGTTCGCTAAAGGCTGTCCTGCAATCGCCAAAATAGGCGTGGGGAACTTCCTCTTCGGAACAGACTGGAGTCCTAGAAACGTCCCTGCTTCATATGGTATCTTCCCTATGATAGTAGGCTCGCTCTACTGCACCGCAGGAGCAATAATAATCGGTGTGCCGATCGGACTTTTAACAGCGATATTTATGGCAAAGTTCTGTCCTAAAAAGCTTTTCAAGTGGCTCATGCCTCCAATAAATCTTCTTGCAGGCATACCGTCCATTGTATACGGCTTTTTCGGCATGGTAGTTGTAGTTCCTATTATAAGAAACCTTTTCGGCGGAACAGGAAACAGCGTGCTTACAGTTTCCATTATCCTCGGTATCATGATACTTCCTACTATCGTGGGCATGAGCGTGAGCGCACTTAAAGCCGTTCCTGACAGTTACTATGAGGGCGCAGTCGCCCTTGGCGCAACACACGAAAGAGCAGTTGCAACAGTCGTTTTCCCTGCCGCAAAGTCAGGCATACTGGCAAGCGTTATCCTCGCAGTGGGCAGAGCAATAGGCGAAACAATGGCAGTTATCATGATAGCAGGAAACTCCACTATCATTCCACACTCCCTCATGGACAGCGTCCGTACCCTCACAGGCAATATCGTAATCGAAATGAGCTATGCCGAGGGACTTCACTATGACGCCCTTATCGGAACAGGCGTTGTGCTGTTCGTGTTCATTCTTCTTCTGAACCTTTGCTTTAACCTTGTCACAAACAGAAAGGATAAAGGGTGATAAAAATGTCAGACAGAATGAAAACCTATAAAACACACCCCATGTCATTGGTGTTTAATATCTTAACCAAAATAGCAGTTGTGCTTACCATAAGCGTGTTCGTTCTTATCGTGGGCTATGTGGTGATAAAGGGCGTTCCTTATCTGAAACCGTCCCTCTTCGCAAAGACCTATACCACCGAGAACGTGTCAATGCTCCCCGCTATCGTGAACACCTTTGAAATGCTTCTGGTGTCCTTGGCAATAGCCGCACCTCTGGGCATATTCTGCGCAATATATCTCGTTGAGTATGCAAAGAAAGGCAATAAATTCGTCAGAGTCATAAGACTTACTACAGAAACACTTTCAGGTATCCCGTCTATAGTGTACGGACTTTTCGGAAATATGTTCTTTGTGCTTGCCCTTAACTGGAAGCTCTCAATGCTCTCAGGCGCTTGCACATTGGCGATAATGGTGCTTCCGCTGATAATACGTTCTACCGAAGAGGCTCTCAAATCTGTCGACGACAGCTTCCGTGAGGGCAGCTACGGACTTGGCGCAGGAAAGCTCAGAACTATCTTCGTTATCGTTCTGCCTCCTGCAATAAGCGGTATCCTCTCAGGCGTTATCCTTGCAATGGGAAGAATTTTCGGTGAAACAGCCGCCCTTATCTATACCGCAGGAACTATCGCCAAGTATGCAGGCCTTACAGACTCAGGACGTACCCTTTCTATCCATATGTATTCACTTTCAAACGAGGGACTTTATATGAACGAAGCAAGCGCTACAGCAGTTGTCCTGCTGGCAGTAGTCCTGCTTCTTAACGGACTTGCGTCCCTTGTTGCCAGAAAGCTTTCCAAAGGAGGAAACTAATAAATGACACAGCCAAAACTGCAGGTGAAAAACTGCGATCTCTTTTACGGAGATTTTCAGGCTCTCAAAAATATAAACTTGTCCATAGCCGAAAAGGAGATAACCGCATTCATAGGTCCTTCAGGCTGCGGAAAATCCACTCTTCTTAAATCCCTCAACCGTATGAACGACCTTGTAGAGGGCTGTAAGATAACAGGCGATTTTACCCTTGACGGGGAGAATATCTATAAAGATATGGAAATAACCGAGCTTAGAAAGCGTGTGGGAATGGTTTTCCAGAAACCAAACCTCTTCCCGATGTCTATTTACGATAATATCGCATACGGCCCAAGAACTCACGGCATAAAGAAAAAAGCCGACCTTGACGAGATAGTCGAAACAACTCTCCGTCAGGCTTCCGTGTGGGACGAAACAAAGGACAGACTTAAAAAGTCAGCCCTGGGTATGTCAGGCGGACAGCAGCAGCGTATCTGTATCGCAAGAGCACTCGCCGTAAAGCCGGAGGTGCTTCTTATGGACGAGCCTACATCAGCCCTTGACCCTATCTCCACTATCAAAATAGAGGAGCTTGCCACAGAGCTTAAAAAGAATTACACTATCGTTATCGTCACCCATAATATGCAGCAGGCGACCCGTATATCCGATAAAACAGCCTTTTTCCTCCATGGCGAGATAGTCGAGTTCGACGAAACTCAGCGTATCTTCTCCAATCCTAAGGAACAGAAAACTCTCGAGTATATCACAGGACGTTTCGGATAAACGCTTTGGAAATATAGGTGAAAGGAAGAAATATCTATGCGTGCGAATTTTGACAATAAGCTCAGCGAGCTTAACAAAAAGCTGCTTTCTATGGCAGCAATGACAGAGCAGATAATCGCAATGTCAATAAAATCTCTTGAAGAGCAGGATACAAAGCTTGCCCGTGAAACGGTGGAGTTTGACGCCAAGATAAACGAGGCGGAGCGTGAGGTAGAAAGGATCTGTCTTAACCTGCTCTTGCAGCAGCAGCCTGTTTTTGCCGAGGATCTCAGACGTGTGTCCGCTGCACTTAAAATGATAACTGATATCGAGCGTGTTGGCGATCAGTCAGCAGATATTGCAGATCTGAATATCCGGCTTATAAAGAAAAAGCAGAAATGGGATCTTAGCGACATCAGTGAAATGGCAAGAGCCGCCACACAAATGGTGAACGACGCTATCGACGCCTATGTGAACGACGACGAGAACCTCGCCCGAAAGGTCATAAGCTCTGACGATAAAATAGACGAGCTTTTTGTAAAGACCAAGGATAAGATAATCGACGAGATAGCAGCCGATAAAGCAAACGGCGAAAAAGCCATAGATACCCTCATGGTTGCAAAATACTTAGAGCGTATCGGTGACCATGCGGTAAATATCGCAGAATGGGTGGTATTCTCCGTAACAGGCGTCCATAAAACAGAAAGAATCATGTAAAATATCATTATAAAAGGCGGAAATACCGCCTTTTTGCTCTTCTTGTACGATTTTACTCAGATTTTACTCAGCCTGATTTGTTATTTTACAATTATGTTGTATAATGTTCATTGTAAACAATGTAACAATAGTGTAAAATTATTATCAGGGAGTGTCAGTATGACGATTTTTAATGTTCTGACCCTTATAGGCGGTCTTGCAATGTTCCTTTACGGAATGAATGTAATGGGTAACGGGCTGGAAAAACTCGCAGGAGGAAAGCTTGAAAAAATATTTGAAAGGCTCACCTCAAACCCTATCAAGGCAATGTTGCTTGGACTTTCTGTAACAGCGGTCATTCAGTCCTCCTCAGCCACTACAGTAATGCTGGTGGGCTTTGTAAACGCAGGCATCATGAAGCTCCATTCCGCCATAGGCGTTATAATGGGCGCAAATATCGGTACTACCGTAACAGCGTGGATATTGTCTTTGTCAGGACTTAGCGGCGACAGCTTTCTTATCAATATGCTCAAGCCGTCCTCGTTCTCGCCTATCCTTGCGATAATAGGCGTTGCAATGCTGACGTTCTCCAAAAACGATAAGAAAAAGGATATCGCATCTATACTCGTAGGCTTTGCAGTGCTCATGTTCGGAATGGACTCAATGAGCGGTGCAGTCGCACCTCTTAAGGACGTTCCTGAGTTCGCAGAAGTGCTTCTCTGGTTCAAAAACCCTATTCTGGGCGTTCTTGCAGGCGCACTTCTTACCGCTATCATTCAGTCCTCATCTGCTTCCGTTGGTATCCTTCAGGCTCTCTCAGCCACAGGTGCAATAACCTTCGGCTCAGCGCTTCCTATAATTTTAGGACAGAATATAGGTACTTGCGTAACAGCACTGCTTTCATCAATAGGCACAAGCAAGAATGCAAAGCGTGTGGCAGTCGTACACCTCTATTTTAATATAATAGGAACACTGCTTTTCCTTACAGTGTTCTATCTGCTCAATGCCTTTATCGGCTTCTCGTTCGTTGACGGAGTTGTGGGCGCAAAGGAGATAGCTATTGTGCATACTATATTCAACCTGTCAACATCTATCGTGCTTCTGCCATTTATCAAAGTCCTTGAAAAGCTTGCCTACCTTACTGTCAAAGACAAAGAGGGGGAGGGAAATAAGAACAATATCGAAGAGCAGTTCAAGCTTCTTGACGAAAGATTTCTCCAGTCACCTTCTTTTGCAGTTGAAAAGTGCAGAGAGCTTACAAACCGCATGGGCGAGATAGCAAAAGAAAGCATAGACATGGCAATGAGCATCTGCGTCGATAAGTACGATAAGGAAAAGGCAGAACAGATAGCCGCAAATGAAGCAGCCGTTGACCTCTATGAGGATAGACTCGGCACATATCTTGTAAAGCTTTCGAGCCGAGATCTTTCTGCAAAGGATTCTCAGTCAGTTTCAACTATACTTCATGTTATAGGCGACTTTGAGCGTATCTCCGACCACGCCATGAACATGGTGTCCGTTGCCGAGGAAAAACAGCAGAAGGATCTGAATTTCACATCACAGGCAACAGCCGAAGTAAAAGTCATGTGCAGTGCCGTAAGAGATGTTTTGGATATCGCCATGGAAGCCTTTGAAAAGCACGATCTGGAGCTTGCCACAAGAGTTGAACCGCTTGAGGAAGTGGTGGATAAGATAAGAACAAAGCTTAAAAACCGCCATGTAAAAAGGCTTCAGACAGGCGAGTGTACCATAGAAATGGGCTTTGTGTTCTCCGATCTGCTCACAAATTTGGAAAGAGTTTCAGACCATTGCTCAAATATAGCGGTCTGTCTTATACAGGAAAACGACGAAAGCTTTGACGTCCACGAGTATGTTCAGATGCTTAAAAATTCAGGCGAGGGCTTTGACGGACAGGTCAAGCGCTACAGCGAGAAATACGCTCTGCCTGCTAAAGAGTTTTAACGAAAAGGGGTAAGATCTATGGCACTTATATATTGTGTAGAAGACGATGACGGAATAAGAGAGCTTATATCCTGCGCACTTAAATCAGGCGGATATGAGGTGAAAGCATTTCCAAAAGCAAAACCGTTTTATGAAGAGATAAGAAACAAAGAGCCTTCGCTGGTGCTTCTTGACATAATGCTTCCTGACGAGGACGGCTATTCTATACTTTCAAAGCTCAAAAAAGACAGCCACACTCAGGACGTCCCTGTTATAATGCTCACCGCAAAATCAAGCGAGCTTGATAAGGTGTCAGGTCTTGAAATGGGCGCAGACGACTATATAACAAAGCCGTTCGGCGTAATGGAACTGCTTTCAAGAATAAAAGCCGTTTTAAGACGTGCAGGCAAGCAGAACGCCGAAGCCGATGTCATAGAAGAACAGGGCGTATCCCTTGACGCTTCAAGACGTATCTGTACATATAACGGTCAGGAGGTCGTTTTGACATATAAGGAATTTGAGCTTTTGATGTATCTCATGCGCCATAAGTCCATAGCCGTGAGCCGTGATAAGCTTATGGAAATGGTCTGGGGCTATGAGTTTGCAGGGGAAACAAGAACTGTTGATATGCACATCAAGACCCTCAGACAAAAGCTTGAAGCCGCAGGCTGTACGGATCTTATCAAAACAGTCCGTGGCATAGGCTACAAAATATAAAAATTTTCAGATAAGGAGGAACAGCATATGCAGAAAAAACTCTATAAAGTCATGACGATACTTGTTTCATGTACAGTGCTGTTTTTCCTTTTAGTAGCAGGCTCTCTCGGATATTCTACCTATCAGCGTTTCACTAAAAATGAGCTTAAATCCGCTGCAAAGCTCGTTGCCGCAGGAAACAATAAACCCTCAGAAATGGCTGATATATTGGAAAGATCAGTAGAATATGATGTCCGTGTCACCTTCATCGACGCACAGGGCAATGTAAAATATGACTCTGAAGCAGATCCCGCCAAAATGGAAAACCACTCAGACCGTGAAGAGTTCAAAGAGGCTACGGCAAATGGCGAGGGCGAATCCACAAGATTTTCCAAAACCCTTGGATATACCACATATTATTATGCCATAAAGTATAACGGCGGCGTGCTGAGATTTTCTACAGATAAGGAAAACCTTGCAGGGGTGTTCCTTGCCTTTATACCAATGCTTGTGGTGTTCGCAGGAGGAATAATCTTTATCACCACCATAATCTCCATAAAGCTTTCAGAAAGCATGATAAAGCCGATAAATTCCCTTGTAAAACAGCTTGATCTGAGAAACGAGAATATCGGTCAGTTTGAAACGCCTTATGAAGAACTTGAACCTATCATAAAAAATGCGGACGTTCTTATGGGACGAATACATAAGAACATGAATAAAATAAAGGCAGAGAGAGAAAAAATATCACTTATCACCGAAAATATGGTTGAGGGCATGATACTTCTTGACGAGGACATGACAGTGCTTTCGGTAAATAAGAGCGCATTGAAAATTCTCGGCAACAGCTTTGACCCTACGGAGCATACCAAGATAAACCATATGACAAACGATCAGCAGATAATAGGTCTGCTTGAAGAAGCCAAGAAAAGCGGTGCAGCAAACGGTATCATCACAGAAAAAAGCCGCTTTTACCGTACCTTTGCAAATAAGGTCTACAGCGAAAATACCCTTGATTTTGGTATCATAATCTTCTTTGTTGACGTAACAGAGGAGATACAAAGCGAGCAGATACGCCGTGACTTCTCAGCCAACGTATCTCACGAGCTTAAAACTCCGCTTACCACCATAAAAGGCTTTGGCGAGCTTCTTGAAAACGGCATTTTCACCAAGGAAGAGGACGTGAAGAAATACGGCGGTATGATATATCGTGAAAGTGAAAGACTTTTGTATCTTATAAACGATATTATCAGGCTTTCCCAGATAGAGGAGCAGGAACACGTTTTAAACGATAAGATAGACCTGCTGAAAACCGCCCATGACGTAGAGGAGATACTCCGTCACAAGGCAGATAACAGAGAGGTCACAATGACCGTCGAGGGCGAACCTGTCCGGATATACGGCAATCAGAGCTATATCACAGAACTGTTTTTAAATCTAATGGACAACGCCATAAAGTACAATCATGAGGGCGGAAGCCTGAAAGTAACGGTCGGCATAGAGGAAGGCAAAGCTTTCGCAGTGTTCAGCGACACAGGCATAGGCATATCCGACGAACATCAGAGCCGAATCTTTGAACGTTTTTACCGAGTTGATAAAAGCCGTTCAAAGAAGATAGGCGGCACAGGCTTAGGGCTTTCTATAGTAAAGCACATAGTCGCATATCACAGCGGTGAGATATCCCTTGAAAGCGAGCTTGAAAAGGGAACTACCATAACAGTGAAACTGCCTTTCAACGAGCCTGAAACACAGCAGGCTGAGGAAACAGCGGTAACAGAATAATAATCACGCCGTTCTGACAAGAAGTCGGAACGGCGTTTTTGTCAGGTACATGGTATACAAATTATTGAGGGAAAGGGTGATAAAGAAAGGACAAAAAAATCATCGCCGCAGGCGATACCATAATTCCTCACTCCTCATTCCTCATTTACCTCCCCCCTGTTGCATTTTCTCCCCAAGTGTGCTATAATGACCTCAACAGACTTTATCTTATGGAGGTAACAAAATGTCAGAAGAAAACAAAAACGTTCAGGAAACCAAGGACGATAAAAAGGAAGGCAACGTCCTTGCAGGCTTCGTTCTCTACACAGACGCTAACATGGATTGGCTCAGATTTAAAAAGTTTCTGAAAGACGATTGGAACATCGTTCCGCAGGACGATGTAAAAGACAACGCTATGGTATTCAAGGTTGGCGATATGGTGGTCGCTTGCTCACTTATGCCTAACCCAGTTCCAAACAAGGAAGCTGAAAATGCGGCAAAGTATAATATTCTCTGGAAAGAGGGCGCAAACGAGGTCGCTAAGCATCAGGCGCACGTTATGCTCGCTGTAATGAATAAAACAAGCGCTGTTGAGCAGGCTATCCTCTTTGCAAAGGTGGCAAGCTCTCTGCTCAAGCTCGATAACGCTATCGGTATCTATAAAGACCCGACAGTTTATGAGAAGAATTTCTATGTGAATTTCGCCGAAACTATCAAAGACGGCGAGTATCCGATGCCTATACTTATTTATACCGGTATGTATCTTGCTAAAACAGGTCTTTGCGCTTTCACATCAGGCATGAGATTTTTCGGATATGAGGAAATGGAGATAGTTGACTCTCCAAAACAGCCTAACGACCTGCTTGGATTTTTGCTTTCTATCTCCGAGTATGTGCTTTCTGAGGGCGTTGAGCTTAAAGACGGCGAAACTATCGGCTTCTCTGAGGAGCAAAAGCTCCCTATCACTCTGTCAGACGGCGTGAGCGTTCCAGGCAAGACCCTGAAAATAAAGTATTAAACAGCGTAAATGCGTGACTTTCTGTAGGGGCGGACATTGTTTGCCCGTTATCGGTCACTTGCACATGATTTTTAGATATTTCTAAGCCGTACAATTTGTGCGGCTTTTTTTGTGCATAACCGAAAAACTTTCCGCAGACCTCTGTTTTAATTGACTTTTAGTGTGTTCAGTGATATACTTAAATGTGTATCGCCTTTTGTCGGAATAAGCCGACAATGGCTGTTTTATCAATTTTTGTTAGGAGTTTTGTTGTGGTATTTGCAGATCTATTTTTCTTGTATTTTTTCCTGCCTGTGTGCCTGATATGCTATTTTATCACACGCAGTACAGCCATAAGAAATGCAGTGCTGGTGGTGTTTTCACTTATCTTTTACGCATGGGGCGAGCCTGTCTGGGTGAGTATCCTCATAGTTTCCTCCCTTGTGGACTACATAAATGGTCGGGTGATAGAAAAACACCCCGAAGGCTGGCAGGCAAAAGCAGCGCTTGCATGGTCGCTTGTCTTTAACCTTGGAGTGCTGTTCGGTTTCAAGTATACGGCGTTCTTTGTGGAAAATCTCAACAATTGGTTCGGTCTAGGCATACCGGTGCCTAATATCGTTTTGCCTATCGGTATCTCTTTCTATACGTTCCAGACTATTTCCTATACCGTCGATTGCTATTGGGGCAAGGTCAAGCCGCAGAAAAACTTCGGCAGATTTCTTTTGTATGTATCCATGTTCCCACAGCTCGTTGCAGGACCTATCGTAAGATACTCCGTTATCGGCGAGGAGATAAACGAAAGAAAGACCACCGCAAAGGATATCTCCGACGGCTTTTCAAGAATAATCCTCGGACTTGGCAAAAAGGTCATTATCGCAAATAATCTCAGCACCATTGTAACAGCCCTTTTCGGCTCTGCTTCAAACGGCTATGAAAATATAAAGACCCTCTCTGTGGCAGGCACATGGCTTGGCGCAATTCTTGTGGGTCTGTGGTATTATTTTGACTTCTCAGGTTATTCAGATATTGCTATCGGTCTTGGCAGGATATTCGGCTTCCACTTTGATGAGAACTTTAAATATCCTTTTATCTGCAAAACTATCTCAGAGTTCTGGCAGAGGTGGCATATCTCCCTTAGCTCATTTTTCAGAGATTATGTGCTTTATCTCCCTATCTTCGGCAAAAGAAGAAAATACGGAGGACTTTTCCTTGTATGGTTCTGCACAGGACTTTGGCACGGCGCAAGCTGGAACTTTGTTTTCTGGGGACTTTACTATGGAATGTTCATATTCTTTGAAATGCTCATAGGCAAAAAGCGCATGAAGAAAATGCCTGTACCCCTTGCACATATCTATACAAAGCTTGTTATTTTCATAGGCTTCGGAATATTCTATTTTGAGAACCTCGGCTCGCTGGGTACGTTCTTCAGGGCACTTGTTGGAGCAAATGGAAACAAGCTGACCGACACAGTTACACAGCACCTTTTCATGAACAATATCTGGCTTTTTGCAGCGGCAGTGCTTTTCACAATGCCTGTTATACCAAAGATCAAAGAAAAGGCGCTCTCTGCAAAGGGTACAGCCTATTTTATGCAGTCAGCAGGTATCCTATGCAATGCGGCGATACTTGTTCTCTCAAGCGTTCTGCTTGTGAACACAACAAACAATCCGTTCTTGTATTTCAGATTTTAGGCAGGTGAAAGAGTATGGCAAATAATAAAGATTTTGAAAAGGACTTCAAACTGCCTGATACAAAGGCTCTTTCAGAAGCCTATACAGAGTACCTTGACAGCGTTACTTTCGGCGGAAAGCCTATAGGCGAGGAAAAGAAAAAGCCTGAAGCTGTCAGCATGGCAAAAGTTGACGAAACGGAGAAAAGCTCCACTGTCCATGACGAGATAGTGGAAAAGATAGTCAGAAAAAATAAGGCTCTCAGCCACAGCATTTGGACGGACGAGCCTGTTTTGAAGCCAAAGAAAAGCGTATGGCTAAATACTGATGATGATAATGAAGAAGCATTGAAAAAAGTTGAGAAAAAAGCTGAAAAAGTTGAAAATTCTCAGTCTGTACAAAAAGCTCAGGAGAAAAATGCTGAGGAAAAGGCTTCTGATAATGAGGTCATTATCCCATTTTCCAAAGAGAAAAATCACATAAACGGCACTAAAAAAGAGATATCTGTGGCAGTTTCAGCAGACGGAACTGTGAAAAAGCTGCCGAATAAGAAGAATTTCGTGCTGAAGATACCTGACAGCTATTATAGGGAATATGACGCAGCGGCACAGGATAAAGGCCCTGTTATCGCAGGAAAAAGGGTCGAGATAATCGACAAGAGAAGCCCTGAGAAAAAGCCTGAGAACGCTCAGAAGCCCAGCAGGGTAGAGGCGACAATAAATGTCAGAGTGCCTGTTCAGAAAGAGCAGGAGCCTGTCAGGAAAGCTGAAAAAAAGGCTGAGCCTAAATCTGAGCCGAAACCTGATCCTGTGGAAAAAGAAGAAAGCGACGCTAAGGCAGAGGAAGCTTACAGGAAAGGCATCGAAAAGGCAAAAAAACGTCGTGAGGAACGTGAAAAGGCCAAGAAAAACAATATTCATGAGCTGGAGTTTAATGTTATAAATTCTGTTGTTTGCCTGCTTATTGTTTTCGGCGTGTTTGCGGCACTGCTTGTGATGAAGCGTGAAAGCGGTTTTATACAGTCAGAAAACAGAAACCTTGCGACTTTTCCGAAATTTTCGCTGTCATCATATTTTGACGGTGACTTCACAAGCGGAATAACCGAATATTTTACCGACACTGTTCCAAACAGAGAAAAGCTTAAATCTTTCTGCTCTGATTTTACGAATATGCTTGGAATAAAGCTCAACGATACTGTTATAACAGGCGATTTCAAAACGGTGGAAAAAGAAGAGCTGGATCAGGATAAGATAGCAAAAACAACAACTGTAACGGCTTTTACAGGTTCGAGGACCACCACCACTGCGGATACAAAGACCACCGACACAAGCACAACTACGAAAAAATCAACGGAAAGCGAAAAGGTAGTTGACGTGCCTGACAATCTTGACGACGGTCAGTGGGAGGGTGATGTTATAGTATCCGGCAAGGGCGAAAACGTCCGTGCAATGGGTGCATACTATGGCACGTTCGAGAACGGCGACAAGTATGCGAACACCATAAACAAATGGAAGGCTGACCTTGGGGACAGCGTGAACGTATACAATATGTCTATCCCGACTTCGGCGGCTTATTATATGCCGAACAATCTCAAGGACGCTGTTTCAGATCAGAAAGACAATATCGACAACATTGCCGCAGGTCTTAACGGAATAATCAACACTGATGTTTATGACTCTCTGGCTGAGCATACAAAGGAATATATCTACTCAAGAACGGATCATCACTGGCAGCCTTTGGGAGCATATTATGCGGCGCAGGTTTTTGCCGATCAGTCGGGAATAGATTTTCCAGACCTTGATACCTACGATAAATGGGAGATAGACGGCTTTGTGGGAACGATGTATGCTTACAGCAATTACAACAGTGAGTTGAAAAAATATCCTGACAAGTTCATTTACTATAAGCCTGACAATAATGATGATTTGACGGTAAAGTATTATGATACGGAGTTTAAAAACCCTGTGGAGTCTACGCTGTTTTTTGACTATGCAGAGGGCGTGAACTGTTATTCTGCGATACTCAACGTGGATCAGGAGATAGCTGAGATAGACACGGGCGTGGACAATGGCAGAGTGCTTGTGGTGTTCAAAGACAGCTTTGGAAATGCTCTGATACCATTTTTCACCCATGGCTTCTCAAAAATCTATGTTTGTGATTTCAGATATTTTGATATAAACGCTATTGATTTTTGTAAAGAAGTGGGCTGCACAGACCTGCTGTTTGCAATATCGTTGACGAGCTGTTCAACGCCTAGTAAGGTGGATTGTTTGAATAATATTAGGATACAGTAGGAGCTAAGTGAGGAGTGGATTAAGTGAGGAATGAGGAGTGGATTAAGTGAGGAGTGAGGAGTGAGGAATTAGGAATGAGGAATGAGGAATGAGCAAAGCTGCCCCCAAGCACCGAG